>Ga0163163_10003856_pt1 | contig 12771 bp, 9 predicted proteins | sample S65metaG_FD_119766 | JGI IMG/M metagenome (GOLD analysis project Ga0163163, IMG submission 119766) | Switchgrass rhizosphere microbial communities from Kellogg Biological Station, Michigan, USA - S6-5 metaG | ecosystem: Host-associated > Plants > Roots > Rhizosphere > Soil | place: USA: Michigan... | reverse complement strand
TCACCACCGGCATCGTCGACCTGCCGAGCGTCGGCAAGAGCAAGGCGCGGCCCGAGCACTTCGTCGAGATCGTGGTCGGCGCCGACGAGCAGCTCCGGATGCGGGTCGACGGCAAGGACTCGGCCGCGCTTCGCCTCGCCGACCTCGCCGCCCGCGTGACCGAGGTTCAGGCGGGCAATGCCAACACGCCGGTGGTCATCTCCGCCGACCGCAACGTCAAGTACGAGACCGTGGTTAAGGCGATGGACGTGCTGCAGCGGGCCGGCGTGCAGCGCGTCGGCCTGTCGGTGAAGCAGGGCACGCCCTGAGCTGATCGGCGATGAGCGCGGCCGCACTCGCCCACGACGCCTTCGCGCCGCGCAGGCCGCCCGGCATGGGTTCGGGGCTGGCGCTGGCGCTCGGCGTGCACGTGCTGCTGATCATGGCGCTGGCCTGGAGCGTGCACTGGAAGACGAGCGAGCCCGACGGCGTGGTCGCTGAGCTCTGGTCGGCGCTGCCGCAGATCGCCGCGCCGCAGGTCGCCGCCCCCGAGCCGCCGCGCCCGCCGGTCGTGGTCGAGCCGAAGCCGCCGCCGCCCGTGCCGCGCCCCGAGCCGGCGGCGCCGCCACCCGTCGACGCGCAGATCGCGATCGAGAAGGCCGAGGCCGCGCGCAAGGCCGAGGCGGCGAAGAAAGCCGAAGCCGCCAAACGCGAGGAGGCGAAGAAGGCCGAGGCCGAGCGGGAGAAGGAGCGCGAGCGCCAGCGCCTGGCCGACGAGCAGGCGGAAAAGAAGAAGCTCGCCGAGAAGGCGCGACAGGACGAGGCCAAGCAGGCGGCGATCCGCGAGGCCAACCTGCGCCGGATGATGAGCCAGGCCGGCGCCAGCACCGACCCGGCGGCCACCGGCAACGCGGCGCAGACCTCGGGCCCATCGGCGGGCTATGCCGGCCGGATCAAGGCGCGGATCAAGCCGTACATCATCCTCACCGGCAACGTCGCCGGCAACCCGCTGGCGACGGTGGAGGTGCGGCTCGCGCCCGACGGCACCATCGTCAGCCGCCGCCTCACGAAGAGCAGCGGCTCGCCGACCTGGGACGAGACCGTGCTGCGGGCGATCGACAAGACCGAGATCCTGCCGCGCGACGTCGACGGCCGGGTGCCGCCGTCGATCTCGATCGACTTCCGGCCACTGGAGTAGCGGCCCGGACGCCGGCTCAGGGCTCCAGCGTGATGCCGGTGACGTATGCGAGGCTGTGGCTTGCGGTATTGTCCGCGTCGGCGCCGACGGCCACGCCCGTGATCGTCGGCACCCGATCGCTCTCGTCGCCGAACAGCCGGGTGAAGTCGGCCGCGACGTCGCGCCGCTCGGCGAACCAGCGATGCAAGGCGGCGTCGCCGCCTTCCAGGACGACGTAGCGGATGCGTCGGGTGAACGCGCTGTCGAGCGTCGTCCCCGCCGCAAGGTGCGCGTCCCAGACGTAGCAGACGGTGGCGCCGGGCACGGGGTCGGCGCTATGCGAGCGAGCGTAGCGCAGCACCTGGCGATCGAAGAAGGGAATCTTCTCCAGGGGCAGGTCGAACAGGACGCAGACCCGGACCGGGGTGTCATCACCGCCGCGGGTGTGCAGGTCGGCGGCCGCGATGGGCTGCTCGAGACGCCATCGCCATGCCAGGTGCGGGGTGCCGTCGTTGAGGCGAAGCGGGTGCACCAGGTTGCCGTACGACCGGTCGGCCTCGACCCGCAAGGCACGCGTGCCTTCGAGGTCGACCACCGAGAAGCGGGTGAAGGGCTTGCTCTGGCTCGGCAGGCCGACCACGTGCCAGGGCGGCGCCGGCACGCTGCCAGCGCCGGCGAAGATCAGGAGCAGCGGCTCGGCCGCGAGCCCGGCCGCGGCCGCTGTTGCGCACAGGCCGACGACGAGACGGCGCAGCATCGGCGGCCTCCGGCGACGGCAGGATCGAAACGTCACTTCGCCGCGGGATCGGCGGCGCCGTAACTGCCGCCACCCGGCGACTCGATCACGAAGACGTCGCCCGGCGCCATCTCGATCGAGGCGATGTGGTCGAGCCGGACGATGCTGCCGTCGGCCCGCTCGACCCGGTTGATGCCCGGCAGCCCGGCGCCGCCGCCCTGGGCTCCGAACGCGCCCTGATGCCGGTTGTTGGACAGGATCGATGCGGTCATCGGCTCGAGGAAGCGGACCCTGCGGACGGCGCCGTCGCCGCCGTTCCAGCGGCCGCGGCCGCCGGAGCCCGGCCGGATCGCGTAGCTGTCGAGGCGCACCGGGAAGCGGAACTCGAGCACCTCGGGGTCGGTGAGGCGCGAGTTCGTCATGTGCGTCTGCACGACCGAGGTGCCGGCGAAGCCCTCGCCGGCGCCCGAGCCACCGGAGATCGTCTCGTAGTACTGGTAGCGCTCGTTGCCGAAGGTGAAGTTGTTCATCGTCCCTTGCGACGAGCCCATGCTGCCGAGGGCGCCGTAGAGCGCATTGGTGATGCAGGTCGAGGTCTCGACATTGCCTGCGACCACCGAGGCCGGCGGCTCGGGGTTGAGCATCGAGCGCTCGGGAATGATGACCTTCAGCGGCTTCATGCAGCCGGCGTTGAGCGGGATCTCGTCGGCGACGAGGGTGCGAAACACGTACAGCACCGCGGCCATGCAGACCGCGGTCGGGGCGTTGAAGTTGTTCTCGAGCTGCGGCGAGGTGCCGGTGAAGTCGATCTCTGCGCTGCGGCTGACGGCGTCGACCCGGATCGCGACCTTGATCACGGCACCGTTGTCGAGGGGCAAGACGAAGCTGCCGTCCTTCAGCTTCGTGATGACGCGGCGCACCGATTCCTCGGCGTTGTCCTGCACGTGCCGCATGTAGCTCTGCACCACCTCCAACCCGTATTGCGCGACCATGGCGCGCAGCTCGCGCACGCCCTTCTCGTTGGCCGCGACCTGGGCCTTCAGGTCGGCCAGGTTCTGCTCCGGGTTGCGCGCGGGATGGGGGCCGCTCTGCAGCAGGGCGCGCATCTCGGCTTCGAGGAAGCGCCCGCCGGCGGCGAGCTTGACGTTGTCGATCTGCACGCCCTCCTCCTCGATGCGGGTAGAGAACGGCGGCATCGAGCCGGGCGTGGTGCCGCCGATGTCGGCGTGATGGCCGCGAGAGCCGACGTAGAACGTCGGCAGGTCGCGCTCGCCCTGGCCATCGAGATATACCGGCGTCACCACCGTCACATCCGGTAGATGCGTGCCGCCGTGGTACGGATCGTTGAGCACGTACACGTCGCCCGGCATCATCTTTCCGGCATTGCGCGCGATCACCGTCTTGATCGATTCGCTCATCGAGCCAAGGTGCACCGGCATGTGCGGCGCGTTGGCGATCAGGTTGCCCTCGGCGTCGAACAGGGCGCAGGAGAAGTCGAGCCGCTCCTTGATGTTCACCGAGTAAGCGGTGTTCTGCAGCTGCAGCCCCATCTGCTCGGCGATGTTCATGAACAGGTGGTTGAACACTTCGAGCAGCACCGGGTCCACGGTGGTGCCGATCGCCTGGCGCGCGGCGCGCGGCACGACCCGCTCCAGCACCAGGTGGTCGAGGGCGGTGATCCGCGCCCGCCAGCCGGGCTCGACGATGGTCGTGGCGTTGCGCTCGGCGACGATCGCCGGACCGTCGATCCGCTGCCCGGGCCGGGCATCGTCGCGCTCGACCAGGGCGGCGTCGTGCCAGCGGTCCTCGGAGAACATGCGCACGCTCGCCTTGACCGGCGCGGGGCCGCTGGCGACGAGGGCATGGCGGGTCTCGGCGGGCGCATCGCCAGCGCCCACGGCCTCGACCGACACCGCCTCGACGATCAGCCTTCGCTCGCTCATGAGAAAGGCGAAGCGCTGCCGGTAGACCGTCTCGAACGAGGCGCGCACCGCCGGGACGTCGCCGAACGGCACGACCATCGCCGAGTCCGTGCCTTCGTAGCGCACATGGATGCGGCGATGGACCGCGATCTGCGCCGCCGGCACGCCCTGGCGCTCGAGCTCGCCCACGGCCTCGGCGGCGAGCGCGTCCAGCCGCTCGGCCGGCGCCGCACCGGCCGCCTCCAGCGGCAACTCGATCGCCGCCTGGCGCATCGTCGCCCGGTCGGCGAGGCCCATGCCGTAGGCCGAGAGCACGCCGGCGAGCGGATGCACGAACACCCGCGACATGCCGAGCGCATCGGCCACGCGGCAGGCGTGCTGGCCGCCGGCGCCGCCGAAGCATTGCAAGGTGTAGCGGGTGACGTCGTAGCCGCGCGAGACCGAGATCTTCTTAATCGCGTTGGCCATGCCGCCGACGGCGATGTCGATGAATCCCTCGGCCACCTGCTCCGGCGAGCGCGCCGTGCCGGTGGCCCGCTCGACCTCGGCGGCGAGCGCGGCGAAGCGGGTGCGGACGACCTCGCCGTCGAGCGGCTGGTCGCCGGCGGGGCCGAACACGCGCGGGAAGAAGTCGGGCTGGATCTTGCCGACGGCGACGTTGGCGTCGGTGACGGTGAGCGGCCCGCCGCGTCGGTACGAGGCCGGGCCCGGGTTGGCGCCGGCGCTGTGCGGCCCGACCCGGAAGCGCGCGCCGTCGAAGCCGAGGATGGAGCCGCCGCCGGCGGCGACGGTATGGATCGCCATCATCGGCGCGCGCACCCGCACGCCCGCGACCTGCGTCTCGAAGGCGCGCTCGAACTCGCCGGCGTAGTGGCTGACGTCGGTCGAAGTGCCGCCCATGTCGAAGCCGATCACCAATGGAGCCCCCACGCTCCCTTCGGTCGCTGCCCCCCGAGGGGGCGCGGCCGGGCTTGGGAGCGGCCCGGCGCCCGGCCGTACGTCGTCATCGAGGCGCAGTCCCAACTCGGCCGTGCGCACCATGCCGACGATCCCGCCCGCCGGCCCGGAGAGGATCGCGTCCTTGCCCTGGAACGCCTGGGCATCGGCCAGCCCGCCCGACGACTGCATGAAATAGAGATGCACGCCCGGCATCTCGGCGGCGACGGTGTCGACGTAGCGGCGCAGGATCGGCGAGAGGTAGGCATCGACCACGGTCGTGTCGCCCCGACCCACCAGCTTCATCAGCGGGCTCACCTTGTGCGACACGCTCACCTGGGTGAAGCCGGCGGCCTTCGCCAGCCGCTCGGCGGCGAGCTCGTGCGCGGTGAAGCGCCAGCCGTGCATGAAGACGATCGCCACGCTCGCCAGGCCCGAAGCGCGCGCCGCCTGCAGCTCGGCGGCCAGCGCCGCCTCGTCGAGCGGCCGCACCAGCAAGCCGTCGGCGCCGACCCGCTCGTCGGCCTCGATCACTCGCGCATAGAGCAGCTCGGGCAGGACGATGTGCGGCTCGAACAGCTTCGGCCGCTCCTGATAGCCGATGCGCAGCGCATCGCGAAAGCCCCGCGTCGTGACCAGCAGGGTCGGCTCGCCCTTCCTCTCGAGCAGAGCGTTGGTCGCGACCGTCGTGCCCATCTTGACGCTCTCCACCCGGTCCGGCGTGATCGGCTCGCTCGCGCCGAGGCCGAGGAGCCGCCGGATGCCGGCGACGGCCGCGTCGCGGTATTGCTCCGGGTTCTCGGAGAGCAGCTTCAGCGTCGTCAGCGAGCCGTCGGGTCGCTTGCCGACGATGTCGGTGAACGTGCCGCCGCGGTCGATCCAGAACTGCCAGCGGGCGGGTCGCGTGTCGGTGGTCATCGGGCGAGCGCCGGGAAGCGCGAAGCGATCAGGGTGGTGATGTCGTGCACCGGCAAGCCGGTCGCGGCGCGGACGGCCTCAGCGTAGGGGGGCATGTTCGTGCATTCGAGGACGACCGCGCCGACCTCCGGGTGACGATGGGCCAGGCGCAGCGCCGCGGCGACGGTCGCCGCCTCGGCCAGGCCGGCATCGAGCTCCGGCCGATTGTCGAGCAGCGTCGAATGGAACGCCGAATCGGGCGACAGGCCCTCGACCGGCGTGTCCTCGGCGGCGCCCGCGGCGACGAGATGCGCCGGCGTCAGCGAGGCCGCGTCGGCAGTGACCACGCCGACGCGACGGCCTGCAGGCAGCGCCGCCTGCAGCTCGGGAACCAGCAGGAGGCTCGAGGTCCAGACCGGCACGTCCGCGGCAGCCTGCATCTCGCGCTGGAAGAGGGCCAGGAAGCCGCAGCTGGTGGCGATCGCGGCGCAGCCCTCGGCCTCGAGCGCCTGCGCCGCGGCAATGAAGGGCGCGAGCAGCGACCGGTCGGCGGCTAGCACCACCCGGCTCGGCGATGCGCCGGCGACGACGCGAAAGCGCATCGGGAACGGAAACGTCGCCGGGTTGCCGATGTCGCCCGGCAGGCGCGGAAAGCGCGTGTCGAGCATGACGACGCCGAGGGTTGCGACGGTCACAAAGAGCTGGCCGCGCGCGCCGCCTGGTCGTACAGCCCCGACATCGTGCGCAGCAGCCGTGCCGCTTCGCCGATGTCGGTGTTGCGGTCGGTGTCGAGGTTGGCGATCAGGCAGGCCTCGCGCACCTCGCGGTACTTCGCCACCGCCGCCTCGCCCGCCGCGCTCGGGCTGTAGAACACTTCCTTGCCGACCTTCTCGCCCTGGGCCAGCCCGGCGGCCACGAGCTTCTTCAGCGAGTAGCCGACGACGTGCGTGTCCTCGACGTTCAGGACGAAGCAGATGTCGCCGAGCTTCTTGTTGCGGGCGCGGTGGCAGATGTGGTGCAGCACCAGCACGTCCGTGATCGTCAGGTCGGGGCAGCCGGCCGCCGCCATGCAGCGGATCGCCCAGCGCGAGAACGCGTTCCAGGCGACGATGAGGCCGAACTCCAGCTCCGAGAGCTCGACGCTCTTGGGCGAGACCAGATGCGACGAGGAGACGATGCCGGCCGCCTTCGGCCGGCCGTTCGGCGCCCGCGCGCGGGCGCTCTTCGGCACGGTCGACATCGGTGGTTTCATCGATTCGTTGAAAACTTATTGACAATTTATAGGAACAGTTCCTAGACTGCAAGCGCTCGGGGAACAACCGATGGGCCGGCCGCGAGGCACGCTCTATGCTTTTGTCCACCCCAGTCCAACCGCTTGCCGGAGTGCCCATGATCCCTTCGAGTCGCCTTCTTTCCCTCGCCGCGCGTATCGGCGCGACGCTGGCGCTGACGGCCGTCGCCGCCACCGCCTCGGCGCAGACCAGGTGGGACCTGCCGGCCGCCTACCCGGCCAACAACTTCCACACCGAGAACCTGGTCCAGTTCGCCAACGACATCGACAAGGCCACCGGCGGCAAGCTGAAGATCACGGTCCATGCCAACGCCTCGCTGTTCAAGGCGCCGGAGATCAAGCGCGCTGTCCAGGGCGGCCAGGCGCAGATGGGCGAGGTGCTGCTGGTCAACTTCCAGAACGAGTGGCAGCCCTTCGGCATCGACGGCCTGCCGTTCCTCGCCGACTCCTACGACGAGTCGATGAAGCTCTACAAGGCGAGCAAGCCGGCGCTCGAGAAGAAGCTCGGCGAGCAGGGGATCATGCTGCTCTACACGGTGCCGTGGCCGCCGCAGGGTATCTACGTCAAGAAGCCGATCAACTCCGCCGCCGACCTGAAGGGCGTGAAGTGGCGCGCCTACAGCCCGTCGACGGCGCGCATCGCCGAGCTCGTCGGCGCCCAGCCGGTCACCGTCCAGGCAGCCGAGCTGTCGCAGGCGATGGCCACTGGCGTGATCGAGAGCTACATGTCCTCGGGCTCGACCGGCTACGACACCAAGACCTACGAGCACATCAAGTACTGGTACGACACCCAGGCCTGGCTGCCGAAGAACGCGGTGCTGGTCAACAAGGCGGCGTTCGACGCCCTCGACAAGCCGACCCAGGCGGCGGTGCTCAAGGCCGGCGCCGATGCCGAAACCCGCGGCTGGGCGCTGTCGAAGCAGAAGAACGGCGAGTACATCGACCTGCTGAAGAAGAACGGCATGACCATCGTCGAGCCCTCGGCCCAGCTCAAGTCCGACATGAAGAAGGTCGGCGACACGATGCTGAAGGAATACCTCGAGAAGGCCGGCGCGGAAGGCCAGGCCATCGTCGACGCCTACAAGAAGATGTAGGCACGGACGTGTCCGTCGCCTCCCCTCCCGGGCGCGGCCCCCTCGGCCGCGTCCTCGACCGGCTGTACGACGCGAGCGCCGCGCTCGGCGCGCTGGCGATGGTGCTGCTGCTGGCGATGGTGATGCTCTCCATCGTCTCCCGCCAGATCGGCTTCAACGTTCCCGGCGTCGACGCCTACGCCGGCTACATGATGGCCGCCGCCGGCTTCCTGGCGATGGCGCACACGCTGAAGAAAGGCGAGCACATCCGGGTCACCCTCCTGGTCTCGTCGCTGCAGGGCGCCGCCCGGCGCGGCATCGAGGTCTGGGCGCTGTTCGCCGCCTCGCTGCTGGCGCTGCTCTCGGCGTTCTACAGCTGCAAGCTGGCCTGGCAGTCGCACGCGTTCCACGACATCTCCACCAGCAACGACGCCACCCCGCTCTGGCTGCCGCAGCTCTCGATGGCGATCGGCGCGGTCGTGCTGGCGATCGCCTTCGTCGACGAGCTGGTGCTCGAGCTGCGCGGCCGGCGGGTCGTGCCGGTCAGCGAGGAGGCGACGCGCAATGAATGACCTCGCGGTCACGGCGCTGCTGATCGGCTCGCTGTTCCTGATCCTGGCGAGCGGCGTCTGGATCGGGCTCACGCTTTCCGGCGTCGCCTGGATCGGCATGCAGCTCTTCAGCTCGCGCCCAGCCGGCGACGCGATGGCGGTGACGATCTGGGGCTCCTCGTCGAGCTGGACGTTGACCGCCCTGCCGCTTTTCATCTGGATGGGCGAGATCCTGTTCCGCACCCGCCTCAGCCAGGACATGTTCAAGGGCCTCGCCCCCTGGATGCAGCGCCTGCCGGGGCGCCTGCTGCACACGAACGTCGTCGGCTGCGCCATCTTCGCCGCCGTCTCCGGCTCGAGCGCCGCCACCTGCGCAACCATCGGCAAGATGAGCCTGCCGGAGCTGGCCAAGCGCGGCTATCCCGACGACATGTCGGTCGGCTCGCTCGCCGGCGCCGGAACGCTCGGCCTGCTGATCCCGCCCTCGATCATCATGATCGTCTACGGCGTCACCGCCGACGTTTCGATCTCGCAGCTCTTCATCGGCGGCGTGATCCCGGGGATCGTGCTGGCCGGCATCTTCTCGCTCTACATCGCCCTCTGGTCGCTGAAGAACGCCGCCCTGATCCCGCCGCCAGACCCGCCGATGAGCTTCGCCGAGAAGCTGCGCGAGTCGCGCAGCCTGATCCCGGTGGTGATCCTGATCGCCTGCGTGCTTGGCTCGATCTATGCCGGCATCGCCACCGCCACCGAGGCCGCCGGCATCGGCGTCCTCGGCTCGCTCCTCATCTCCGCGGCGCAGGGCTCGATGACCTGGGCCACCTTCCGCGACTCGCTGATGGGCGGCACGCGGCTCTACTGCATGATCGCCTTGATCCTCGCCGGCGCCGCCTTCCTGACCTTGAGCATGGGCTACATCGGCCTGCCGCGCCACCTGGCGGAGTGGATCGCCACGCTCGGCCTCAGCCAGTTCGGGCTGATCCTCATGCTGACCGCGTTCTACGTCATCCTCGGCTGCTTCCTCGACGGCATCTCGATGGTCGTGCTGACCATGGGCGTGATCATGCCGACGGTGCAGAAGGCCGGCATCGACCCGCTCTGGTTCGGCATCTTCATCGTCATCGTCGTCGAGATGGCGCAGGTGACGCCGCCGGTCGGCTTCAACCTGTTCGTCCTGCAGGGCATGACCCGGCGCGAGATCGGAACCATTGCCCGGGCCGCCTTCCCGTTCTTCTGCCTGATGGTGCTGATGGTCGTCCTCCTGTATGTCTTTCCCCAGCTGGTGACCTTCCTGCCGCAGCAGATGCGCCGCTGAAGGAGCGGCCGGCGCCCGCCCAAGGGCGGATCTGCGCGCGTTCCCGGCCCCAATTCGAAGCCTTCCCCCACCGCGATCCAGCGGACGATCGCCACGAGGCCAGTTGCGTGCGCCCGTCGGGCGGGCGGAGTCTTTCCGGCCGCTTGAGGAATGCATCCATGGCCGACATGCTCGCCCCCCTGAACTGGGACATGCCCCGGACCAAGCGTCCGCCTGCCGACACCCCGACCGGCCGCCGACCCGCGGCCAACGTCGCCAAGGAAAAGGCCAGCCGCGAGCCCTTCAAGTGGCCGACGCCGCCCTTCGCCAGCTATCCGGCGCCGAGCGAGCAGACCGAGACCCTGCCTTGTCAGGTCCTCACCGGCGCCGAGCTCAAGGTCACCTCGGTGCGCCTGACCTTCTTCGTGCCCGAGAACGCGGTCGCCCATCTGCAGATGCCGTCGGCGCGCACCACCGTGCCGCTGCGCTTCGACCAGTTCAAGGCGCTGATCCTGACCACGCCGCTGCTGCCCCTGCCGCTGCCGCTCTCGGACCCGCACGCCGACCTTCTGCGCCACCGCCAGAGCAACCCGTACAAGGTGCAGCTCACCGGCGGCGGCGTCATGGAAGGCGAGACGGTCGGCCACGTCGAGAGCGAGATCGGCCTGTTCCTGTTCCCGCCCTGCGGCGACGACGGCAGCGTGAAGCGCAAATTCGTCCCGCCTGGCGCCTACACGAGCTTCGAGGTCGGGCAGAAGATCGGCGAGCTGCTGGTCGAGCAGCAGCACGCGACCTGGGAGCAGGTCACCGATGCGATGGAACTGCAGGACGAGCTGCGCCACCAGAAGATCGGCGACATCCTGGTGATGAAGCAGATCGTCCTGCCGGAGCAGCTGCTCGAGGCGATCGAGGCGCAGCACCGGATGCCGCTGGTGCGCATCGGCGAGGCGCTGCTCTCGCTCGGCATGGTCACCCAGGCGCAGCTCAAGGAGGCGCTGGTCCAGCAGCGGCTCGACCGCAGCGTGCCGCTCGGCGAGGTCCTGGTGCGCATGGGCGTGGTCTCGCGCGACGACCTGCAGACCGCGCTCGCCAGGAAGATGGGCTATCCGCTCGTCAACCTCGACGCCTTCCCGGCCGAGCCCGAGGCGCTCCGAAAGCTCAACTACGGGGTCGCCGCGCGCCTCAGGGTGATGCCGCTCCTGATCCGCGACGGCCGGCTCGTCGTCGCCCTCGACGACCCCTCGCGCCGCGCCGCGCTCGACGAGATCGAGTTCAACGCCGACATGAAAGTCGTGCCGGTGCTCGCCCGCGGGCTCTCGATCGAGACCTCGCTGCGCACCGCCTACGAGAAGGTCGGCAGCGCCCTCACCGGCCGGAAAGCGGACGACCTGGCGCCGATCCAGTTCGACCTGACGCCGCTTCCCAGCACCACCGACCAGCTCGTGGAATCGCTCGAGAAGGAGGGCCTGGCGCGCAGCGCCGCCGCCGCCGACGAGGAAAGGCCGATCGAGCAGAGCGACAACTCGCTGGTGCGGCTGCTCAACAACATGATCATCGAGGCACACAAGGACAACGTCTCCGACATCCACATCGAGAGCTATCCGGGCAAGGAGAAGATCCGGGTGCGTTTTCGCAAGGACGGGACGCTGCGCACCTACCTCGAGCTGCCGTCGAACTACCGCAACGCGCTGATCGCCCGGGTCAAGATCATGTGCGACCTCGACATCGCCGAGCGGCGCAAGCCGCAGGACGGCAAGATCAACTTCGCCAAGTTCTCACCGCAGCACAAGATCGAGCTGCGCGTCGCCACCATTCCCACCAACGGCGGCCTCGAGGACGTGGTGCTGCGCCTGCTCGCCTCGGCCAAGCCGATGCCAGTCGACAGCCTCGAGCTCGCGGACGACAACCTGAAGTCGTTGCTCGCCGCGGTCGAGCGGCCTTACGGCATGGTGCTCTGCGTCGGCCCCACCGGCTCGGGCAAGACCACCACGCTGCACTCGGTGCTCAGCCACATCAACGTTCCCGAGCGCAAGATCTGGACCGCGGAGGACCCGGTCGAGATCACCCAGCCGGGGCTGCGCCAGGTGCAGGTCAACCCGAAGATCGACTGGACCTTCGCCAAGGCGCTGCGCGCCTTCATGCGCGCCGATCCCGACGTGATCATGCTCGGCGAGATCCGCGACGTGGAGACGGCCAGGATGGCGGTCGAGTCCTCGCTCACCGGCCACCTGGTGCTCTCGACGCTGCACACCAACAGCGCCCCCGAGACCGTGACCCGGCTGCTCGACATGGGCATGGACCCGTTCAACTTCGCCGATTCGCTGCTCGCGGTGCTGGCGCAGCGACTGGTGCGGCGCAACTGCCCGTCGTGCCTGAGCAGCCGCCCGGCGACCGACGACGAGATCGAGGAGCTGCTCGGCGACTACATGAACGCCTTCGGCCCCGAGCCGCCGGTCGGCCGGGACGAGGTGCTCGCCGGCTGGACCCGTCGCCATGCCCGGGACGGCCGCCTGATGTTCCACGAGAGCCAGGGCTGCGAGCAGTGCGACCACTCGGGCCTGAAGGGCCGCGCCGGCATCCACGAGCTGATGGTGATCTCGCGCGAGCTGCGTCGCCTGATCCAGAACGGCTCCCGCGCCGAGGAGCTGCAGCGGCTGGCCATGAAGCAGGGCATGCGCACCCTGCGCCAGGACGGCATCGACAAGGTGCTAGGGGGCCTGTCGACGATCGAGGAAGTGCGCGCCAGCAGCAACGCCTGAGAGCGGAAGCGGTCGTCTGTCGATGGCCGCTGCCGGCCAGAACCGGTCGGTCGCGAGCGTCCGCTCTTCGGTCAGCCAGCCGACCCCCGTCTATCGGCGATCAACGGTGCGGTCGCGATCCCGACCTGCTTCACCAACGCGCGCGAGATCGCGGCC
>Ga0163163_10003855_pt1 | contig 12777 bp, 11 predicted proteins | sample S65metaG_FD_119766 | JGI IMG/M metagenome (GOLD analysis project Ga0163163, IMG submission 119766) | Switchgrass rhizosphere microbial communities from Kellogg Biological Station, Michigan, USA - S6-5 metaG | ecosystem: Host-associated > Plants > Roots > Rhizosphere > Soil | place: USA... | reverse complement strand
GCCGCCGCCATCGCCGCCGTGAGTGTCGCGTTGGACGCCCCGGCAAAGTACACCATCGGCGGCAAGGCCGGCGCGGCCAGCACCGACCCAAGCGAAATGTACCTCGGGACGGCGACGACGACGGCGAAAAACGTCAGGGCGAGGGCCAGCGCGAGCGGCGACAAGACCGCAAACGCCCCCGTTGCAGTGGCCACCCCTTTGCCGCCGCGGAACCGCACCCAGACCGGGTAGATGTGGCCGACCATTGCCGCCACACCGGCGGCCGCCGGCGCGGCGGGTTCGTCGGAAATGTGCCGCGCCAACGTCACGCTCAATGCACCTTTCGCGATATCGAGCACTGCGACCAGGACGCCGGCCGTGATACCCGACACGCGCAAAACATTGGCGGCGCCGAGGTTGCCGCTACCGGCGCGACGCATGTCGTCGACGCCCCAGACGCGCCCGATCAGCAGCGCAAAAGGAATCGACCCGATGGCATAGGCCACGAGAATGACGATCGGCACTGATAGATTCTAGTGTCCGGTCTCAGTTCGTTGGCAAATTTTCCGGGCGCGGCGCTGGATCGCAAGGCGTAAGGAGCGCGCATCTCGGCAATGTGTAAGCGACCAGCAACGCAGCGGGATCTGATGCTTCGCCGGAAAATGACCAGGAACCTCGGAGACACGACACCAGGCGGCTCCAAGATGCTTGGTCGCTATTTTCTGAGCGGAATACCGGGTGTATCCAGGGGACTCGGAGTCTGCGCGGTAGAAAAGTGCGCACTCCAAGTGCGAAGTCTCAAGGTTGAAGTCTGCCAGATGCCGCGATCGGGGCAGACTTGACCCTTTAGACTTCAGACTTACGATGCCCCCTAGGGGGTCGCCTCCATCAACATGAGGCGCAGCATGTTCAGCGCGGCCTGGGCCGCCTGAAACTTCACCTGCTCGCGCCCGCCGACAAACTGGAACGTGCGCACCCGCGAGGCCGTCTCGACAACCACCGCGATCGCGACGGTGCCGACCGGCTTTTCGGCGGTTCCGCCGGTCGGCCCGGCGATGCCGGTCACGCCAACCGCCACCGGCGCACTCGACCGCCATCGGATGCCCTCGGCCATCGCGCTCGCGACCGGCTCGCTCACCGCACCGTATTCGGCGATGAGCGCCTCAGGCACGCCGAGCATTTCGACTTTCGCCCGGTTGCTGTAGCACACCGCGCCGCGGTCGACGTAGTCCGAGCTTCCGGGCACATCGGTGAGCCGCGACGCCAGCAAGCCGCCCGTACACGACTCCGCGACCGCGATCGTCAGCCCCTTCGAGCGGAGCAGGTCGCCGACGACCGCCTCGAGAAGCCGCCCGTCGACGCTATAAATCGAATCGCCGAGCACGTCTCGCAGCTGCTCGACCGCCGCCTCGAGCGCGTTATCGACCTCCGTCCGGTTGCTGCCGATGGCGGTCAAGTGCAGCTCGATCTGGCCGAGCACCGCAAGAATCGTTGTGCTGATCGGGATCGGCTGAGCCAACCACGCACCGTAGATCGGTTGCGCACGCGAATCGACGTCCGACTCGGTGCGGCCGGTGATGCGCAACACCCGCCTGAACAGCCCCACTCCGCCGCTGCGCGTCGACAGACGCTCACGAACGACGGCCTCGAACATCGGCTTCATCTCTCGTGGCGGGCCTGGCAGCAGCACGATCGCGCTTCGTCCCCGCTCGACCCAGAGTCCCGGCGCGGTACCGTTCGGGTTCGCCAGCACACTGGCCCCCCGAGGCACCATCGCCTGGCGCCGGTTGATCGCCGGCATCGTCATTCCACGACGCGCGAAGCGCTGGTTGATGCGTTCCACAATCGACTCGTCGATGTCGAGCGGCACCTCCAGGACGCGCGCCAGCGAGTCCCGGGTGATGTCGTCCTCGGTCGGCCCCAGCCCGCCGGTGGCCACCACCACGTCCGCCCATGTCAGCGCGCGGCGGAACAGATCGGCGACCTCGTCGGCGTCGTCGCCGGCCACGATTTTCAAGCGGACGTCGACGCCGATCTCATTCAGCCGCTCGGTAATGAACAACGAATTCGTGTCGACACGGAACGGCGTCAGCAGCTCGGTGCCGACCGCGATGATGCAGGCCTTCATGTGTTCACGTGATTGCGTTCAACTGGTGAAACGGCTCGGTCAACTGAACAATCAGCGACCAGGTCAGAAAACGACCAGAGGCCCAGATGCAGGCGCGAAGCGCGAGGTGTGCGTAGATCGCCGCCATCGCATCGTCGGCCATGATGCCGAGCCCGCCCGGCAGGCGTTCGAGACGGTTCGCGGGAAATGGCTTGACGACATCGGCGGCTCGAAACAGGAGGAAGCCGAGGATCGCACCGGGCCATTGCACCGGGATCAGCGCCAACGTCATCAACATGCCGAGCACCTCGTCGATTACGACGTAGGATGGATCGGTCCGTGAGAAGTGCCGCTCCGCGACACCGGCGCTCCACGATCCCACGACGAAGACCGCGCCGATCGCCACCGCCTGCGCCGCCAGCGATGCAGGCAGCACGGCCCAGAGCGCAAGCCCGACCAACGATCCGAACGTGCCCGGAGCCACCGGCACATAACCGACGCCCAGGGCGGTCGCTACTGCGAGCGCGATACGGTTGCTCACGCGGAGGCGCGGATGACCCGCGTGCCGGCGAGGTGATCGTGCAGACCTCGATAGTCCGACGAAAAGAATGCGGTGATGAAACCAAGGCCGGCTGGAACCGCCAGGATCGCCCAGATCAGCGTTCGCTGCAGGGCCCGGCCGATACCAAGCGGTTCGGCGTCCTCAGCCGTCACCACGCGAATGCCCAGCGCCATCTTGCCCAGCGTCTGGCCCCCGGCGGTAAATCCGACGAGGTAGGACCCGTTCTGCAGAACGATGAACGTCAGCAGCGGCGCTTTCGGCAGGATGCCGAGCTCGAGGAATGTCACCCCGCAGAGCTCCATCGTCAGGTACACGACCAGCACATCAACGACCGCGAGAATCGTCACGTCGATGACGACCGCGAGGAATCGGGCAACGAGACTCGCGCGTTCGGGCTGGTCCAGCCTGGGTGGATCCGGCCTTGCCGCTGCGTCAGGCGATGGCGTTCGTTCAAGTGTGGGCGCTCGTTCCTGCGCAGGCGCTCGCTCGGGTACACGCGGAAAGAGCGGCGTCGATGGCACCTCGCCCGCCGGCTCATCGACATCGAACGCCAGCTCGAAGGACTGCGCGCGGGGTTCTGCGCGAAGCCGCGGCACTTCGGGCGTCGCACGTCGCACGGCTAGCGGCTGCCGCGGTGGCGACGGCTTGGTGATGAGTGGCTCGTCGTCCGGCGTCAGGGGCTCGAAGAGAAGAAGGTCCGGTGTGGTCGAGGCGGACCCTGGTGCTTTCCGGGTTTCGATCTCTTTGAGGAAGCTCAAGTCCGGGATCGGATCGCTCTGGCCTTCCGGCTCCTTCAACGTGAGCTCTTGGACGGGTGGCTTTTCGGAAAGCGCGAACTGATAGCCGCAGTTGCGGCAGCGTTCGACCTGCTCGAAACCGAGATAACCGCACTTCGGACATTTCATGACGGACATTTCATGACGGGCACTTCATGACCGGCGCTTCATTCCCGGCGGTCATCCCCGCCTCGACGCACGGCGCCGAGCGGCTGCGACGTGGACGAGAGGTCCAGGAGCTGACGCTGGATGTCGCTGCGCAAGCGATCCGCGTCGGGCTTTTCGACGTCGGTCGCGCGGACCAGGTCGAGAGCCGACAGCGCTTCATGCAGCCGGCCTCGCAGGGCCAGCGCCCGGGCTCGGCCAAGCGCCATTTCTCCTCGGCGCGGGAGGGGAAACGTCGTCCCGCGCAACGCCGACGATGTGACCGAGGCGACCGGCGCGTCCTGACTCCCGAACCAGAATCGCGGCTCTTTGCCCATCGCGACCGAGTAGGTGCCGACGGCGACGGCCGCCAACAACACGATGGTGAGCAAAGCGCCAAAGCGCGAACGGGCCGGGGCTCGATACGAGAAAGACGGCGCCGCGACACCTGGCTGACTGGCCGCCCGCAAGACGACCGCCGGCCCGCGTGACTCCACGCCGCTCAACCCCGGCGTGTCGGCCCGTTGACGGTTCAACCGATCGACGAGCGGGTGCAGCTCGTCCGCCCGCGCACCCATGTCCACGGCCGCCTGCAGCAGCCGCCGCGCTTCAGATTGCTGGCCGCGGTCGAGCGCGGCTACGCCGCTGTGGAGCAGTTCCTCGGAGCGGCGCTGGCGCTCGGCGAGCGCGCCACGCGCCCGATCGATGTACGCACGAGCCCGCGCATGGCTCCGATCGAAAAAGAGCGCGCGCGTCCAGACGTTGATCGCGCCTTCGAAGCGTCCAGCGAAGTAGTGGTCGAGGCCGGCAAGCAGCAGCTGCTCGATCTTCGCGTCGCGATCGGCGTCAGGCGCGTCGTCGAAAGCGCGTGAGCCGTCAGTGCGAGACGATTCGGCCATATGGGTTGATTGCGCCGAAAATTATAGCACCGCCCACTGACCGTCGACGCGACCCGCGCGAGCGGAGCCGCCGCTTCATCGCCGCTCGAGAATGGTAAACGTGTCGACGGTTTCAACGAGACGAAAGCGTGGGTCGCGCATGATCACTTCTCGAGTGCACACGACGCTGCCCACCTCGTCCAATCGTTTTGTCGCGCTCGACCGACTGTTGGCGAGCACGTACCTGCCGCCCGGCGTCATCAGCGGGCTCCACGCCTCCCACGTCGCACGAAAGCCCTCGAAGCTGTTCAATGAATCGCTGAACACGAAGTCGAGGGGCGCCTCCTTCGCCGCCACAAACCAGCGCGCGGCGTCGAGGTCGCGCAACCTGATCCAACGAACGGCTCCGTTGGTCTCTTTCGCCACTTCGCGGTGAGCGATGATCTGCGGCGCGCTAAAGCCCAACCTGCCGGGCGCATAGGGGTCGACGGCAAACAGCACGCCGTCGCGAGCCATGACGCGCCGCAGCCGCCGGGTGTTGACGCCATGCCAGCATCCGATCTCGGCCAGCCGGGTCCTCCGAGCGCCGTGACGTTCGAGGCTGGTGCATTCGGCCGCCGTGTACATGGTGCTGGCGCGAGCCAGGTGCAGCCGCCACAGCAGAAAATGCGTCATCACGCTCATTGGCACTGGCACCGTGCCTCGAGGTCGGCGGCCGCAGCCACCAGATCGCTCCACCGTGTTGTCCGGCCCCGCAGCCGCTCGCACAACGTGCGAAACGACCGGAATCCGTCGCGCACCTCGTTGGCCCAATGCAGCGTCACGGGGATCGTCAGCCCGGCGGCTTCGGCAAGTGTGCGATCGAAACGGCCGGGCTGGTTCAGGGTGACGTCGTAGGCCTCCCGGTACGAGGGCACATACAGGCTCCTCATGAGGAACGCAGGGCCGGCTCGGTAGCCCAGCGCCGAGACCGATTCCGGTCCCCCGCAAATCAATGGAAAGCGCTCCGCCAGCACACCAAAGGTCAGCGGATCGTACGCATTGAAGGGAGCCACGAACCCAATCGTCTCGAGATGCTGCGAACGCAGCTGTGCGTCGGCTCGCTCGAGCTCTCGGCGCAGCGCATCAGTCGTCATCCCGGCCAGCTCGCTGGCGTAGTTGCGGTAGCGGCTGACGTGCGTAAACCCGTGCAGCGCCAATTGCACGCCGTCGGTGACGCACGCGTGGAGAATGTTCGCGTCCGAGTCGGACAACGGTCGGCTCTCCCCGTGCGAGCTGAAGAACGGAGTCACGGCCAGAAGGTACGGCAACTCGTGCTCCCGCGCGATTCGGTGAAATCGGAGGAAGTCCTCAGTTCCGGCGAACGGCGACGGAAAATCGTCGACGCGCAGCAGAAACCGGCACGCGTGATTGGAAACCGCGACTCCAAGCGCCGCGGCCGTCAATCGCCGGATCCGCTGCTGCTGACGGATGATTTGCACATGATCGATCGGCGAAGGATCGCGAGCGACGCCGACAGCCACCATCAGCTTGCGAGCAGTCTCGACGTTGGGCCGTCCGGCAAGAACGATCGACGACGAGGTGCAGTGGATGCATACCAAGTCGTCGCTCTCGCGCGAGGCTCGAAAGTCAGGCCGCCGCTGCAGCACATTCTTGCGGAAGGGCCGGCCGGCCTGGCCATCATCGTCGATGACCACGCGTGCCGAAGGATTCGCATCAAAGAACGCGGCGACCAGATCCTCGATCCACAACGCAATCGTGAGCCCGAGGTCTCGATCCGCGGTTCGAATCTCGACGCCGCTAGCCATGGACTCCGTTCGGCAATGCCACGAGATTACGCAAACGTGTCCGGTCGACGCGATCGAGCGGCACGGAGTCGGGGAAGGTCTCGATCTCTGCGAACCGGGCGTAACCGACCGACGCCAGGAACGTCAGCACCTGGTCGGCGTGGCCTCCGGCGGCCTCGGCGCTCAGGGGGTTGAGCTCGAAGATGATGATCGGGCGCCGCGCGCGCAACAGACGCTCGGCGCCTTGCAGCGCCGTCAATTCACTCCCCTCGACGTCGAGCTTGACGACAATCCGTCCCGGCAGCCGCTCCCAATCGATCGCATCGTCAAGGCGCGCGGTCTTGACCGTGAAGCGGCGGTGATCCGTGCTCGCCGAGAACTGTTCGTACAGGCCCGCCGAACCGGAGCCGGCCGACGGCACGTAGAAGGGATACTCGCCGGTGGTGGCGGCGCACGCCATCTCGTATACGGTCGCGTGCAGGAATCGATTGGCCTCGAATGAACGGCGGAGCAACGACGCAAGACGCGGCTGCGGTTCGAATGCGGCCACGCGGCCGGACGGTCCGACCAGAGGAGCCGCCAGCAGCGCATAGCTGCCGTGATTCGCCCCGATGTCGAGAAAGGTATCGCCTTGATTCAGGCAAGCCCGCACGATTCGGCCTTCGTGACTGGGTGCGCCCACTTCTCCGAACACCCACAGCATCCGGCGATCGCACAGATCGATGAAGACCGTCAGCCCACCGATCGGCACCGCCGCTTCGCTCGTGAGCCGCAGCGTCTTCGTGATCGCGATCACCACCGACAGCAGCGCCGACCCTCCTCGAACGATCGAGCGCGGGCGATCGGCCATCACACGGGAATACCACGCATACGCCCGATACAGCGGCGGAAGACTCCGGGTGATCGACGGATTATCGAACCAATGCATCTGGTGTGGCCGCAACCATCCCGTATGCCTGCCGGCGTTGCCGGCAGAACGCCTCGATCTTCTCCGCCGCAACCGGCCAGGTGTACTGCTTCGCCGCCTGTTGTGCGCGTTGACCGACTTCGGTTGTCAGACCGGGATTCTGCAGGCACCGCTCGATCAGCGCACGCAGCTCCGCGACGGCTCCGGTCTCGCAATACAACGCTTCCCTTCCGTTACCAGCGACGTCCGGCAAGCCGCCTTCATTGAAGCCGACGACGCAGGTCCCACAGGCCATCCCTTCCAGAAAGGTCTTGCCGAAGCCCTCGAAGAGTGACGGAAACAGCAACACGTCGTGCCGCTCGTAGATAGACCGCAGGTCGCTTCTGTCGCGCCAGGGCAGGGTCGTCAGCCGCTGACCGAAGGCCGGCTCGAACCGGGCGCGAATGCGATCGATCGCAGCGCCTGGCGTGACGAACGTCAACGATGCGTGCGGATACGCGGAACCGAGCGGCGGCAGGACCGACTCGAGAACATCCGAACCCTTGGGCACGATGTAGTTTCCGACGTAGAGCATGCGAACGCCATCAGCTGACGCGGATCGTCGAGCCTCCGAGTGGAGAAACGATTCGTCGAGCCCATACGGAATCACCGCAATCTTTTCCTCGGGCACCGCGTAGGTGCGCTGGACGTAGCGCGCGCTGTTCTGCGACGGCGAGATGAAGCCGTGACAGGCGCGAATGGTGCGGACACAGGCTCGATTCACGAGCGACCTCGTGATGTCGAGCGCCAAGCGCCTGGCCGGCGAATACGGACCATCCCATGCAAACCTCAAACGGGCGGCATTGAAGCGATCCTCCCACCCGTGGGTCATGTTGAGAAACAACGTCGAGGGGTACTTCGCCGGCAGCCTCTCGAAGGCCAGGTACGCATACGGCTGACTGATCGTGACGACGTCGTAGTGGCGGTGCTCCAGTTGTTCGGACACTTGACGATACTGGCGGCGCGGCAGCTCCAGCCATCGCGACAGGCTCGGATGCGGCAGCCGATATGGCTCGGTCTGCTTCCAGAGGTGGTCGACCTCGTGACCACGTACGGCCAGCGCACCGGCGATCGCGAGCAGGGAGCCCGCGGACCCGGAGTTCGGATCCCGCTCGAAATCCGCCACGTCAAGAAATCTCATGCCCGGCTCGTGGCAACTGCAGACAATAGCGGGCCAAGGCGACTCATGTGCGCCTCGATCGTGAACCGTCTGGACATTTTCCAGGCGCCACGTCGCAGCCGGGCGTGGCGTGCGGGGTCGCTCAGTGCACGGACGATCGCAGTCGTCAGACCTTCAACCGTCGGGGGATCACCGGGCGCAAGCTCGCCCGACTCGCCGGCAATCAACCAGTCGGGAATTCCGCCGACGGCGTAGCCGACCGCGGGCAGCCCCAGACATCCGGCCTCGACACCCACCAGACCGAACGGCTCTGGCCACAGACTCGGCACCGCCAGGAGATCGGCCCCTCGCATCACCTCGTCGCGCGTCGCACCGTTCACCCACCCGTGGAACCGGGCGGCAACACCGGTTCGCCGGGCGAGGGCCTTCAACCGATGCTCTTCAGGTCCCGTCCCCAGCAAGTCCAGCGTCAAGCGACATCCGAGCGCTCGCTCGGCGCCCGGAATGGCTTGAATCAAATAGTGCGCGCCCTTGAGCGCGGTCAACCTCCCGATCGTGACGATGCGGTTCGTATAAGGACGAATACCGTCCGGCTCAACGTCGGGGGACGCGGCGGACATCGGGAAGGTCAGCAAATGGAGCCGGCTATCGGCAACGCGATGACGGCCGACCTCTTCACGCATATACCGGCTGGCAACGACGACCGCATCGTAGCGCGGCAACATCGCTTGTCGCCGAGACTGGATGCGGTAGGTGGCCCACGCCTCGACGGGATTGAGCGCTCCGCAGCGTCGAGGGTAGTGGAGCACCAGGCAGGCCGGGCCGAACGTGCGGGAACAGGGGCGGGGACGTGGAAAGCTGTGACACTTGGTGCCGGTGCCGCAGGTTCCGTAGAAATCGTGCGCGAACATGATCGAAGGATAGCGCGCGATCAGTGCCTCCTCGAGGTCCGGGGCATTGGAGCCGTGGGAGTAGCTGACGTCCGGGCTCCAGTCGGCAATGGCTCGCAGCGCTCCCTCGACGCCGAGTCCGGCCACACACCAGGCGGGAAGGCCGCTGTCCGGCGGATCGACCGTGGCATGTCCCGGTTCGATCTCGTAACCGTACAAGAGGCCGACTTCGTGGCCACGCGCAAGCAACTCGGGAATCAGGATCCTGACGTAATGCTCGCTGCCGCCGACCAGCCCCCGATGCCAACAGGCGATCAGCAGCCGCATGACATGGAATCTGGCGCTCGTCGGTGAGCCACCGTGCGGCCGCAACGGCACCCCGACGCGAACACATTCGTCGCGGCGCCGCGGAGCTGGCCCACTACACGGCCTCTTCTTCCGTTTCCGGCCGCCTCGATGACGCGATCCCGAACGCCTTCATCTTCCGATACAGATTGCTGCGCTCGACGCCGAGCACTTCCGCCGTGCGGGACATGTTGCCCTGCTGCTCGGCGAGCGTCCGGAGAATCAACGCGCGCTCGAACCGCTCCCTCGCCTCGTGCAGCGTCAAGCGGTCCGCGAGCGATCCGGCCGCCTCGGGACGCCGCAGGGCATCGGGATCGAGAAACGCGAGGTGCGCGGCCGAGATCGCATCGCCCGGCACCATGATCATCAGCCGCTCGATGACGTTGCGCAGCTCACGAACGTTCCCCGGCCACGGGTAGCGCTGCAGGACCGACAAGGCTGCCGGCTCGAACGTCTTGATCCGGCGACCATACTCGCGCGCGAACTCCGCCATGAAATGGTCCGCCAGCAGACCGATGTCGTCGGGGCGATCGCGCAGCGAGGGCACGAAGATCGGGATGACGTTCAGCCGGAAATAGAGATCCTCGCGAAAACGGCCGCCGCGAATCTCCGCCTGCAGGTCCTTGTTGGTCGCACACAGCACCCGGACATCGACTTTGATTCGCGTCGCTCCGCCAACCGCCTCCATCGTCTGCTCCTGCAGTACGCGCAGCACCTTGGCTTGTGTTTTCAGACTCATGTCACCGATCTCGTCGAGGAAGATTGTGCCGCCATCAGCGGCCTCAAACTTGCCCCGGCGATCAGCGACCGCCCCCGTGAACGCGCCACGCACGTGGCCGAACAGCTCGCTTTCGATCAATTCCTCAGGGATCGCGGCGCAATTGACCTCGACGAAGGCGCCCGGGCGGCGGCGGCTCAGCGCATGGATGGTGCGTGCGACCATTTCCTTGCCGGTCCCGTTCTCGCCATAGATCAGCACGCGGCCGTTGGTGGGCGCCGCCATGTCGATCTGCTCGCGCAGCTGACGCATGGCGTAGCTTTCCCCGACCATCGTCTGACTGCGATCGACGCGCGCACGCAAGGCCCGGTTCTCCGCTTCCAGGCGGCGCTGCCGCAGGGCGTTGCGGACGACGAGGACCGTCTTGTCGAGCGACAACGGTTTCTCGACGAAGTCGAACGCTCCAAGCTTGATCGCTCGCACGGCGGATTCGATATTCCCGTGGCCGGAGATCAGCACGACCTGGACGTCGACCTGCCGCTCACGCAAGCGGGCGAGCGTTGCCAGGCCGTCCATCCCGGGTAGCCACACGTCGAGCACGACGAGGTCGATCGAGCCTCTCGTCAAACGTTCGAGGCAGGCTTCGCCGCTCGCGACGGCTTCGACCTCATACCCTTCGTCGCTCAAGACGCCGGCCAGCGCCGTCCGAACGCCCGGCTCGTCGTCGACGATCAAGATCGTGGGTTTCACGCCTCAACCACCCAGGTCACGATGCGCACCGAGAACCCCAGTTGGGCGAGGGCACACCAACGTTTCAACGCGGAGATCGCGGCGACCGCAGAGATTCTTGGGGACTCTCAGCGGTCTCTGCGTTAAATGTCGTATCTTCAGAGCGTCCGTATCGGTGACTGTGCTCAGGGTGCTCGGCGGTTCACGTCTCAGCATGGCAGCTCGATTGTAAAACGCGTGCCGTGCGGCACATTGTCGGCCACGTCGATACTGCCGCCATGCTCGGCGATGATTCTGCGCACGATCGCCAGGCCGAGGCCACTGCCTCGGCGTTTCGTCGAGTAGTACGGCAGGAACAACTTGTCGCGCTCGGCCGCCGGAATGCCCGGTCCGTCGTCGGCGACGACCACGCGCGCCACGCTGTTGGCGCGGTCCAGCTGCGTTTCGACGACGATCTGGCCTCGCCGCTCCATGGCCTCGATGGCATTGTCCACAAGGTTGATGATCACGCGCCGAATCTGCTCCGCGTCAAGACGCACGAGCGGCACGCCGTCGGCGAATCGCCGCTCGAAGCGAATCTCGCCGAACAGACCGTTGTACAGGCTCAGTGTGTCGACGATCAGTTGCGCCAGGTCGGTCGGCACCGTCTGCGGCGCGGGCATGCGCGCGAACTGCGAAAACTCGTCGACCAGCCCCTTGAGCGACTCCACTTCCCCGACAATCGTGGTCGTGCATTCGTCGACGAGCGCTTTGGCCGCCGCCGGCGCGCCGGCGAAATGACGACGCAGGCGTTCCGCGCACAACTGGATCGGCGTCAGCGGATTCTTGATTTCGTGCGCCAGCCGCCGCGCCACTTCCCGCCAGGCGGCGACTTTCTGCGCGCGAATCAGCGGCGTCACATCGTCAAGGACCAGGACGATCCCCTCGGGCAAGCCGACATCGCCGACCAGCGAGGCGGCGGCGACGGCGAGGTGAATCTCCTGGCCGTCGCGCGCGATGGCGACCTCTTGAGCCGGCGGTTCGGCGCGGCCGCGGCCCAGGCTGTCGAGCAGCGCCGCGATCGGCTGCAGGTCGGCCCGATCGAGGGCGGTCCGGGCGGGCTGGCCGACGATCGAGCGATTCAGGCTGAGGAGCCGCGCCGCCGCGCTGTTGATCGTCGTGATCGTGCCCGCGGCGTCCATGGAGACGACGCCGGTCGTGATGCGCTCGAGGATCGTCTCGATGTAGCGGCGCCGCCCTTCGCCTTCCTGGTGCTTGCGCTCGAGCTCGATGGTCGAGCGATCGACCTTGCGCCGGCTCGCAGCCAGCTCTCCGGCCATGGTATTGAACGCCTCGACGAGCGAGCCGAACTCGTCGTTGCTTTGCGGCTCGACACGCTGATCCAGGCGTCCCGCCCCGATTTCGCGCGCCGCGGCGGCGAGCATCTGTACCGGCCGGGTGATTCGCTTGGCGAGATAGAGGCCCATCCAGGTCGAGCCGACCAGAATCAGGAGCGTGACCATCAGGAAGAACGACAAATACACCCCGGTGAGCGGCCGCTTCAGCACGCGCAGCTGGTTGTAGTTTTCGTAGGCCTGCGTCATGCGGCGCGACCGCTCGACCAGATCGCCCGTCAGGTAGTCGGTGGCGACCACCACGCCGGTCCGCTTCCCGTCTTTGGCAGTGATCACGGCGGCCGCGTGCAGCAGGTCCCCGAGGGTGCCGAGTGGTTCGACCGAGCGGGTATCCCCTTGTCCGACGAGCGCACGCGCGGCCAGACGATCGGCGGTCGCACGATTGTAGCCGCTCGGCATCTC
>Ga0163163_10003851_pt1 | contig 12785 bp, 7 predicted proteins | sample S65metaG_FD_119766 | JGI IMG/M metagenome (GOLD analysis project Ga0163163, IMG submission 119766) | Switchgrass rhizosphere microbial communities from Kellogg Biological Station, Michigan, USA - S6-5 metaG | ecosystem: Host-associated > Plants > Roots > Rhizosphere > Soil | place: USA: Michigan... | reverse complement strand
CAACAGGCGAATTTGATGATGTAACTAAGCTTATTGCTGGAGTAGGAAAAATCAATGCTGCTTATGAACTCACTAAAGCCATTCAACAATGCAAGCCCAATCTAATAGTCAATCTGGGATCCGCAGGAAGCAATGTTTTTAGAAAAGGCGAAATAGTTTGTTGCACTCAATTTCTTCAGAGAGATATGGATGTTAGAGGTCTTGGTTTCCAGCAATATCAAATACCATTTTCAGATATACCAGCAGTCTTGAGTTATGGAATTAAAATAAGTGGAATTGCGGAAGGTATCTGCGGAACGGGTGACAGTTTTGAAACAAATCATTTTTCTTCGGATTACAATGTAATTGATATGGAAGCCTATTCCTTTGCTTTTGTTGCTATGAAAGAGCAAATTCCTTTTTTGTGTTTGAAATATATTTCGGATGGAGCAGATGGAATGGCTGCGGAAGATTGGAATGTACAGGTGCATAAGGCGGCAGTGGCTTTTAAGAAGATTTTATTTTGATTTTTTTTTATCTTGAAAGAAAAAGAAACAAAAAGTTCAAGGCGATTCGATGCGGAACATTCTTTGGCTCAACTTTTCTTCAGCCGAACCGACGTTTAGAACATTCATTTCGGTTGCAGGTCTTTAGGCCTAATACTCCGCTTGGTGCTTTCTGAGATTTTCGTAGTAGTGATGCAGGAAAGTGAAAAATGAGGCGCTTGAACATTCTTTTAGATCCAAGAGCTGGCATTTGTCTTTCATTAATGCTCTTATCGGTTCAAACACTTTGCTGCGTGGTCAATCGATCATTCATTAGATCATTGAGTCAGTGCTTAATCCAAACAAAAGAACAATCACTGATCAAATTGTTGCCTGAGCCTACCGCTCCGGCGGCAGAGTAACTGAAATTCGTAGTGAAAGCCTAAGCGCTTTCCTGATCGTAGTTGTAGTGAAGACTGTGTACACGACCAAGGCATGTCTAAAAATAATAAAGCTATTGCGGCCTACGCACAATTAAAAATTATCAGAGTGTTCCAGTGGCGATGGCCGGCAAGATTCGCGGAGCGATTAATGCTTGCTTGACTTTTTGCTCTCCGCATTAGGCGGATCAAGACAAAAGTGGAGCAAAAGAAGATTATTGGTGAAAGAATTAGAATATCATATGGACGAAAAAGTCCTCACAACCTGAGGACTTTAATAATTTAAGTTTAAAATATTTACGCATGAACCGGCTTCGTAATCTTCTCCATTTCCTGCTGAACAAACAACATCAATTCGCTAATATAATCAGGAGCAAAACTAAATTTCAATCCAGCTGCTGCATACAATTCAGGAAGTGTTTTAGTTCCACCTAGTTTTAGTGCATTAATATAATTGTTGATTGCCTTTTCTTTGTCTTCCTTGAATTGTTTCCATAAACCAATAGCGCCTAATTGAGCAATTCCATATTCAATGTAATAAAAAGGAACTTCGTATAAGTGCAGCTGGCGTTGCCACGAATATTTGCGGTACTCTTCCAACCCCGAAACATCCATTGCAATAGACGTGTACTCGTTCAGAATTTTTCTCCAGTTGTCTTCTCTTTCTTCCAACGTGTGATTTGGATTTTCATAAACCCAATGTTGAAATTTATCAATGGTTGCTATCCATGGAAATATGGTGAGCACTCTTTCTAACTGGTGTTCTTTTGCTCTCTTCAAATCATCTGCATTGTCAAAAAATACATCCCAGTAGTCCATGCTGAATAATTCCATCGTCATGCTGGCTACTTCAGCAATTTCCATTGGATATTCCTTAAATGCAGTTAATGGAAGATTGTGTGCAAGAAAGGAATGAATAGCATGTCCACCTTCATGAACCATAGTAGTGACATCACCCATCTGCCCGGCAGCATTCATAAAAATAAATGGGGCACCAGTTTCAGGTAAAGGACAGTTGTATCCACCCGGAGCTTTTCCTTTCCTGCTGTCCAGATCAAGCCTTCCCATTTCTTTCATCTTGATCAGACATTCTCCGAAGAATGGATTCATACGGTTGAAACATTCAATCGTTTTATTCACTAACTCTTCACCAGTTGTAAATGGATTCAATGGTTTTACACCCGCTGGTTCTGCCTCAGTATCCCAGGGACGCAGAGATTCTAAACCTAATTTTTGACGCTTGCGGTCATATATAAAATTAACCAGAGGCAATACGCCTGTTTTAACTGCCTCATGGAACTGGAAACAATCTTCTTTTTTATAATCGAATCTTCCGAGGTCAGCGAATTTATAGTCACAATAATTTTCGAAGCCTGCATTCTGGCCTACATGGTGGCGCTTTACCAGTAATTTATTGAACAGATCATTTAATTGATCCTTATCCTCTAATCTTCTTTGGTTGATCTTATGATAAACTTCTTCCCTTAATTGGCGATCCGGGTTTTCCAAAAACTTGGTCGCCTGTTGCAAAGTGTATTCCCTTCCTTGTATCTCCACACTCATTTTGCCGGATATAACTGCATATTGTTGCGCCAAAACTGCAATCTCTGCCTGCAAGGGAATATTTTCTTCACGAAACAGTTCAATATTCTTTTTCACGTTCCGCAAATAAACCTTGTATGCCTCACCAGTTAACTGAGAAGTGTATTGATTGTCTACTAACTTTCTGTTTAGCTTATCGGCATAGGGCTGGATCTTTGGTTGAATTTCCATTACAAAAAAAGTGAAGGCTTCTTCAAGTGCTTTATTCTCGGTATCGCAGGTCATTCGTATCTGGCGCCACGCTGCATCTTCACCAATCACTGCTTCAAGCTCACTAACATCGCGCAACCATTTTCCCAATTCTTCTTTTGTAGGTATTGGTCGATCCAGCAATTCTTTTAAGAATGGTTCCAGGGAATTCCAATCAGTGATCTTAAAATTTCCAGGCAAATAATTTCTTGGTATACTGGTTATCTGCGCTGTATACTCTAATTCCTGTTCCTGCATACAAATTTTTTTCGGTTAGATAGTAAAGATGAAACGTGAGAACATCCGACACTTGATGCCTGACGTCTCACGTTTGAAAAAATCAGCAATAATTATTCCTCAGTTTTTTTCTTCCGGGCTGTCTTTTTAGGTTTTTCTTCCGTTGCTTCCTTCACATCAGCTGACGCGGTTTTCGCTTTTGCTTTTGGTTTCTTTGTGGCCGTTTCTTCCATTAAAGCCGGCTCCGCTACTGATTCTTCAGCTTCCTGTTCTTCAGGTTGGGGTTTAGCGGTGTAATCAACGTTGTTGCTTTCAAGCACTTCAAACCACTTAATCATTTTCTTCATATCGCTTGAATACACACGATCGAAATCTAAAGTGGGAAAAACGGTATCAAAATATTTTTTAACTGCTTTGTTGTCCTTGATATCTGGCAGTTGAGTTTTGCTTTCTTTCATTGCAGTAAATACTTCAGCCAGGCCTACGTTTTCGCCTGTTGTATATACTTCAATACTCTCCAGGTGCGAAAGATTATGAATACGTGATGAAACAAATTTTGTGCTTTCATCTTCAAGCGAGCGTACTACAGCGCCATCGCTTTTACTGCTTATAGCTTCATACAATCCGGGTAAGCCTGTAACGGCAACAATTCTGGTATACTCCATAATCTCGATTTTGGGGCTGCAATATAAGTATAGTTTAGAGTTCACGAGTTCACCTGTTCACAAGTCCCTTCTTAGACGTTCAAGTTCTGAATAACAGAAGCGACTGAAAACTGTTACCTGAAACGGATAAACTGCATCATTTATTAGCATTAATTAACCTCAATTCATTTTCGTAAGGCATGGTTTTTAGGAGTTTTGTAACATAATAGCACGGATAAAACTAAGATATGACCAGACGAATACTTTTTGTATGCATAGCTCTTTTAAGTTTGATAATTTCTAACGCTCAATCTCTCACCATCAGGGGAACTGTTACCGATCAACAAACAAAAGCTGCACTGGTAAGTGCTTCTGTTAAACTAAGCAGCCTATCAGATACCACAATAACAAAGAATGTAGTAACGGATTCAGCAGGTAAATTCAGTTTTGGAAATTTAAGTAAGGACAGTTTTTTACTCTCCGTTTCATATGTTGGATATAGTCCGGTGTCCAGAATTATTGGTGTCGATACCTCCGATTTAGATCTGAAAATTGCAGCGGTTCCGGGATCAGCCAAAGATTTGTCGACTGTAATCATTACTACTACCATTTCTCCAGTGACTCAAAAAGGAGACACACTCCAGTTTAATGCAAGTCAATTTAAAGTAAACCCGGATGCAACATCAGAAGACCTTGTAAAAAAAGTTCCCGGGATTACTGTTGAAAATGGGGAAGTAAAGGCCCAGGGCGAAACGGTGCGACGTGTCACTTTAGATGGTCGTGAGCTATTTGGTGATGACGCTACGGCTGCATTAAGGAACTTACCGGCAGAAGTGGTTGATAAAATACAGGTGCTTGATCGTTTGAGCGACCAGGACAGGGCCTCTGGTGTAGTTACCGGCGATACCCAGAAGGAGATTAATATTGTTACAAAGGCGGGTATGCGTAACGGACAGTACGGAAGAGTATTTGGAGGATATGGAACCGATGATCGATATTCTGTAGGCGGAAATGCCACTTTTCTGAAAGAAAACAGGCGAATTGCGCTGGTGGGACAAAGCAATAATATCAACCAACAAAATTTCTCACAACAGGATCTTCTTGGAGTAACCAGTAGCGGTAATAACCGTGGTGGATTCGGCGGTGGCAATTCCGGTGGTGGCGGTAATCGTGGTGGTGGTGGATCACCTCGCGGCGGCGGCGGAGGAGGTAACTTCGGCGGTGGTATGTTTGGCGGCGGAAACAACTTTTTGGTGGGCCAACAAAATGGTATTAATACAACAAACGCCTTAGGATTGAATTATTCCGACAACTGGGGCAAAAAGATCAGGATGTCCGGAAGCTACTTCTTTAACAACACAAAAAACATTACGGAACAAATAACTAAACACGACGCGTTGACGAACCAAAGCAATACTTATAACAGGATCTCAAAATCAGAGGGTAATAATTTCAATCACAGGTTTAGCCTGAGACTGGAATATAATATCGATTCCTTCAACAGGCTGATCATCTCTCCCAACATTAGTTTTCAAAAGAATAATACAACCAGCCTCAGTACCTATAACATCACTGCTCCATACCCACAGGTTACTATAAACAACAACGATTATAAGCGCTCCGGTTCAAATATGAACAATAATATCCTGTACAGTCACAACTTCCGCAAACGTGGTCGTGTATTTTCTGTCAACCTAAACACATCATATAATTACCAGAATGGTGATAATTATGCCGATGCGATATTTATAATTCCCAAGGGCCAGAATTTCGATACTACTGAGACGAACAATTACACGGACTCATATAACAATAGCTTGCGCCTCAATGCCAATGTTTCGTACGTAGAACCAATTACGAACAAGTCACAAATACAGCTTACCTACAACCCTTCATACACTAAAAGTTCTTCTGATCAGAAGGTATATGACTTTGATGCAGCCAGCCAGACATACTTACATTTTATCGATAGCCTTTACAACGTTTTCGATAACTACACAACAACACAAAACGGTGGTGTTGCCTACCGGTATGGCACACTGGTTAACCAACTCACGGTAGGCGTCAATTACCAGAATGCCGAGCTGGAAAACAAAAAGATTCATCCCGAAGCTTTCAATAGCAAAAAATCTTTCCAGGACATCTTACCCAATGCAATGATGCGATTTAAACTTTCCTCCAGGAGCAACCTAAGGATATTCTATCGCACAAGTACCAATCCTCCATCTGTTACGCAGCTGCAGGACGTGGTTAATATATCAAACAGGCCTTTTCTTTCTGTGGGTAATCCTGACCTGAAGCAGCAGTACAGCCATATGGTGAATGGAAACTATACCTATACACATACCGGTAAGGGAATTGTTTTTGTTGCCGGCGCATTTGCTCAAAAGATAAACAACTACATTACCAATGCTACCTACACAATACAAGATACTGCTGTAAGAAAGGACTCGCTGATCGGTAATAGCATATTGATGAAGGTTGGTGAACAATTAACGAAACCGGTTAACCTCGATGGTTATGTCAACCTGCGTTCATTTATAACGTTTGCTATACCGGCAAAATTCATAAAATCAAATCTAAACCTGAATACAGGTATATCTTACCAGAAACAGCCGGGATTAATTAACAGCAGCCACATCGAATCCCAAAGCTATACTTACTCTTTGGGTTCCGTCATCGCCAGCAATGTTAGTGAATTTGTCGATTTCACTGTTTCTTATACAGCTAACTTCAACCGGGTGAACGCAACCGGTATTCAGAATAATCAAAAAGTAGTCACCACCAACAATTATTTTAATCACGTCGGTTCTATTCAGTTTAATTTATTAACTAAAAAAGGATGGTTCCTTCAAAATGATTTGAATAATAATTTGTATTCAGGCTATGGAGCAGGCGTTGATCAAAACTACTGGTTGTGGAACCTCGCTGCCGGTAAGAAGTTTTTGAAAGACCGGAAAGGAGAATTGAAACTAAGTGTATTCGATCTGTTAGAACAAAATGTAAGCATTACCAGGGATATTACAGAAAGTTATATTGAGGATGTTCGCAACCGCGTACTTACGAGATACTTCATGCTCACGTTTACGTATAACCTTAGAAATTTTGGTAAACCTGCACCGCCCAGTCGTGGAAATTTCAATCGCGGCGGCGAAGGGTTCGACCGGGGTAACCAACGCTTCTGAGCATTACATGAGCGGTGAATTCATCTGAATATATACACGTAAAATGAATGGAACTTTTTAGGTTCCATTTTTTTTAAACAATTCAGTATGATATTTAAAAATGTCATAAGCTGGTTTGAAATACCAACCACTCATCTTGACAGGGCACAAAAGGTTTATGAAACCATTTTTGAAATAAAAATGATCCCACTGGAAACGCCCAATCTAAAAATGCGGATGTTTCCAATTGAAGATCCTATGAACGGAATTGGAGGTGCCCTATCCTACGCAGAAGGATTTATAAGCCATCTGCTACCGATGGACCCTTAATTTATTTGAACGCTAATCCGGATGTGCAGGTGGTTTTAGATCGTATTGAAAAAGCCGGTGGGAAAATCATTGTTGCCAAAACACAGATTTCACCTGAATACGGATACATGGCAGTGTTTATTGATACCGAGGTAACCGTGTTGCCTTACACAGCATTTCTATTTAATAATTATTTTACTTGGGTGCTGATTTCTTCCAGTACCTTTTCAATTCTACGTTTCAGGGTTTCATAGTCGGTGAAGCCACTGGCAATTAAATAAAATTTGGAATCGGTTACCTGCATTAACACGGCAGGAAAGCCTGTAACCTGTAATTGTTTTACCAGGGCAAATTCGTAGTAAGCTTTCTCTTTATATTCTTCACTCTTAAGTTTACTATAAAAATCTTCTTCGGAAATGTTCCATTTACGGAGGAGATGTCTATAAGCTTCATCATCGGTCAGATCCCTTCCCTCATAGTTCAAAGCATATTGCAGGTCACTTGCAAAGAATATTGCTTTTTCGGGATGAAATTCTTTAAAAATACACATGGCAATTGCCGACTTTGTTGAGTCGGGGAACCAATCCGTTTCATTTGGATGAAACACATGCCATAAAAAATCTTCTCCGAATTTAATACCCGTAGTTTGTTCAACCCGTTTGTAGGCAGTTTGAATATAACGGGCCATAGGCGCAAAATGCGCAGGTTGTTCCGGTATTATCATACCGCCAGAAAGAACATCAAAAACAAGCTTGGCTTCGTATTCTTTTGCAATCTGTGAAATAACCGGGCTGAATCCATAACACCATCCGCAATAAGCATCATAACAATAATAAATCGTTGGTTGAATTTGTGCCATTCATTTTGATTAGTCCAATAAGGCTGCAAACATTATGCTTATTCTGTTCATTATTCCTCACCGGGATGATAAATTTTTTCCGCATGCTTTGTTACATCTTCTTTGTAGAAATAAACATCTTTCAATTTTCCGTCAATAAACCCTTGAACCTGGTCAGTAAAATGTTTTGAAGAAGCTGAAAATGATTTTCCACCGGTAGAAATTGATTTCGCCCTGATTTTTGATCCGAAAGAAACTGCAGCTACAAAACTGTTTCCCGCAACACCATATTGCTTTCCCTGTTGCCACACTGTTTCATAAGAAGGAAGTGATCCTAAAGAAGCAGATGCCAATCCCACAGGCAAATCCTGTTTGGTGTTATCAAATTCAGGTTGCATTGATCCAGAAACCCTTTGAAAGCGATTAAGATCCCCCCATGGAATTTTCCATGTATTAAAAACTTTTTGAAGCTCTTTAATGATATCGGATAATGCTTTTAACCTGTTAGAAGGAGAGGTGTTTCTAACCATCCAACTTACTGACTTCAGTTGGTTATTCATTATTTCATTAGGGATTGAAATTTTCTGAGATAAAATACTGTATGCCCAAAAAATTGCAATAGTGGAAGTGGCAGACGAAACAGAACTGTACTTATCCCATGTGCTCAGGCTATCTATAGCTTCCCTTAATTCAGCATATTGCGGGTTGTTCTTTGCTAAGGCATTGAAATCATTTACCAGTAGAGGAAGCAAAGTGTCAAATGCAGGAAGATAATGACTATAACCAATACCAATCAATTGTTCTAACGTTAACTGTTTTTGTTCGGACAACTGTTTGATGGCATACATAGAGCGAAAATTTTCACCCTCAGGTGCCATGTATGGCAAATATTTTTTTCTGACGGTGGTTGGTCCCGATACACTAAAAGGAGTTGAATTACAATTTTGAATAAATCCCTGTGGCGGATTGATCACATGTATAAGATTGTCGACACTTAAAATGTCTTTCCATTCGGTTTTGGAAGTGGTTCCATCTAAAGGATTAACTGGATCAATTGACGAGTCTCTCACCGGAATGAAATTGCCATGCCAGTAACCAATGTTTCCTTTGTTATCAGCATAAATCGTATTGGTCGAAGCATTGCTGCGCATGTTTAGCACATTGATGAACTCCTCCAGGTTTTTTGTTTTGGTTCGCTGCCATGATTGTATTAAACCAGCAAGTGATCGGTTATTTGCCTTCAGGGAAAGCAATTTTCCATTTCTTAGTCCAATGATTGGTCCATGATGTGTGGCGAATGTTGTGACCAGTTTGTTTTTTCGTTCACCGTTTTTGGTATAAAATAATTGAAGTGATTTTTTTATCGTTTCTCTTAGCGATCCATCGTACTCATAGAACACATTACCATCTTTTTTTACTACTTTCTCTTCATATAAATCAGAAGCATCGACTGCACTGGACGTATGCATCCAGCCACAGTTTTCATTAAAACCCTGGAACACAAAAAACTGCCCCCATGTTACAGCTCCATAAGCATTTAATCCTTCTTCACTGATCATATGAACTTCGGTGCGGAAATAAAAAGAAACATGCGGATTGATGTAAAGCAATGTGCTTTTGTCTGCGGTACGAGATGGAGCAATGGCAAAGCCGTTTGACCCCGTGGGCTCAGATTGGATATTGACACTATTTGATTGAATGGCTAACTCTTCTCCAAATAAAGTTTTCAAATCCGCAGACTGCAAGCCGCCTGTTCGGGTGGCAACGTAAGCGCCGTCAGTAAATAATAAAGGATACCATGGCTCAAACCTTTTTAGCAACGAAGGTCTGACTTCGGGATGTCTATAGAGGTAATAGTGAACGCCATTTGAGAAAGCCTGAAGCAGAGCCTTTAGCCATGGGGGGCTTTTCTGATAGTCCTGAATGGCAGCTGCTGTATCATACAACAATTGCATCTCCAGGTCTTGTAATAAATAGTTTTCTCCTTCGATCTCCGAAAGGCGGCCAAGCTTTTCAATATAATTCCTTTCCACTCTTTCAAAACTTTCTTCGCATTGGGCATACATTAATCCAAACACAGCATCTGCATCGGTTTTTCCATAAATATGAGGAATTCCCCATTCATCACGAATAATAGTGACCTGCTCAGCTTGTCGTTTATAAGAATCAATTTCATTGTTATTTTGACTGGATGATGAACATCGCAGACAAATTGCGATTGTGATATAAATGAGCACTCTCATTTAGCGTTGTGTTTTTTGAAAATTAATTCTGACTGTTACAGGTATTCTAAGGCACAGGTTGAAATTTTATTTGGATGTTTCTTAATTAAGTTTCCTAAATTAACTAATTAATTTTCCTGCTTTCACATCGAAAACCAAAACAAATGACAGAAAATAATCCTGCTGTGCAGAATTCTTCGACTCATTTTTTATCAAAACCGGTTTCCATCTCTCATCGTCTTCAATCCCTTGATGTACTTCGTGGCGTAGCCGTGCTGCTGGCATTGTTGGTGAGTGTTTGGATTTTTGGCGGGTTTAGTGACCAACAGCAAAAACAATTATTATTTCAGTCGAAGGGGTGGAACTATCGTGTGTTCGGAACCGTTGAATTATTGATCAACGGGAAAATGAGAGCACTGATCGCTCTCGTATTTGGAGCAGCCATGATTTTGTTTTTGACGAAGGAAACAGAAATGGGGCGACAACCGGCAGAAGACATTTTCATTAAACGTCAACTTTGGCTGATCATATTTGGCCTGTTCAATGCACTATTATTGTTGTGGACGAATGATCTTCTTTTCGCTCTTGGTGTATTAGGAGTTCTGTTATTTCCTTTTTTTAGAATGAACCCGAAAGGTTTATTAATCGCTGCGTTATTCACTACTGTTGTGTATTGTGGAAAGAATTACTGGAATTATTCTGATAACAAGAAGGCGCACAACAAGTTCACTGTTGTTACTGGATTAGAAAAAAAATTTGACAAAGATTCAATTGCAAAAGCGCAGAAAGGAATCATTGCAAAAAAAGATACACTGACATGGAGACAAAAACAGGATAAGCAGGCCTGGGAAGGCATTCTTGCGGCCGCAAAAATTGATACTAAGAAAGATGATCCTAATATCAAAGCCATGCGGAGCCTTAGTTATGGTAAAGTCTGGAATCATCTTTCGCAAAGCATTCAGTCGAGAGAAGCAGATTGGTTATATAAAATAGGAATATGGGACCTTGCCAGTATGATTTTGTTGGGGATGTTTCTTTACAAAATTGGGTTTTTTAGTAATTGTTTTTCACAAAACAAGTATGTGCTACTCGGCCTTGCAGGAATATCTGTTGGATTGTTATTGGGTTGGTACCGGCTGCATTACCAGCAAATCAGTTTACATGATTATACCAAATACCTTACAGGTCATCCCCTGCCTTATAATTTCTTTTTTCCGATAGAACGAGGTGCAATGGCTTTAGGATATGTATCAATAACAATGGCTTTGTTATCTGCTAAACCGCTTGGCAGAATTTGGAGGGCATTTGAAGCAGTTGGAAAGCTGGCCCTTACTAATTACCTGGTGCAAACTATTATTTGCACTATTTTCTTTTATGGTTATGGGATGGGTTATTTTGCAAGGTTAACGCAGTTTAAATTATATTTTTTCGTTGCGGAAGTTATCATGGTGCAACTAATATTCAGTGTCATTTGGTTGCGGTATTTTAATTATGGTCCTGCAGAATGGTTACTTCGTCGCCTGAGTTCAGGAAAATGGTTGACGGCGAAATTCCGTAAGTCATCTAAAACAGAACCAATTATTCCAGCATTATCTTAATAATAATTATCCTCAAACTCAATATATGGATATAACTACTCCCCAGCCTGTTGCCGTTTCCATCTCTCAAACATCAGGAATGGCGAATGCGCAAATTGAATCCGTCAAACCCGTTGATACGGCCGATAGAATTAAGACTATTGACATAATTCGTGGAGTTGCTTTATGCGGCATTTTATTGATGAATATTCCCGGGTTCGGAATATTGTTCACTGCTTTTGATTCTGTCAGGAGAGGACCGCACAACACTGCGGACTATTTTACAGATGAGACAATTGCAGTTTTTTTTGAGGGAACTATGCGAGGATTGTTTTCAATGCTTTTCGGTGCAGGTATGATTCTGTTCACTCAAAATAAAACCAACCGGCCGGGCCGTGCGACCGTAGGCGAACTTTATTACCGGCGCTTGCTTTGGTTAACCTTATTTGGAGTTGTTAACGGCTATGTGTTGTTGTGGTGGGGTGATATCTTATATGCATATGGTCTTTGTGGGATGTTACTGTATCCATTTAGAAAGACAGCAGTAAAATGGCTATTCGTTATGGGCCTGGCATTGATGGCCATAGGTGCGATAAGAAATCAATGGAACTACAGTGAAACGCGTCAACAGAGAGCCGATTACCTGGCAGCCATAGCTGCGGAAAAATCCGGTAAAAAATTAACAGTAGAACAAGAAGAGGCGAAGGCTGCCTGGCCGCAAATAGAAAACAGACGGCCACCCGAAAATTTTGTAAGAGAACATGTCACACAAATGCGTTCCGACTATGGCAGTGTGTTTAATCGTTTATTGCCCTGGAATGTGAGTATTGAAGCATGGGGTATGAACCAGTGGGGTATTTGGGATTGTGTGTCGATGATGCTTATCGGGATGGCTCTTTTTGGTCTGGGTTACTTTTCAAACAAGTGTTCTACTTCCACTTACTTAATGGGTTTGGTATTGGGCTATGGTATTGGCATACCGGTAGGTTATATTATTTATCATGGCGGCGACCTGGGATCTTTGAATTATGGTTCATATGTAGACTCCTTCCGTGTCAATCATCAAACCTTATACGATATTAAAAGGATTTTCCTATGT
>Ga0163163_10003849_pt1 | contig 12786 bp, 5 predicted proteins | sample S65metaG_FD_119766 | JGI IMG/M metagenome (GOLD analysis project Ga0163163, IMG submission 119766) | Switchgrass rhizosphere microbial communities from Kellogg Biological Station, Michigan, USA - S6-5 metaG | ecosystem: Host-associated > Plants > Roots > Rhizosphere > Soil | place: USA: Michigan... | reverse complement strand
GAGGATCGTGCTTCAGCCTTCTATTTACTCGCAACCTTCCCCTCGGGTGGTGGGAAGGCATCGGTGATGTTGCGAATCAGCAAGAGTCGCTTCACCTGTTCCAGGTCAGCCTTGCTTTTCAGTTGGATTGTTATGGGCTCATTCGGCAACAGGTCAAAGTAATTGTCCGAGACGCTGACGTCGGTATCTCCAAAGCTGAGATACACGTCTCGCGCCAGTACGGGCGATTGCAATTGCAGAGTGTATGCGCCGTTGCTTCCTGTGAGCTCCGCCTTTATCTGCGCCGAAGGCAGATCAAGATTTCGCGTAACATCAAACAGGTAGACGTTTCGGGAGATGACCTTGCCACCACTGCTCAAATCGAAAACCGCGAACGAATGTTGTGCGTCGGTCCCCTTCAGCAGTTCCTCTCGCGTGACCGTCGAGTAGACCTTACTCGAGAGCTCTGGAATCGTGATGTTCTGCTTATTCTCGTAAAGCTGCTTTCCGGAGAAATCGAGAACCCGAATCCGAAGCTCGGCCGTCATGGGCTGCGTCTTGTCGGACACGACATATGCCGACAGCTTGCCGTCTTCTTCGAAAGGCGAAACCAGCACGTCGTCATAGAATCGTCGCGCATAGTAGTGCAACGCCTTCCAGCGGCCGTAGTAGTCGATGCTCGCCCAGGACGCCACTGGCCAGCAGTCATTCAATTGCCAGTAGAGTGATCCCATGGTCCGAGGACGCTGCCGCCGCAGATGCTCGGCGCCCACTTTGATAGCTTCCGCCTGCAGCACCTGGCTCACATACAGGAACGACTCGAAGTCCTTCGGTTCGCGGTACTCGCGCAACATATACGTCCGGATGCGCTCATTGCCGCCGACGTTCTTCTGGTGAACTTGCATCACCGGCGAAATGATGTCGAGATCCTTCGGCTCCGCAAACTGCTTGATCGTCCGGATCTCCGGGAATGATTGGAACCCGTACTCCGACATGAACCTCGGGAATTGTTTCGTGTAGTTGGAAATCGGCTCCAGGGCATGCCACACGGACCAATAGTGCATGTCGCCGTTTTTCGGACCACCGGGGTCGTCCTCAAAATTGGCGGACGGTGAACTCGGCCAGTATGGAGTCGTGTCTCCATATTCTTTCACTACGCTCTTCAGAATGTCGTGGAAGAGAACGACATAGTCTTGCCAGACTCGCTCCCTCTGCGGCGGAGTGATCGTTTCTTTAAAAGCCTGCCGATCGCCCCAGTATTTCCACCCCGTTTCGACCTCGTTGTTCCCGCTCCAAAGAGCGATGCTTGGATGGTCCCGCAGCCGCTTCACCTGCTGGATAGCTTCTTCGCGCACGTTTTCCTGGAACGGCTGGTCACCGGGCACCATCGCGCCGCCGAACATGAAGTCCTGCCAGACCATGATCCCCATTTCGTCGCAGATGTCGTAGAAGTCATCGGTCTCGTAGTACCCGCCACCCCAATGACGCACCATATTCATGTGTGCGTCCTTGGCGGATTGCATGATGTTCCTGTGTTGTTCCGGCGTGACGCGCGTGGCGAAACTGTCGAACGGAATCACATCCGCGCCCTTCATGAATACGGGAATTCCGTTCACCACAAATTCAAAACTCTTGCCCCACTGATCAGGCTGGCGCCGAAGATCGAGTGAACGCAGACCTGTCCGAACCTGCGCGCGATCGTCGACACTCTTTCCGCGTGTAAGCGTCGCCGTGAACTTGTAAAGAGTCTGCGGGCCATAGCCGTTCGGATACCAGAGGTTTGGCTTGGCGACATGGAATGGAATCGACACGTGGTTATCGCCCGGCACAAGATGCACCTTCTGCTCGGCAGCCGCGGCGTCTTTGCCCTGCGAACCATCATGATGTACGCCGATGGTCACGTCGGCGGCAGTTGCGGCAACGATATCGAACTCGGCAGAGAGTTCCGCATCATCTTTCGAGATCTTCTGCTGGCGGATGTGGAAGTTATCAATCCTAGCGTCGTCCCACGCGTAGAGCTGTACCGGCAACCACATCCCTAGCGTGACGTAACGTGGACCCCAGTCCCAGCCGTAGTGGTAGGGAGCCTTCCGCGTGTATGGGTCAGTGGCAATCCCTTCTTCGCTGACAATTTGCACCTGTCCCACTGTCGGCAGCCGGAACGGCATCGCCTTCACCTTCGGGATCATTAGCTTGATTGGCGAATAGAACACCACCCGCAGCGTGTTCTTCCCGGCATGGAGCTTTTCTTTTGCCGGAACCCGCCAATGCCGGAACATGTTGTCCGCTTTCAGGATCGGCGAATCGTTCAGAAAAACGTCGGCGTACGTATCGAGCCCCTCGAACAGCAATTCGACGTGGCCCCGCTGCAAAGTAGCTGCATCAACTTCGAATTCTGTCTGGTACTCCCAATCGGTCTGACCGATCCACTGCAGCCGTGATTCGTTATCCCGGTAAAACGGATCGGGAATCAGCTTGTTGCGAAGTAGGTCCATCTGCACCAATCCGGGAACTTCGGCTTGGTGCCACTGTTCGAGCTCTGGATGACCGCTGTTGTTGATCGCGCGGAAGCGCCATCCGCTATGAATGGGCGTCGATGTAGGCTGCATTGCAAAAGCACCTGTTGTTACGAATGTGAGTAGAAGGACGAAAGCAAAAATGTGGATTGTAGAAGCTAAGAATCTGGAACCGGTGGGCATATTAAGAAAGCTCCGAACGTCGAGATCTGGAGTGCCAGACGTCGCGGCGGATTATATCGGCGCGACTCGTTCATCGGTAGCAAAATCGATTTGGCGCTGCAAATGCGCTGTTGCCCTTTGAGTTGAAATCAAATATTCTCGCCCCGGTCATTCGGCTCTACAATTAGGTGGAATCTGTCCCGAAGCGTACTGTCTAGTTCAAAGCCCACGGGGTATCTATTTCATGCCTAGTACGTCCGTAACCTCCTCCACACCCACCACCACTTCGGCTCCTGTTAAAACGAACTACAGCGCGATGGCGATGGTGACCACGCTCTTCTTTGCCTGGGGATTTCTAACTTGTCTTAATGACATCCTGATTCCCCACCTGAAGAGCATTTTTGATCTGAACTATGCACAGATCATGCTGGTTCAGTTTGCCTTTTTCGGCGCATATTTTGTCTTCTCGATGCCGTCCGGAAAGATCATCGATTACCTCGGCTATAAAAAAGCGATGGTCATCGGCCTGATCACTATGGGCGTCGGAGCCTTACTGTTCGTACCGGCAGCAAGCGTCCCCTCGTATCCACTCTTCCTCGCAGCCCTCATTATCCTGGCGGCTGGAATGACGATCCTTCAGACCTCGGCAAATCCTTATGTTGCGGTCCTCGGACCTCCAAAGACTGCCTCGAGCCGTCTGAACCTTACCCAGGCATTCAACTCTTTCGGCACCTTCATCGCTCCGTATGTGGGCGCTGCCCTGATTCTCGGCACCGTTGCCGCGCCGATGGCGATTGAAAAGCTCCGGGCTCTTCCAGCAGCCGAGGCTCAGGCTTATCGAGTCTCCCAAGCGGCTTCGGTTAAAGCCCCGTATATCGGATTCGCAATAGCATTATTTGCGCTCGCAGCTGTAATCGCCGTGTTCAAACTGCCGAAGATACAGTCCGTTGAGGCTCACGGGCAGGTGCACGGCTCCATCTGGGGCTACCGCCACCTCGTGCTCGGTGCGTTGGGCATCTTCGTATATGTCGGCGCTGAGGTATCGATCGGCAGCTTCCTGATCAATTATCTGAATACCCCTGAGATTGGCGGTTTGTCACTAGAGGCCGCAGGAAAGATGCTGATTTATTACTGGGGCGGTGCGATGGTAGGACGCTTCATCGGCTCTGCGCTGCTTCAGAAGATCAGCGCTGGAAAATTGTTGGCTTTCAACGCACTCATGGCGACCATCCTGTTGGTCGTGACCATGGCTACGAATGGAAGTACTGCGATGTGGTCGATCCTGCTGATCGGACTTTTCAACTCCATCATGTTCCCGACCATCTTCACGCTCGCGATCGATGGTTTAGGACCACTCACCGGAGACGGTTCCGGTCTCCTGGTGGCAGCGATTGTCGGCGGCGCAATCATTCCGCTACTGCAGGGCGTGATTGCCGACCGGATTGGCATCCATCATGCCTTCTTCCTTCCGGCGATCTGCTACCTCTATATCGTTTACTACGGTCTGAGCGGTTCGAAACACGCGGCGAGCGAACCGGTGGTTGCAGCCTAAGTTCACCATCAATACTTCTGATACCCGGCAAATCCTTGCCGGGTATTTTCTTTTGGCTCAAACCCCAACCCATCCGGTGAGGCTTTACCCTGTCAGAGACTTTATAATCGTCTTGCCCATCAACATGCCCAAAGGTGCCTACATTGCGAATTGATCGCCCAGCTTCCGTCCTTCTGCTTACCCTTGCTCTCCTCGCTTTCGCAGGCTTCGTCGGCGGACAGAGCAAAACCGATCGTGAAGAAGCGGTCCGCCTGAACAACATCGGCGTCGCCTTCATGAATCAGCAGGTGATGGAAAAAGCAGTCGAGAAGTTTGATGAAGCTTTGAAAAAGGACCCTACATTCTCGGGCGCTGAATTGAACAAGGGCATCGCACTACTGAATCTTCAGAAGTTGACTGAAGCAGAACAGGCGCTCCAGAACGCGGCAACTGCACAACCCAAAAATCCCCGGGTTTGGTTCAATCTCGCACTGCTTCATCGCAACCAGGGTAAGAACGAAGCCGCGGTCGAAGACATGAAGAAGGTAATCGCGCTGGATTCGCAGGATCCCGATTCCCATTACCTTCTAGGCTCGTTCTATCAGCAGTTGCAGCAATACAACTTGGCAATCCCCGAATTTGAAGCGGCGCTGAAACTGAATCCCATTCACGCCTCGGCAGAATTTGGCCTGGCAAGATCCCTCCAGCGTTCCGGCAAAGTCGAAGAAGCGAGAGTTCATCTCAAGCAGTTCGAGCACCTGACCCGCGAAAAGATTTCCTCGCCCATGACTCTCGGCTACGGCGAGCAGGGTAAGTACTCCAGCGCCCAGGACGTGATTGCTGCGCAGCCGAGCGTCGGGCCGATGATCCCTGTCAGCTTCACCTCCAAAGAGTTCGGTCTTCCGGTAAAAGGCGCAAACCCCTCTGAGTCATTGGGAGGTGGAATCTGTGTCATCGACGTCAATGGCGATTCCAAACCGGACCTCGTGGTTCTTCGTCGTGGCGCGACTCCGATCGAAATTTTCCTGAACACTGCGGGTCAGCTAAAGCAGGCCTCGGCAGAACAGTTTGGGTTGTTGGCGAAAGGTAACGGCATTTCGTGTGCCGTCGGCGATTACGACAACGACGGACTTGCCGATCTGGCGATTGGTCTCGAAGACCGCGTCATCCTCTTCAAGAATGACGGTCACGGCAAGTTCACGGATACCACCAAGAGCACCGGCATCACCGCCCTGAACCGGCCCGCTGGTTTGAGTTTCGTTGACTACGATCACGACGGCGATCTAGATCTGTTCGTCGCCGGTCAGAAATCCAGCGAGATCGGCCCCAACGTTGTCTGGCGTAACAACGGGAATGGCACCTTCACCAACTGGACACAGCAGGCGGGAATGACCGGCGAGGGCGCTACCGTCGGTGCCATGCTCTCGGATATCAATAATGACCGTGCTGTCGATCTGGTAGTAACCGGTGCAAGCCCCGCGCCGAGCCTGTATTCCAATCAGCGCGAAGGCAAATTCAAGACCGCGCCGCTGTTCTCGGATTCACTGCCGCCCACCATCGGCATCGCGATTCTCGATTTCAACAAAGATGGTTGGATGGACGTCGCGCTTACGCACGCCGGCAAACCCGGTCTATCGCTTTGGAAGAATGTGGAAGGGAAGAAGTTCGAGAGAGTATCTCTGCCCATCGATGACGCAAAGCAGGGTTGGGGAATCGCCGCCGTCGACGTCGACAATGACGGCTGGATCGATCTGGCTGCCGTCGTAGATGGCGCTCGTGGAACCGAAGTTCGCGTGCTTCGCAACCTCGGCGAGCGCGGCTTCGAAGACGTTACTTCTAAGCTCGCCCTGAACAAAGTTCAGCTACACGATGCTCGCTCCATCGTCGCAAGTGACATCGACGGCGATGGCGATGCCGACTTCATCGTCTCCCAAAACGACGGTTCCGCTGAACTCCTCACCAATGACGGAGGAAATAAGAATCGTTCTCTCCGGTTGTCCTTTGCCGGATTGGCCGACAACAAGTCCGGCCTTGGAACCAAGGTGGAGGTCTTCGCCGATGGTCTCTGGCAGAAATTCGAGGTCGCCGGAGCCTCCGGTTACCTGAGCCAGGGCAACAACGAACTTCTCGTCGGTCTGGGTTCGCACCAGCGTGTGGACATCGTTCGTATGCTTTGGCCAACCGGCGTAATCCAGGACGAACTCGAAATCGCCACAGAGAAACCACTCTCGTTCACCGAACTCGATCGTCGCGGCAGCTCCTGCCCGACCCTGTTCGCCTGGAATGGCAAGAAGTACGAATTTATCTCCGATGTAATCGGAGCAGCTGTAATTGGTCACTGGATCTCTCCGACCGAAAAGAACACCGCCGATCCCGACGAATGGCTGAAGATTGAGGGTTCGCAACTGCGCGAGAAGAATGGCATGTTCAGCCTGCGCTTCGGCGAGCCCATGGAAGAGGTCAACTATGTCGATCAGGTTCGCTTAGTTGCCATCGACCATCCCGAGGGCACCGAGGTTTATCCCAACGAGCGTTTCGTCAGCGCTCCGCCGTCCCCATCCGGACAGACTGTAGTCTCAAGCGCGCCCCACACTCCGGCAGCAGCATGGGATACCAACGGTCGTGATGTGTTGAATCTCGTCCGACACCGCGACCACCGCTACGTGCACGATTTCAAGAACATCAACTTTGCCGGCTATTCGAACCTGCACTCACTCACCCTCGATCTCGGCAAGTGGAGTCCATCGTCGCCCCTGCGTATGTACTTGCACGGATTTATCGAGTACTTCACGGCGACTTCCATGTATGCCGCATGGCAGGCTGGTGTCGATCCAATCGCTCCTTACCTTGAAGCGCAGATGCCGGACGGCACCTGGAAGCGTGTCATGGATGACATGGGCTTTCCGGCAGGCTTGCCGCGCACCATCGTCGTCGACCTTACTGGCAAACTCGCCCCGGGCACGCGCAAAATCAGAATCTCGACCAACCTTCAGATTTATTGGGACCAGGTGCTTCTCGACAATGCTCCTGACCGGGTAAAGGTACGGTCCACAGAGCTGCCGTTGGCTGGCTCGTCGCTCGCTTTCCGCGGATACCCGCAGCAGATCGACGGACAGACTCCCGGTGACCTCACCTACAACTACGAAAAGGTGAGCCAGACCGGACCCTTCTCACGACAACAGGGAACTTACACCCGTTATGGGGACGTGACCGACCTCCTCAAGAGCGTCGACGATCACTACGTCATCTTCGGAACGGGAGAGGACATCGATCTCGAATTCAGTCCTGCCGCCCTGCCCCCGCTTCCCAGGGGATGGAAGCGAGACTACTTCTTCTATGCCGCCGGCTACGTCAAGGACATGGACTTCTATGAAGCGCTACCCTTTACCGTGGCAGAGCTGCCCTTCCGCAAGATGAGTTCCTACCCGTATCCGGAGAACGAGCAGTATCCGGACGACCCAGCTTCGGTGGGATATCGGCTGCAATGGAATGATCGCTTTGAATCGGGCAATCGCGCTGCCGGCTACGGTTTCCGCTACGAGGATAGAAAGCCCTAATTGGTTTCTAGTATTGACCCTCTAGATTCGAAACGAGGAAAATCACGGATTCCTATGAAGAAGCTAGGTCTAGGGCTCCTTGTCGTTCTTACTGCTTCTGCCGTTTACCTTGCGGCCTGGCCGGCTCCCAATCTTTTTTACGCGGCCATCGTTCTGCTTCACGTAGGACTCGGCGTTCTGTTCGCACTGGTTGGCCTTCGACTTCTCCCTGATGCTCTCAAGCAGGGCACTACCGTTCGCACCGCCTCCTGGATGCTCGCTTTGGGAACAGTGCTCGGGCTTGTTCTCCTCGTGACCGGAACCACCCGGCCATTCCAAAAGCTCTATCTATCGCACGTAGCGTTCAGTGCAGTGGCCGTCGCACTCCTCGCCGGGTGGTGGATCGAGAAGCGTCGCGGCGCCACGCGTCCGAGTTGGGCCGGTGCCGTTGCCATGCTAGTCCTGACCGCAGTCATCGCAACAGCTTCGGTCTACGCGCGGCGGTCCTGGAGCAAGCAGTACGAGATCAAGAATCCCTCTATCGCCCCACTTTCGATGGACAACGAAGGCGATGGCCCGGACGGCCACTTCTTTCCAAGTTCCGCGCAGGTTGCTGGCACCCAGAAGATTCCAGCGAAGTTCTTCATGGAATCAGACGCGTGCGCCCGCTGCCACCAGGATGTTTACAAGCAGTGGGAAGGTTCCGCCCACCATTTCTCGTCATTCAATAATCAGTGGTACCGCAAGAGCATCGAGTACATGCAGGAAGTGAAGGGCACCAAGCCCTCGAAGTGGTGCGGCGGATGTCACGATCCCGCGGTGCTCTACAGCGGGTTGATGGATACACCGATCAAAGAAATCGTGCACCGGCCCGAATCACAAGCTGGTCTCGGCTGCATGATGTGCCACTCCATCGTAAAAGTGAAAAGCACGATGGGGCAGGGTGATTTCCTGCTCGAGTATCCCAAGCTCCACGAGATGGCGGCCACCAAGAATCCGGTCCTCCGCTGGCTACACGACTTCAGCATCAAGCTCAACCCGGAGCCCCACCGTCGTGTCTTCCTCAAGCCGTTCATGCGAGAGCAGACGGCGGAGTTCTGCTCCTCATGTCACAAGGTTCACCTCGATGTCCCGGTGAACAGCTATCGTTGGATTCGCGGCTTCAACGAGTACGACAACTGGCAAGCCAGTGGCGTCTCATTCCAGGGAGCGCGCTCCTTCTACTACCCGCCGCAAGGCCGGCAGTGCGCCGACTGCCACATGCCGATGACGAAGTCGAACGACTTCGGCAACATCGCAGGCTCGGTGCACTCCCATGCTTTCCCGGGCGCAAACACCGCCCTTCCCACGGCAAACCAGGACGAGAAGCAGCTTCAATTGACCAAGGACTTCCTGACCAAGGGAGCGCTAACAGTCGACATCTTCGCCGTGTCGCGCGTCGCACCTAGCGCCACCAGTGGCATGACGACCAGCGAGACTTCCACCACTTTCGCAGTCGGTGAAGAGGCTGAAACCAAGATGAGCGGAGGTGCCGATGTGCCTCTCGCCCCAATCACCGCTCCCTTGAATCGCACCGGCATAGCACTTCGCCGCGGGGAGAGCGTTCGCCTTGATGTCGTCGTCCGTACGAAATCGGTGGGCCACTTCTTCCCGGGTGGCACGGTGGACGCCTACGATACGTGGGTGGAACTGAAGGGCGTCGATGACAAGGGCCAGACCGTCTTCTGGAGCGGCGAAGCCGAAGATGGTGGTAAAGGTCCCGTCGAAAAAGGCGCGCACTTCTATCGCTCGCTTCAAATCGACGAGCATGGAAATCCCATCAACAAGCGCAATGCCTGGGCCACACGCTCGGTAATCTATGTCCGTCTGATTCCTCCCGGCGCCGCGGACACCGTCCACTTCCGCGTCAAAGTTCCTGATAATGCGGGCGACAAAATTACCTTCACCGCGAAGCTTTGCTATCGCAAGTTCTCCTGGTGGAATACGCAGTTCTCTTTTGCCGGCGTCTCCAAGGACGATCCGTCCGGAACGCAGATGGCTCACAGCTACGACGACCGTAAGGTGGAGTTCACCGGCGACACCAGCATGGTTTCTGGCAAGATCAAGTCAATTCCTGATGTGCCGATCCTCACGGTCGCCGAGAACTCCATCGATATCAAGGTCCTCCCGAAGAACGCTCCCTCGTCTGCTCCTGAAACCATCGTGAAGAAAGAAGACTGGCAGCGGTGGAACGACTACGGCATCGGTCTGCTGTTGCAAGGTGATCTGAAGGCCGCCGCTGCTGCGTTCTTGAAGGTCACGGAAGCTGATCCCACCAACCCAGACGGATGGGTCAATATCGGGCGAGTTGCAGTGCAGGAAGGCGACGTCGAGCGTGCTCGCGAAGTGTTGAAAAAGGCGCTCGCACTCGCACCGCAACTGGCGCGTGCTCATTTCTTCTATGCTCGCGTATTGCGTACCGACGGCGACTACGACGGTGCTGCCCAGCATTTGCAAACGGTTCTTGCGCAGTATCCCAGAGACCGCGTTGTGAGAAACGAACTCGGTCGCATCCTGTTCCTCCAGCGGAAGTTCAACGACGCCATTGTCCAACTGCAAGAAGTTGTGAAGATCGATCCCGAGGACCTGCAGGCCAACTACAACCTCGCGCTTTCTTATCGCGGTCTCGGAGACAACACCCGTTCAGCCGAGTATGAGAAGCGATATCTCCGCTTCAAAGCCGACGAGTCCGCGCAGGCCCTGACAGGCGCCTATCGACGCGCGCATCCCGAGGACAACAACGAGCGTCAGTCTATCCACGAGCATGTTTCGATTCCGCTAGGCGTCGTCCAAAAGACGGCCACCACCCGCGCTCGGTCGGCAACGCCCGACACACCTGTTCGAGGAAACAAATAGTCCGTTGAGAGAGATGCCGTTCATGCTGAAGTTCAAGTCACTCCAGTCCGTCCTCCTGCTTCTCACGGTCCTTTCGACCGGAGCATTGGGACAGATTACGTTTCGAGACATAACCAAGTCAGCCGGCATCAATTTCGTGCACAACAATGGCGCGCGCGGCAAAAAGTATCTCCCCGAAACCATGGGCCCGGGCTGCGCCTTCATCGACTATGACAACGACGGATTTCCCGACATCCTGATCGTCAACAGCAAAGACCTGACTCCACCCGGAAAGCCGTCCACGCTCAAGCTCTACCATAACAATGGCAACGGAACCTTCACCGACGTCACCGCTCGCTCGGGTCTAGGAATTCAGATGTTCGGCCTCGGCGTTGCCATCGGCGATTTCGATAACGACGGCCTCGACGACATCTTCATCACCTCTTTGGGGCAGAACCACCTCTTCCGCAACATCGGCGGCGGCCGTTTCGCCGACGTAACCCGCACCGCCGGACTCTTCGGCCCGAATGAGTTCAGCACCAGCGCCGCCTGGGTCGACTACGATCGTGATGGGAAGTTGGACTTGCTTGTTGCCAACTATGTTCAGTGGACGATTCAGACAGACCTCTATTGCACGCTGGACGGGACACGCAAATCCTACTGCACTCCCGAAGGATACAAAGGTGCTTCGCTGCGCCTCTGGCGAAATCTCGGTAACGGAAAATTCGAAGATGCCACCGGAAAGGCCGGGCTGAACGATCCCACCTCGAAATCCCTGGGAATCGCCGTTGCTGACGTCAACGCCGATGGTTGGCCCGATCTGATCATTGCGAATGACACTCAGCCCAACAAGCTCTATATCAACACCGGGAAGGGCGGCTTCAAAGAGAGCGCCGTGAGTTCCGGCATTGCCTTCAGCGAAGATGGTGTCGCCCGTGCCGGCATGGGCGTCGACGCCGTCGATTACGATCGCTCTGGACGCCCCAGCATCATCATCGGAAATTTCTCGAACCAGATGATGGCGCTCTATCACAACGAAGGCAATGCGCTCTTCGTCGATGAAGCACCGCGTTCTGATGTCGGACGCAAGAGCCTCCTCACCCTCGGCTTCGCCTGCTTCTTCTTCGACTACGACCTCGACGGCTGGCCTGACATCTTCGTTGCCAACGGTCACATCGAGAACGAGATTGAAAAGATTCAGAAGCGCGTGAAGTACGCCGAGCCAGCTCACTTATTCCGCAACGCCGGGAAGGGCAGCTTCAATGAAGCCACAACCTCGGTTGGCCCCGACTTGAGTGTTCCTCGCGTCGGACGCGGCGCGGCCTATGCCGACATCGATAACGACGGCGACCTCGACTTGCTGGTCACGACCAATGGTGGCCCCGCGGTTCTGTTGCGCAATGATGGTGGTACTAACAAAAGCATTCGCGTGAAATTGAGCGGAACAAAATCAAATCGTGACGGAATCGGCGCCATCGTGACGGTCCGAACCGGCAATGAATCGCAGTCCCAGATGCTTCGCAGCGGTTCCAGTTATCTCTCGTCGAGCGAATTAGTACTGACATTCGGACTGGGACAACGCCCCGATGTCGACGAGATCAAAGTCACGTGGCCCAGCGGTCAGATCGACACCGTCAGTCGCGTTCCAGCCGGGCAGACCATCACTATCAAAGAGGGCGGCACAATCCTTCAGAAGCATCCCTACGGCGCAGCCCGTCCCGTGACCAACGTTGCCAAGGCGAACTGATCATGTCATCTCTCACCCAGCGACCCGCAGTAGAACTATTATCGATGCTGCGAGAGAAGAAGATTTCTCCTCTCGAACTTGCGGAAGAACACATTCGTACCATCGAACAGCTCAACCCGCAGCTGAACGCGCTCATCGATTTCGATCCCGAACGGGTTCGCGAACAAGCCCGTAATGCCAAACCGGGCAGTCTGTCCGGATTACCTCTCACGATCAAGACCACTATTTCCACCGCCGGTCATCGCTGCGAAGTCGGCAGTCTACTGAATCGCGGGACCATCGCCACCGAAGACGCTCTTGTCGTATCACGCTTACGCGACGCTGGCGCGGTAATCCTCGGCGTAACCAATGCTCCGGAATTCCTGATGGCGTACGAAACCGACAACCTGCTCTACGGCCGCACTTCGAACCCATGGAATCTCGAATACAGCGCAGGTGGTT
>Ga0163163_10003847_pt1 | contig 12787 bp, 11 predicted proteins | sample S65metaG_FD_119766 | JGI IMG/M metagenome (GOLD analysis project Ga0163163, IMG submission 119766) | Switchgrass rhizosphere microbial communities from Kellogg Biological Station, Michigan, USA - S6-5 metaG | ecosystem: Host-associated > Plants > Roots > Rhizosphere > Soil | place: USA... | reverse complement strand
GACCGATGAGCAGCAGCTGACCATAAAAGCGACTCGCGAGTTCGTCATGAGCGAGTTGTATCCCCACGAGCAGCAGGTCGAGGCTACCGGCGAGCTGGCTGAAGAGTTGCGCCAGAAGTTGCGCGCCAAGGCAATTGATGCCGGCTTGTTCGCTGCCAACATGCCCGCCGAGGTAGGCGGGGCCGGCCTCGATACGGTCAGTTGGATCCTCTACGAGAAGGAGCTTGGCAGGGCCAGCTACGTTCTACATTTTGCCTGCGTGGCCCGGCCGTCGAACATACTGTTGGCTTGTGAGGGCGAGCAACGCGAGCGCTACCTGTTACCCGCGGTGCGTGGCGAGCGAACCGAGTGTCTCGCGATGACCGAACCCCAGGCGGGGTCGGACGTACGCGGGATGAAAACCAGTGCAGTACTGAAGGGCGATGACTTCGTCATCAACGGCACGAAGCATTTCATCAGCCACGCCGATCATTCGGACTTCGTGATCCTGTTTGCTGCGACGGGCGAGGAGGACTCACCCCGCGGCAAGCGCAAGCTCATAACTGCATTCCTCGTTGACATGGATGTGCCCGGTTTCGAGGTACGCACGGGATACAAGAACGTCTCACATCGCGGTTACACCAACAGCATCCTGGAGTTCAACGACTGCCGGGTTCCCAGATCGGCTGTGCTGGGTGAGGTGCACAAGGGATTCGAGGTGGCGAATACCTGGCTCGGTGCGACCCGCTTGCAGGTTGCGGCCAATTGCCTCGGGCGTGCCGAACGCGCGCTCGAGCTGGCTACGCAATGGGCCGTGGACCGCGTTCAGTTCGGTCAGCAGATCGGCAAGTTCCAGGGCGTTGGATTCAAGCTTGCCGACATGGCGGTCGAGCTGCGTGCAGCCGAGCTGCTCACGCTGCATGCGGCGTGGAAGATGGATCAGAAGACGGCAACCGACATGGATATGGCGATCGCGAAGCTGAAAGCGACGGAAATGTTGGCCATGGTGGCCGACGAGGCATTGCAGATCCACGGCGGCATGGGGTTGATGTCAGACCTGCCGCTGGAGCGCATCTGGCGCGATGCGCGGATCGAGCGCATTTGGGAGGGCACCAGCGAGGTGCAGCGGCACATCATCTCACGCGCGCTGTTGCGGCCCTTGGGAGGGTGAGGCTGAACGGCCGGTGCCTATCGTCCCTTCCAAACGGGCTTGCGCTTTTCGCTGAACGCCCGCGCACCTTCCTTCAGATCCTCCGAGCGAACGACCTTCTGCACAGCGTGCAGGCTATCGTGCAGCTCGAACGCTTCGTGCTCCGCCACCATCTCCGTATGGCGCAACAGCTGCTTGATGGCTGGACATAACAGCGGGGGGCCGTCGGCGAGCTGCCGGGCAATCTCTCGGGCCTTCGTCAGGCCCTGGCCCTTCGGCACTACGTGGTTGGCCATTCCCCAGTGCTTTGCTTCGGCGGCATCCATCCACCGCCCCGTCATGAGGAATTCCACGGCTACGTGATAGGGAATTCGGCGCCGCAGTTTGATGGTGGCGGCGTCGGCCAACACACCAACGTTGATTTCCGGCAGGGCGAACCGCGCGTGTTCCTCCATTACTATGATGTCGGTGCCCAGAACGATCTCAAATCCGCCACCGCACGCAATGCCGTTGACGGCTGAGATGATTGGCTTGTCGAGATTGCGCGGATAGTTGAGTCCGCCAAACCCGCCGACTCCCCAGTCGGAGTCGGACTCTTCGCCGGCCGCGGCAGCCTTCAGGTCCCAGCCGGGGGAGAAGAATTTCTCACCCGAGCCCGTAATGATCCCGACGCGCACCATGGGGTCATCACGGAATGCCGTGAAGATCGCATTCAGCCGGCGGCTGGCGGCAAGATCAATGGCGTTGGCTTTCGGTCGATCGAGCGTCACTTCGAGGATTGCCCCGTCGGTGGTTGTGCGGACGCCGTCTCGGGTGGACTGGAGAACTGACATATCACTGCTCCTTTAGGCGTATCAGCACATCGACTGCTACCGCGCCCAGGCCGGCCGGCCGAACGATAACCGGATTGATGTCGAGCTCGCAAAGAGTGTTCAGATTTGTCTCCGCGTAGCGTGTGCAGGCGAGCACGGTCGAAACGAGGGCAGGAACATCGCCAGCGGGCTTGCCCCGGAAGCCGGTCAACAACTTCGCCACCTTCAGGCGTCTGATGGCTGCTTCGATGGACGCCGTCGTGAATGGCGGAAGGAGCGTAGCGCTGTCGCGTAGAAGCTCGGTAAGGACGCCACCGGCGCCGATGACGAGCACCTGACCAAACTGCGGATCGACGGTCATGCCGACGAGCATCTCGGCGACGCCGTCGGCAACCATTTCTTCGACGAGCAGGCTGTCCGAGAGCTCGGACAAGCGCTGCGCGGCCGCCTCGGCGTCCGCTGTGTTGCGGACGTTGACTACGACAGCACCGACTTCCGACTTGTGCTCGAGGTGCGTACCCGTCGCCTTAATGACAACCGGGAAGCCAAGCGCGCGCGCTGCAGTTGCGACCTCGTTCGGCGGGACCACCCGTGATCGTGGGATGTTGACGCCAAAGGCGGCGAGGGCGGCCTTGCCGGTGTACTCCGCAAGGGTGCTCACCTGGGCAGTGCCCGATCGCGCCGGTATCCTCAACTCAACGCGCATCCCGCTGGCCCACGTCTCCCCAATCTCACCCGCCAGGTTCAACGCCTCCAGTGCCTCGCGTTGCCCTTGCAGCGGCATGATGCCCGCGGCCAGGCACATCTGCCGCGTGGACGGCGCCATCGACTCAGGCAGCGAACAGATCACCGCGCCCCGCGCTGGTGGACCGGGGAAGGCCGCAATGTATTGCTCGATCGCAACCACATACGCGCCCGGGTCCGCCTGATCCGAAGGCGGACAATCAATCATGAATCCTGTTGCATCGAACCCGGAACTGTGGACAGTCGAGAACATCGAATGCATTGCCGGCGCATCGAACCATATGTGCGTATGGAAATCGAAGGGATTGGCGATGGTTACTTTGTCCGTCAACAGCTCTCGTAGCTGCAAAGCTGCTGCAGGTGGGAAAGGCGGGAAGCTCAGCCCCAGGTCGCGCGAAGCGTCAGCAGTCATTGCCATGTCGCCGCCAGAGGCGCCCATCACCAACACACGTCGGCCGCGAAGAGGTCCGCCAGAGTGAAATACCTTGAGCGTCTCGCATAAAGTCGCCAGCGAGTCACACCGGGCGATTCCCGCCTGCCTGCAGAACGAATCGAACACCGAATCCGCGCCGGCCAGTGAACCCGTATGAGTGTGGGCAGTGCGCGCTGCGGCCTCGGTACGGCCAGCTTTCACAAGGGCGATAGGCTTCCCAGCCGCGCGAGCCTTCTCCACAGCCTGCGCGAATCTCACGGTGTCCTTCACGCCTTCGACGTAGAGCCCGAAGGCTGTCACACGCTCGTCCGCGGTCAGCAATTCGATCATATCCTCGACGGCGAGGCATGTTTGATTGCCAACAGTGAGCACGTAGCCGATGGGTAACGAGCGGCCGTTGAACAGCAGGTTCAGTGCGAGGGTACCGCTTTGGCAGATGATTGCGACCCCACGCTCGACGCGCTGGCCGACCACCTGATCGGGCCAGAGGGCAACCTGGTCGAAGAAATTGATGAAGCCGTAACAGTTTGGGCCGAAGAAAGGGAGTCCGCCGGCACCGCTGACGAGCTCCGACGTCAGACGTCGTCCTTTGTCAGTACCGGTTTCAGAGAAGCCCGCGGCGAAACACACAAAGCCGCCCGCTCCCCGCCGTGCCAGGCCCGAGGCAATGTTAGGAACCTCGGCCGCCGGTGCGGCAACGAATGAAGCGTCAGGTGCGCCGGGTAGCTCATCGACGGAGCGAAAGTACTTGACGCTGGCTGTAGAAGGGCGATTCGGGTGAATGCGCCACACTTCGCCGCTGAAGCCGACCGCTTTGCCCGCGGCATCGACGGCGTCAGCCCAAGCGCTTCCGAACAACGCCACCGTACGCGGCGCCAGCAGGCGCTTGATGGAAGCCGCATTCACGAGCGACTGCGCAGCTCCATGCGACGCGAGCTTGGAATAGGGGAGGCGGGGTCGGCTGCCCCCCCTTCCTCCACCACGTGCGCAAGTGCCTCGACCACCTCCTGCGGAAACGCCTGCGCCTTCGCCTCATCACCCTGATACACATGCAACAGCATGAGCTCCGCTGTCGCCACCGGATCCGGATAACGGCCGCATCTCATATCGAACGCCGCATGGATGCGCTTGCGATCCGTGCCAAGGATTCGGACAGCTACATCAACCGCATCGGTTTTCTTCACCTCCCGGAGGAAATGCATGTGCATTTCCAGCGTGTACAAGGTGCAGCGCGTACGCTTTCGATACTCCTCATCCAGCCCCAGACGATCCATCAGCGCATCACAGGCCAAACTGACGACGAGACTGTAATACGCATCCCGAAGGTGCCCGTTGTAGTCGATCCACTCCGGCGCAACCTCCGTCCGAAATATGCTCACGCCGCTCATGGGATTTTCAGCTTCTCGCGAGCCTGCGCCGGCGAGATGACCCGAGCCCCCATGGCCTCGATTATCGTGCGCGCTTTCTGCACGAGCTGCGCGTTGCTCGCATAGACACCCCGGCTCAGATACAAGTTATCCTCGAGCCCAACGCGAACGTTGCCGCCAAGGAGGATGGACTGCGCGACCCAGGGCATCTGCATCCGGCTGATGGCGAACGAAGTCCAGATCGCGTCCGCGGGCAGCGAGTTGACCATGGCGAGCAAATGGGCCGTGTCCGCCGGGACGCCGTACGGAATACCCAGGCACAGTTGAATGAGAGCAGGCGCGGGGATCAGGTCTTCCTTCACCAGCTGCTTCACGAACCACAGATTGCCCGTATCAAACACTTCGAGCTCAGCCTTCACACCGAGGTCACGCAGGATCGCCGCGCCCTTGCGAAGGTAGTTGGGCGTAGAGACATACGCGCGGTTGCCATCACCGAAGTTGAGGCTTCCGCAGTCGAGCGTCGCAATGTCGGGCCGGTATTTGCCTTCGTTGCAGAGGTCGATGACATGCCGCATCCGATCCTCCTGGCTGCAAAAGTCACTGCCGGGTGCCGGAGTGTCGGTGAGCCCGTTGTCACCGACGACAATGTAGCCTCCCATGCCGCAGGTGAGATTGACGATTACGTCCACCTTGCTCTCACGGATTCGCTTTACGACCTCGCGGTAATACTTCGTCTCCATGCTGAAGGCGCCCGTTTCCGGGTTGCGGACGTGGATGTGGACGATCGCAGCGCCTGCCTCAGCCGCTTCGATGGCCGTGGTGGCAATTTGCTCGGGTGTAACTGCACAGTGAGGGCTTTTCGTGACCTTCGTGTCGTCTCCGGTGACGGCACAAGTGATGATGACATCTTGGTTCATAGCGGCCTCGGGGCGGTGCGGTGAAGGCGTAGGTATCCGGCTGATCCGGGTAATATTATCGTGGCAATAATATAGCATGGGGTGCCGGGGGTAAGCCATTGAGCCAGCGCGCCGCCGCGCTCCGCGACGTGCTACCGTCGCGTCCCCATGGGACCAGCCGACGATTCGACCAGCGGGCCGCAAGCCAGCTCGCCACCTACCCGCGCGGAAAAACTGAACACCAAGGCTGCCGGCATCGTCGGCCTTGCGGTTCTGTGCAGCCGCATTCTGGGACTCGTGCGCGAGCAGATCTTTGCGGCCTTGTTCGGGAGCGGGCGCCTCCTGGACGCCTTCACGATCGCCTTCCGCATCCCGAACCTGCTGCGCGACCTGTTTGCCGAAGGCGCCTTGTCCACGTCTTTTATCACGACGTTCAGCAAGACGATCGCCAGCGACGGCGATGGCGCCGCCTGACGGCTCGCCAACAAGGTCGGGACGCTCACGATAATCGTTCTGAGCGCCATCACCATCGTCGGAATCGTTACGGCGCCCTGGCTCGTGCATGTGCTCGCGCCCGGATTCGATGGCGACAAGGCAGCCCTCACGATCACCCTCACGCGGATCATGTATCCCTTCATCGTGCTGGTGTCGCTGGCGGCGCTGGTCATGGGAATGCTGAACGCCAAGAACGTGTTCGGTGTGCCGGCAATGGCCTCGAGCTTCTTCAACCTCGGCTCCATCATCAGCGGCGTGCTGCTGGGCTACTGGCTGGATCCGAATTTCGGCCCCCGGGCTCTGATGGGCTTTGCCATTGGCACACTCATCGGCGGGTCGCTGCAGTTCGCGGTGCAATTGCCGGCGTTGAGGCGGATCGGCTACGCGTTTCGCCCCGACTTCCAATGGCGCGACAAGGGCGTGAAAGCGATCCTGAGGCTGATGGGACCTTCCGTCGTGGCCGCGAGTACGACGCAGGTCAACGTACTGGTCAACTCGGTGTTCGCATCCAAGCTCGGGGATGGTCCGACGTTCTGGCTGTCCGCGGCGTTTCGCCTGATGCAAATGCCCCTGGGCATTTTCGGGGTGGCCCTTGGGACCGTTGCCCTTCCGCTGCTGGCGCGAATGGCCGCAGTGGGTAACATGGTTTCATTCCGCAGCGAGCTGTCGCGGGGCATGCGGCTCGCATTCCTGATGACGATACCCTCGACGATCGGGCTGATGATGCTGGCGGAGCCCATCATGTCGGTGATCTATCAACATGGCCGGTATGACGCCTTCCAGGCAGGGGAGGCGGCCGGTGCGTTGCGTTTCTACGCGATCGGATTGAGTGGCTACGCGGCGCTCAAAGTGCTCGTGAACGCGTTCTACGCACTCGATCGGCGCAAGACGCCCATGTTCGTGAGCTTCAGTGCCGTCGCGCTGAACCTGCTGCTGAACTGGGTCTTCACGCTGCACCTTGGATGGGGTCACCGGGGATTGGCGCTATCCACGGCCTGCATCGCGACCTCGAATTTCCTGATCCTGTACCTGTTGATGCGCCGCCAACTCACGTTCCTCGAGACACGCTCGATGCTCGCGCTGCTCGGGAAGTTGACCGTTGCGGGCGCTGTGCTGGCAGGAGTCTGCTGGCTGGGAGATCATTTCCTGCTGGCTGACTGGGCCACGCAACCTTTCTGGCCCAAGCTGGCCGGTCTGAGCGCAACCATAGTTACCGCGGGGTTGGCTTTCCTGCTCGCCGCGTTCGCTCTGAAGATCCCGGAGCTGCGGGACATCATTGCAGCCTTCGAACGGCGGCTGCGGCGCAAGCGTGCGAGCTAGCCGTGGGCAAACCGAACGCACGCCTGCAGTACGCGTGCCAACACGGCGCGCATTGGGGCCGCGACCTGATCCTCGTAAGGTGTTGGCCACTCGCCCTGCGCGACCGCCTTGAGTGGCTCACGCATGTACCCACGACAGGCGAGCTCCATCTGCACGGCATGCACGCCCTCAGTGGGGCGTCCATAGTGCCGTGTCGTGTATCCACCTCGAAACCGGCCATTGGTCACGCGAGTGAAACTGGTCCCGTCGCAGGCAGCTTCAACTGCACGCGTCAGGGCAGGCGCACACGTCGCATCATGGTTCGTCCCGATATTGAAGTTTGGCAGCACTCCTTCGAACAGGCGCGGGATGCTCGACCTGATGGAATGGCAGTCATACAACACGATGTTTGTATGCCGCGAGCGCAGGCGGGCGATCGCCCCGGCAATCGCCGCATGGTAGGGCTCAAAAAACGTGCTGCGCCGCAAGGTGATCTCCGTGGCATCCGGCAGAAACCCAGCTCTATACAGCGGCTCCCCATCGAAAGTCGTCGTCGGGCACAGTTCCGTGGTGGGTTGCCCGGGGTACAACGAGGCGCCCGATGGATCACGGTTGCAATCGATGACGGTGCGCGAGATAGCCGTGCGGATGACGGTAGCGCCCAGCGCATACGCGAAGTCGTACAGGCAATTGACCCACCAGTCCGCGTCCTTGCGAGCCAGCCAGGGTGAGATGAGGCCCGATTCGATATCCGGCGGAATGTCCACACCCGTATGGGGCATGCTAACGATGAGAGGTGCCTCGCCGCGACTGACGGTGAGCCACGGAAAACGGGAATCGTCTGTCATAGAGATAGAATAGCGAACGCTGCTGCAGGAGTGACGGGCTACATGACAAGTTTGTGGTTTGAGTCCGCTTTGTTGCCGAACGGTTGGGCGAAGCACGTGCGTGTGATCGCCGCGAACGGCCGCATCGAGCGCGTCACTACCGACGTTGATCCCGCCGACACAGACGAACGGCTCAAGGTTGGCATTCCGGGAGTTCCCAATCTACACAGCCACGCGTTTCAGCGCGGCATCGCCGGGCTCACGGAGCGGCGCGGTCCGGAAGGCGACAGCTTCTGGACCTGGCGCGAGCTCATGTACCAGTTCGTCGAGCGGATCGATCCCGATGAGCTCGAAGCCATTGCCGCGCTTGCCTATGCGGAAATGCTGGAATGCGGTTTCACGCAGGTGGGGGAGTTTCACTATCTGCACCATGACCGCGGCGGCATACCATTCGCAGACCCTGGAGAGCTGGCTGGAAGACTCGCCGCCGCCGCCGCCAGCACGGGAATCGGGTTGACCCTGCTGCCTACATTTTACGCTCACAGCGGTTTTGGAGGCGCAGAGCCCCAGAAGCGCCAACGGCGCTTCATCAACGGCCGCGATCGGTTTGCCGACATCGTGGCTGCGAGCCGGAAAGCGGTGAAAGCCTTGCCCGGCGGCATGGTTGGCGTTGCGCCGCACAGCTTGCGCGCGGTTACTCCTGAAGAGCTGGCCTGGCTGGTCGAGCTTTCAGGCGGCAGTGTCATTCACATCCACATCGCCGAGCAGACCAAAGAGGTCGAAGACTGCATCGCCTGGTCCGGGCGCAGGCCGGTGCAGTGGTTGCTGGAGCACACGGCGCTCGATGAGCGCTGGTGCCTGGTGCATGCCACGCACATCAACGACGCGGAGATCCAGGCGGTTGCGGCGAGTGGGGCGGTCGTGGGGTTGTGTCCCATCACCGAGGCAAATCTCGGCGACGGGATTTTCCCGGCGGGGGCCCTCCTTGCGCAGGCGGGCCGTATAGGAATCGGGTCCGATTCGAACGTGCTGCTGGACGCAGCCGAAGAGTTACGTACGCTGGAGTATTCGCAGCGACTTGCTCATCGTGGCCGGAATGTGCTGGCATCCGCTGCCGGCCGCTCAACCGGGCGGACATTGTTCGATGGCGCGCTGGCCGGCGGCGCGCAAGTACTGCATTCGGCCCGGGGACTCATGGCGGGAGCGCTGTTGGATGTCGTGAGCCTGAGCACAGAGCAGCCTGAGCTCGTACAGCGGCGCGAAGACGACATTCTCGATAGCTGGATATTTTCCGGTGGCCGGCGGGTGGTGGATTGCGTATGGCGGGCTGGTGAGAAGGTTGTAGTGAACGGCCGGCATCGCCACCGGGACGCCATCGTCGCGCGTTATCGGCGGACGCTGAAGAACCTGCTGAGCTGAAGGGGAAATAGGGAGTGTTGAAAAACATAACGGGTGGCATTTTTGCCGTCGTAGGTGCCATCGCGCTGACCATCATTGCTGTGCACAGGAATGAACCCGTCAACGCGCTGTGGATCGTCACCGCCGCGGTCTGCGCCTATCTGCTCGGATACCGGTTCTATGCCGCATGGATTGCGGCGCGAGTGTTGTCCGTCGATTCTTCGCGAGCCACTCCCGCCGAACGGCACGACAACGGCCGCGATTTCGTGCCAACGCATCGCTGGATCGTCTTCGGCCATCACTTTGCGGCCATAGCCGGTCCGGGTCCCCTCGTGGGTCCCACACTCGCCGCTCAGTTTGGATACCTGCCCGGCACGCTGTGGATCATCGCAGGCGCGGTCCTGGGCGGCTGTGTTCAGGACATGACCATTCTGTTGTTGTCTACACGTCGGGATGGCCGCAGCCTCGGGCAGATGGCGCGCGACGAGTTGGGGCCCCTTGGAGGCTTTGCGGCGCTCATCGGCACCCTGTTGATCATGATCATTCTGATCGCGGTGTTGGGGCTCGTCGTCGTGAACGCCATGAAGCACAGCCCCTGGGCTACGTCGACCGTGTTTGCGACGGTGCCCATCGCGATCCTGGTCGGCTTCTACTTGCGGCGCTGGCGTCCGGGGCGAGTGCTGGAAGCCTCTCTCCTGGGTGTCGCATTAGTGCTGTTCGCGGTTATCAGCGGGGGGTGGATCGACGGCAATCCGGTGCTGCGCGCGGCCTTCGATTTCCCACCCGTGCCGTTGGCGGCCTTTGTGATCGTGTACGGCTGGCTGGCGGCGATCCTTCCCGTCTGGTTGCTGCTGGCGCCGCGCGACTATCTGTCCACATTCCTCAAACTGGGCACGGTCGCAGCGCTCGCCATTGCCATTGTGTTGATGCATCCGCAGATCAGGATGCCGGCACTGACTGCGTTCGTCGATGGCACCGGACCCCTCTTCGGCGGGAAGGTATTTCCCTTCGTGTTCATCACGATCGCCTGCGGAGCGGTGTCGGGCTTTCACGCCCTGGTCGCCAGCGGTACCACTCCCAAGATCATTGCTACCGAGGGTGATGTCCGCCTCGTGGGATATGGCAGCATGGCACTTGAATCGCTGGTGGCGGTCATGGCCATAATCGCCGCTACATTGTTGGATCCCGGCGTCTATTTCGCCATCAACACAGGTGCCGGCATCGTCGGCGCCGCCCCCGAAGCCGCGGTGCATACGATCACCGGATGGGGTTTCCCCGTGACCGTCGAGCAGATGCAGCACCTTGCGGGCGAGATGGGCGAGAGCACCCTGTTCGCCCGGACAGGTGGCGCGCCTTCCCTGGCTGTTGGTATGGCAAGCATCTTCGGCTCGACGTTCGGCCGCGGGCTGCTGAGCCTCTGGTACCACTTTGCCATAATGTTCGAAGCAGTCTTCATCCTCACGACCCTGGATGCCGGAACCCGCGTGGGGCGGTTCATGCTGCAGGACTTCCTCGGGCACATCTGGAAACCGATGGGGCGCACGTCCTGGTACCCGTCTGTGTTGATTACGAGCGCGCTCGTAGTGGCGGGCTGGGGATATTTTCTGTACATCGGCGTGATTGATCCCAATGGCGGGGTCAACATCCTGTGGCCGCTCTTCGGCATCGCCCCAGATGCTGGCGGCGATTGCGTTGTGCGTTGCCACCGGAATCATCATCAAGTCAGGCAAGGCACGCTATGCGCTGGTGACCCTCGTGCCACTGGCGTGGCTCGCTCTGATAACCTCGACGGCCGCCTGGCAGAAACTGACGAGCGCAGACCCGCGGCTCGGGTTCTTCGCCGCCGCGAACGACCTGGCAGCGAAGCTGTCCTCCGGCGTGCTGCCACCTGACAAAGCAGCAGTGGCACCGCAATTGATCTTCAACCAGCGCCTCGATGCCTGGCTGACCCTGTTCTTCCTGGCGGTGGTGTGGTTCGTCATTCTCGATATGGCGCGGGTATCAATCCGCTACCTGCGCGGGCTGCCCGTGTCCGGCAGCTCGGAGGCTCCGTACCAGGTATCGAGGTCGACCAGCCCATGACACTCCGGAATCTCTGGCGCTGGCTGCGCACGGCTACGGGCGATGACGCCTACGAACGTTATGTCGAGCACCGCGCGAAGAAACATCCCGGCGAGCCGCTGTTGACTCGGGCTGCGTTCTACGAGGAAAGTCAACGCCGCAAGTGGGGCGGGGTTTCGCGGTGCTGCTGAGCTGCGCAGCCGGCAAAAACCACGCTTTTTGCCGGCGGAAACGAAGGCGGTGTCCGAAAAATGGCGGGGGCGCCCAGCCCGCAGGCCATTTTTCCAATGGACTAGTGAACCCGCATGTGCCGGATCAACCGCCGGTCGATGTACATCCGGGCGTCGAGCACCAGCCGATCCTGGGCCTGCTGTAGCTGATGTAGGAAGAACATCACGAGGATGCAAGCCACCAGCGCGGTCAGAGTTGCGTTGAATGTCACGCCCAGCCCGAGTGTGACACCGGAAATATCGCCGTGCAGAGCGCCTTGCGCATCCTGCAGCGCGCGTCCGATGCCGCGCACCGTTCCAACAAAGCCGACCGCGGGAATGGCCCAGGCCGTGAAACGCACCATCGAGAGTTGCGCATCGAGCCGGTCGAGCTCGTTCTCGCATTCGGCCCGGACCGCTTCGGCCGAGTCCTGAACGCTGCGCGTCGCTCCAAACCGGTTCAATGCGACCATCAGAGCACGCGGAAGCAGCATGTCCTGCTCCTCCCGCGGGAGACTCTCGAGCGGCCGTGCGTAGGCGCGCGCATCGTCCGGCAGCACGACGTGACCTTCACCCACATCAACGTATTGCCTCGTAAGCAGCCGCCGGTTATAGGTGACGGCCCGGGCCTGGTGACCGATGAGGGCCAGCGCCCAGCAGGCGAGCACCAGTGCCGTCTCCTGTTCGTAGTCCTTGAGAATGACGAATACGGACCGCAGATTGTGAGGTGGCGGGGAGGCGAGAATGGCCTCGGCATGTGGGCGGATAATCGTGGCATAGAGGGTTTGCACCACGATCGCGCTGACAAGCAGGGCTCCCACGCTGAACAGCGCCTCGCGGCCAAAAACCGATCTGGTCAAACCCTACCCCTTTGTACAAGTTGCCAATGGTGCTCTAGGCTACCGGCTGGATCCGCCGCAAGTACATACATGAACACAGTTGCAGACAAGATCATCGCGCGGGAGTTCGTCGTTACATCGGAATTGACCCCTCCCAAGGGCATCGATCTGACCGATGTGTTTGCCAAGGCGCAGTCTCTGAAGGGCTATGTGGATGCCTTCAATCTCACCGAATCGCCGCGCGCCCGCATGGCTATCGCACCCGCTGCCGTGGCCCG
>Ga0163163_10003846_pt1 | contig 12788 bp, 10 predicted proteins | sample S65metaG_FD_119766 | JGI IMG/M metagenome (GOLD analysis project Ga0163163, IMG submission 119766) | Switchgrass rhizosphere microbial communities from Kellogg Biological Station, Michigan, USA - S6-5 metaG | ecosystem: Host-associated > Plants > Roots > Rhizosphere > Soil | place: USA... | reverse complement strand
GAGGAGGAGATCTTCGTCGTGCTCGCGGGTGACGGCCACGTGCTGCTGTGGGAGGAGGACGGCGTGGCGGAGCACCCGGTGCGCGCGGGCTCGATCGTCTGTCGTCAGGCAGGGACCGGGGTCGCCCACGCGTTCCGCGGCGGCGAGGCGGGGATGACGGTGTTGATGTACGGCACGCGTGATCCGCGCGACGTCTGCTACTACCCGCGCTCGGGGAAGGTGTTCTTCATCGGGCTGGGTCTGATCACGCGCATCGGCGAGCAGCTCGACTACTGGGAAGGCGAGGATTGAGAGGAGCGGAAGGAGTTTCACCGCCCGTCGTGAAGGTGAAGCGACCGTGGCCCTCTCGCGCCTGCTCCCTCGTCTCCAGCCACGTCCGGAGCCCGCACCCGACGCCGTCGAGGAGGAGCCCGTGGACGCCGTCGAGGAGCCCCCGCGCCTCAGCGCCGTTCCGCAGCCCGCCGTCGCCCCGGAGCCGGAGGGAGCGCTGATGGCCAACGTCATCGCGCTCGCGAACCAGAAGGGCGGCGTCGCGAAGACGACGACGACGCTCAACCTCGGCGTCGCGCTGCGCGAGCGTGGGAACCGCGTGCTCGTGATCGATCTCGACCCGCAGGGCAACCTGACCATGAGCCAGGGCATGAACCCGGACGCGATCGAGCGCTCGATGTTCGACGTGCTCGTCCACCGCATCCCGATCTCCGACGTGATCAAGACCGTCGAGGTGGACATCGCGGTCGCCTCGATCGACCTCGCGGGCGCCGAGCTCGCGCTGTCCGCGCTCATCGGGCGCGAACGCGCGCTCGACAAAGCGCTCGTCGAGATCCGCGACCGCTACGACTACGTCCTCATCGACACGCCGCCGTCCCTCGGCCTGCTGACGATCAACGCGTTCGTCGCGGCGGACGGCGTGATCGTGCCGGTGCAGTGCGAGTACCTCTCGCTGCGCGGCCTCGTGCAGCTCGAGAACACGCTCGCGATGGTGCGCGAGAATCTCAACCCGCGCGTGCGCGTTCAAGGCATCGTTCCGACGATGTACGACGGGCGCACCTTGCACGCGCGTGAGGCGATCGAGATCCTCGAGGAGCATTTCGGCGACCTCGTCTACGACACGCGCATCCGCAAGACCGTTCGCTACGCCGAGGCTCCCGTGAAGGGCAGCTCCGTCCTCAAGTACGACCCGTCCGGGCCGGCAGCGCAGGCCTACCGCGATCTTGCGAAGGAGGTGCTCGATGGCGCGAAAGCGCGCGACGATGCGTGAGGGCCCGCTCGCCGAGCTCTTCCGCAAGACCGAGGCCGCCCAGCGGGCGCAGGAGGGTGCGTCGGAGCCCGAGCTGCCGCCTGCCGATCCACGCGCCGAGGCTGCGCTCGACAAGACGGTCGAGCACGTCCCCGATTTCGCGCGCGAACCCGAGCCGGCCCCCGAGCCGCCCGTCGCCGCCGCGCCTGCACCTGCCGTCGAGGAAGTCGAGGAGGTCGAGGAGATCACCGCCGAGGCCGCAGCGTCGCGTGCGGCAGCGCGCTACTTCCAGACGATGCTCGAGCCGGCACCGCAGCTCCACCGCGTGCCGCCGCCGAAGGGCGCCGCGTACATCGCCGCGATCCGCGTCGTCGGCGTCGGGGGAGCGGGGCTGAACGCGATCCACCGGATGATGGACGCGGGGATCGCCCAGGTCGACTTCGTCGCCGTGAACACCGACCGTCAGGCGCTGGCAATCTCTGATGCGCCGATCAAGATCGCGATCGGGGAGGGCCTCACACAGGGCCTCGGCTCGGGTGCCGACCCCACGGTCGGGCGCGCCGCGGCCGAGGAGGCGATGGACCAGCTGAAGGCAGCGCTCCGCGGCTCCGACATGGTCTTCGTCACGGCGGGAGAAGGAGGCGGGACCGGCACCGGCGCGGCCCCCGTCGTCGCCCGCGTCGCGCGCGAACTCGGCGCGCTCACGGTCGGCATCGTCACCACGCCGTTTCGGTTCGAGGGAACGCGTCGCCGCTCCGCGGCCGAGAGCGGCGTCGACGAGCTCCGGACTGCCTGCGACACGGTCATCGTCATCCCGAACGACCGGCTGCTCGAGGTGCTCGACCGCTCGACGTCGATGGTCGACGCGTTCAAGATCGCGGACGACGTGCTGCGCCAGGGCGTGCAGGGCATCTGCGACCTGATCACGACTCCCGGCTTGATCAACCTCGACTTCGCGGACGTCCGGACGGTCATGCAGGACGCGGGCTCGGCGCTCATGGGCATCGGCTACGCGACCGGTCAGAACCGCGCGAAAGAGGCTGCGGAGCGCGCTCTCGGGTCGCCGCTCATCGACGCGGAGATCGTGCGTGCACGCGGAATCCTGCTCTCGATCTCGGGCGGTGACGACCTCTCGCTCGTCGAGGTCAACGAGGCTGCCGAGGTCGTGCGAGAGACGGCGACGGACGAGACGAACATCATCTTCGGCGCCACGGTCGACCCGCGGCTCACCGGGCAGGTCTGGGTGACCGTCGTCGCGACCGGACTCGGAGGAATGAGGCGGCGCGCCGGCCGGCCGGACTTCGAGATGAGGCCCGAGTCGGACGGCGGAACGGACACAGAGCTGCCGTCGTTCCTGAACACGGGCTGACGCCGGAACCGCAGTAACGTTGCCGCGTGCGAGGCGCGATCGCAGCGGGACATCCCCTGACCGCAGAAGCGGGAGCGCGCGTCCTGCGCGAGGGCGGCAATGCGGTCGACGCGCTCCTCGCCGCCGCCTTCACGGCGTTCGTGACCGAGGGCCCGTTGACCGGCCCCACGGGCGGCGGCTTCGCGCTCGTGCACGAGCCGAACGGCTCGACGACGATGCTCGACTGCTTCTTCGGCGTGCCCGCGACGCGGCTCGGCGAGATGGAGGAGCTCGTGATCGACTTCGGTGACGCGGGGACGCAGGTGTTCCACGTCGGCGAAGGGTCCGTCGCCGTGCCCGGGCTGCTCGCCGGTCTCGAGCAGCTCCATCGCCGCTTCTCGACGCGCGAATGGAGAGACCTCGTGGAGCCGGCGATCGCCTCTGCGCGCGAAGGCTTCGAGCGCGACGAGCAGCGTGTGTTCCTCCACGGAATCCTCACGGGAATCCTCCAGCGCGACGCGGGCGGAATGCGCATCTACGGTGATCCGGCTCGCGTGCACACGGCCGATGCATGCCCGACGCTCGAGCGCGTGCGCGACGCCGGGGCGGGGATGCTCTCGGAGCTCCTGCCGGAGATGGCCGCGGATGTCGAGTCGTACCGTGTGCTCGAGAAGCAGCCGCTCGTGCTTCGCGTCCTCGGCCGCGAGATACGCTCGATGCCGACGCAGGGCGGAGCCGTCGTCCGGCGGATCCTCGAGCTCCTCGCTGCACACGAGGGCGATCCACTGCTCGCGGCCGAGGCGAAGGCGATCGCCGACGCGTACGGGCCGCTCGGGTCGGGGCCTCTTCCCGGGACGACGCACATCTCGGTCGTCGACGGCTCCGGGCTCGCTGCCGGCCTGTCCTCGACCCTCGGGTCCGGCTCGGGCGTCTTCCGCGGAGGCACTCAGCTCAACAACATGCTGGGCGAGCTCGACGTCATCGGCCATGGCCCCAAGGAGCCAGGCGAGCGGCTCGCAAGCATGATGACCCCGACGCTCGTCCTCGACGCCGGCAGGCCGGAGCTCGTGATCGGAAGCGCGGGATCGGTGCGCCTGGCCGGGGCGATCGCGCAGGTGACGTGGAGGTTCCTCGGAGGGATGCACGTCGCGGACGCGATCAGCGCCCCCCGGCTGCACGTCGAGGGGACGACCGTTCAGGTGGAGGGTGGCTGGCCCGAGGACGCGGTCGCGGCGCTCCCCGCGTCGTGGGACGTCAACCGCTGGGAGGGCCTCAATCTCTATTTCGGCGGCGTGCAAGCGGTCGAGCACACGGCTCGTGGGACATTCGAGGCTGCGGGCGACCCACGTCGCGGAGGCGTCGGGATCGTGGTCCCGTGACGACGATCCGTCGCGCAACGCCGAGCGACGCCGGCGCGCTCGTGGAGCTCGCCGAGAGCGTCGGGCGTGAGGAGGGCCGCTGGATCCTCGGAACGGGGCCTTGGCGGCCAGTCGCCGACGAGCGTCGCTACCTACGGACGATCCAGGGGTATCCGGATGCGGCGGTGTACGTCGCGGAGGACGGCGAACGGATCGTGGGACGGCTCTCCCTGTCCCGGGACCCGCACCCGGCGAGCCGGCACGTGGCGGATCTCGGGCTCATGGTCGCCGTCAGCCACCGCCGGCGCGGTGTCGGGACGGCGCTCCTCCATGCGGCGGTGGAGTGGGCTCGTGAAGCCGGTGTGCGAAAGCTCGAGCTCCATGTCTTCCCGTGGAACGAGCCGGCGCTCGGCCTGTACGAGAACTTCGGGTTCGAGCGTGAGGGGTACCGCCGGCGGCATTACGAGCGTGGTGGCGACCTCGTCGACGCGATCCTCATGGCGTACTTCGTCGAACCGATCGCGTGACGGGGGCCGAAGCTCAGCCAGCGGTGCGCCGGCGCGTGCGCTGGGGCTGTGTCAGCACGGTGAGCGCGCGATAGACCATGCGCTCGCGCGCCCAGGGCCGGTGGCGGCCGAGTGCGAGCAGGATCGTGTCGAGAGGCCGCAGCATCGTGACGTCAGGGCTCGGTGGCCCGGAGCGGGACGACGCTCGCGCCGGCTGTGGCCGCCGTCGGTGGTTCCTCGGTCCCGTACGGCTCGTCCGGAAGGGGCTCCATGACCGTCGGCTCCTCGGCTGCCCGATCGTCGAGGTCGACCTCGGTCCCGGCTTCGGTCTCCGGTGCCGCGAGCGCTTCGGACGCCTTTGCCATCTCGGCGGCGACCGACTCCATCGCGTTCAAGCTGTCCCGGAGCCCCGCAAGGAGGTCGTCGGCGGGCTCGCCGTCGACGGTGGGCTGCGGGCCGGAGTCGCTGTCGGTCGAGTGCGCGTGCACCGCATCCTCGAGACGCGCCTCGAGTGACCGCAGGGCGACGGGCCAGAGGGTCTTCGCGCGCGACACCTCCTGCGCGACCGTCGCGACACGCTCATCGATCGCGTCGATCCGATCGCTCAGCTCGCTCGCGGTTCGACCGCTGACCTCGGTCGTCTTGCGCGTCGCCGTCTCGACCCGTTCGAGACGCGCTGCGAGGTCGTCGAGCGACGCGGAGCTCGGCTCCGGCAGCGCGTGGAGCGTCTCGCGGATGTCGGCCACGACCGATTCGATCCGCGTGCTCGACTCCGTGAAGTGCTGTTGCAGTGCGGCGAGCTCGCCCTCCTTCTCGGCGAGTCCGCCGACTGCGCTCTCGACGGTCGCGGCGAGCCCGTCGAGACGCTCACCGAGCTCTCGGATCGGGGCATCGGTCTCGGCCAGAGCGTCGAGGCGCTGAGAAAGAGTCCGGATCGATGCATCGGTCTCGGCGATGCGGCCGTCGAGCTTTTCCTCGGTCACGCCGCCCGCGCGGAGACCGTCGAGTGCTTCGACCTGCGTTCGGAGCGTCCCGAGCGTCGCGAGGAGCTCCTCGGAGGAGCGGTCACGCTCCGCCGAGAGTCGCTCGACGCTGGCTCGCGCGGCGGCGAGCTCACGCTCGACGCCGTCGAGGCGCTGCCCGGTCGCCGGATCCGGACCGACCGGCGTCTCGGCAGTCTTCGACGTCAGCTCGTCGACGCGTTGGGAGAGCGAACGCACGGCGCTCACGAGCTGCTCGACGCGCGCGACGTTCGCTGCGCCTTCCGCACTCTCTTTGGTCAGCGCGGCGACCGCATTCCGCAACGTACGGAGGTCGCTCGCGTCCATGGGCGCATCCGCCGCGGGTGCCTGCTGCTGCTCGCGAACGTGCGCGACGAGCGCATTCAGGGTCTGGTCTCTCGCTTCGAGCTCACGACGGATGGCCGCGATCTCGCCGTCCTTCTTCGCCATCGAGGAGGCGGTGGTCGAGAGAGTCGCGGCGAGCGAGTCGACGCGCTCCGTGAGCACGTCGAGCTTCCCCGCGAAGCGCGCGTCCTGTTTCGACTCGTTCTTAGACGAGAGCATTGCCCGTTCCGCGCGCTGACGTCGCGAACCCCACTCGATACGGCGATGCGGCGGGCATCCTCAGGTTGCGTATCGGAGCGAGGCGCGTGGTTCTCGCTCACTCGTCTCAGTGAGTCTCGTCCTGCGCTAGCGATCGGCCTCCCAGGCGAGGACGACCAACCGCTGCTCGAGCGTCTGCGGGCAGCCGAGGCCGCGGGCCTCCGCGACGCGTCGGAGCGCGTCGTTCGGCTCCGCGCCGTGGCGAACGAGCCAGCTGCCGACGACGACGCCCGTTCTGCCGCAGCCCGCCCAGCAGTGCACGTACACGAGACCGCCGGCGTCGAGCTCGACGTCGATCTCGTCGAGGATCGCGACGAGATCGTCGGGCGTCGGCGTCGAGAAGTCCCGGATCGGCCGGTTCACGTACCGGGCCGGAGGCACGACGAGCCCTGCGTACGGATCGAGCTCGCCACTCTGCGTCAGATCGACGAACAGCGTGACGCCGGCCTCGAGGAGCTCTTCCACCTCGAGCCGGGCGTTGTCGGGCCCCCACGCGCACGGGTGCCGTCCCGCGATGAGACGGCCTTCCTCGATGACCGTCGGAGGTCGCACGGGCGAAGTCTGCATCGGCGCCGCTACCCCGTCCGGGGGGAGCCTCTCATCCGTCGCGGAACCCGTGCCGATAGCCCTCGCATGGCGCACGTCGAGACACCGCTTCAGCTCCGAGACCGTGCCCTCGCGCTCGCGGCCGAGCTCGGGGTGGATCAGGGCACCTGGTACGTGCGCGTGCTCGAGGAGGGTCGTCGCGAGGGGCTCGAGCCGGACCTCGGCGCCCTCGTGCGCGCCTACTGGGAGCTCCAGCGCGTCACCGGTCGCGCCGATCTGCGCGACACCTGGAGGTCCCTCGCCGACCAGCTGTGGTCGGGCGAAGCCGCCTAGAGCGGCGCCTTTTCGGCTCGCGGACCCCGTCGGACGGGGACAGTACGATGGCCCTCCCGTGGGTCGCGCCGCACCGTCCTTCGTCCACCTCCACGTCCATTCGGAGTACTCGATCCTCGACGGGGCGTGCCGCATCCCCTCCCTCGTCGAGAAGGCCGCGCGCCTCGAGATGCCCGCCGTCTCGCTCACCGACCACGGTTCGCTCGCGGGCGCGGTCGAGCTCTACCGGGAGGCGCGAAGCACCGGCGTCAAGCCGATCATCGGGTGCGAGGTCTACGTCGCGGACGACCGCCATGCGCAGACGAAGGGATACGCCCACCTGACGCTCCTGGCCGAGTCGAACGAGGGCTATGCGAACCTCATCAAGCTCTCGTCGCTCGGCTATCTCGAGGGCTACTACTACAAGCCCCGGGTCGACTGGGAGCTCCTCGGGCGGCACGCGAGCGGTGTCGTCGCGCTTTCGGGCTGCCTGTCGGGTCGCGTCTCCCGCGCTCTGTCGGAGGGGCGCGGCCAGGACGCACGGGAGGACCTCGATCGCCTCGTGCAGATCTTCGGACGCGAGTCCACCTACGTCGAGATTCAGAACGCCGGGCTCGCCGAGCAAGCGCAGGTCAACCCGGAGCTGATCGCCATCGCCGACGAGTCGGGCCTGCCGCTCGTCGCGACGGGCGACGTCCACTACCTCGACGCAGAGGACGCGTTCGCACACGAGGCGCTCCTCTGCATCCAGTCCGGCGACACGCTCAAGAACCCCGCCCACTGGAAGTTCGACACGAACGAGTTCTTCTTCAAGACGCCCGAGGAGATGGCGGGCGACTTCCCGGGCCTCGAGCACGCGATGGAGCGCACTCTCGAGGTCGCGGAGCGCTGCAACGTCGAGCTCGAGCTCGGCCGCATCCTTCTGCCGACGTTCCCGGTGCCCGAGGGCCGCGACTCGTTCGACTACCTCGTGCAGCTCTGCGAGCAAGGCCTCGTGAAGCGGTACGGCACGGCGACACCGGAGCTCACCGAGCGTCTGCGCTTCGAGCTGAAGACGATCAAGGAGATGGGGTTCGCGGACTACTTCCTCATCGTCTGGGACTTCATCCACTTCGCGAAGCAGAACGGCGTCAGCGTCGGGCCGGGCCGCGGCTCGGCAGCCGGATCGCTCGCGGCGTATTGCCTCGAGATCACCGACGTCGACCCGATGCGCTACGGCCTCCTCTTCGAGCGCTTCCTGAACCCGGCCCGCAAGGACCTGCCGGACATGGACATCGACTTCTCGGTGGCGGGCCGCGACCGGGTCATCAACTACGTCGCCGAGAAGTACGGACGCGACCGCGTCGCACAGATCATCACCTTCTCCACCATGGCCGCACGGGCCGCCATCCGCGATGCGGGCCGCGTACTCGACATTCCGTACGGCGTCGTCGACCGGATCGCAAAGCTCGTTCCCGAAGGGCCGGGCCAGACCCTCGAGGCAGCGCTGAAGCCCGGCGCGGAGCTGCGCCAGGCCGTCGACTCGGATGCGATCGCGAAGGAGATCGTCGACCTCGCCCGCCCGCTCGAGGGGCTGACGCGCGCCGACTCGATCCATGCTGCCGGCGTCGTGATCGGCGCCCAGCCGCTCATCGAGGTCGTGCCGCTGCAGCAGAAGGGCGCCGACTCCGAGATCGTGACGCAGCTCGGGATGTGGGACGTCGTCGACCTCGGCCTCCTGAAGATGGACTTCCTCGGGCTCCGGAACCTCGACGTCATCGACAAGGCGGTCGATCTCGTCGGCGGCGTCGACATCGGCGCGCTCCCGCTCGACGACAAGAGGACGTACGAGATGCTCGCGCGCGGCGACTCGACGGGGGTTTTCCAGTTCGAGTCGTCCGGTATGCGCGACGCGCTGCGCCAGGTGAAGCCGACGGAGTTCGAGGACCTCATCGCGCTCGTCGCCCTCTATCGCCCGGGGCCGATGGGCTACATCCCGACGTACGCCGCGCGGAAGAACGGGCGCGAGCAGGTCTCGTTCGCCGATCGGAGGCTCGAGGCGATCACGGGACAGACGTACGCGATCTGCATCTACCAGGAGCAGTACATGCAGATCGCGAAGGAGCTCGCCGGCTTCTCGCCCGCCGAGGCGGAGACGCTGCGCAAGGCGATCGGGAAGAAGATCCACGAGCTCATGGCATCCCTCAAGGACAAGTTCCTCGAGGGCTGCGCCGAGAACGCGGTTGCAGCGGCCGTCGCGCAGCAGCTGTGGAAGGACATGGAGTCGTCCCAGGACTACTCCTTCAACAAGGCGCATGCAGCCTGCTACGCGCTCATCGCCTACCGCACGGCGTGGCTCAAGGCCAATCAACCGCGCGAGTACATGGCGGCGCTCATCTCCTCCGTCATGAACACGAAGGACCGTGTGCCGTTCTACGTCAACGCCTGCCGCGACATGGGCATCGAGGTGCTGCCGCCCGACGTGAACTCGTCGCAGCAGGACTTCGCGGTCGTCGGTGGTGTCATCCACTTCGGGCTCAATGCGGTCAAGAACGTGGGGGAGGCCGCAGCGGACGCGATCGTGCGGGTCCGCGGAGAGGGCGGCCCGTTCGAGTCGATCTGGGAGCTCACCGAGCGCGTCGACTCGCAGGTGCTCAACAAGCGCGCGCTCGAGTCGCTCGTGAAGTGCGGAGCGCTGGACTCGACGAGCGCGAGCCGGATGGGAATGCTCGCGGCACTCGAGGCTGCGCTCGGACATGGCCAGCGCATCTCCGCCGACCGGCTCGCGGGCCAGGCGTCGATCTTCGACGGTGGGTTCGGAGAGGCCGAGGACTCGGTCGAGGTGCAGCATCCGCCCATCGCGACGACGGAGTTCGACGAGCGGGAGCTCCTGCGCCTCGAGAAGGAGGTGCTCGGGCTCTACGTCTCCGAGCATCCCCTCGAGCGCGTCCGGGCAGAGCTTCGCCGGAAGACGGACTGCGCGCTCACCGATCTCGAGCGCCGGCGCGACGGGGAGTTCGTCACGGTCGGCGGGATCGTCTCCGGTCTCAAGCAGGTGACGACGAAGCGCGGCGAGCCGATGGTCTTCGTCACGCTCGACGATCCGACGGGAAGCGCCGAGGTAGTCGTGTTCAACTCGACGTACGCTGCCGCGCGCGAGCTGCTCGAGGCCGACCGCATCCTCGTCGTGAAGGGGCGCGTCGATCACAAGCAGGCGGGGGAGACGAAGCTCGTCGCGAGCGAGGTGAGCGCGTTCGAGTCGGCGCTCATCCGGCGCGAGGTCCGGCTGCGTATCGACGCGCGCCAGGCGCCGGCCGGCCTCATCCGGGAGCTCGCGACGCTCGTCTCGGACTATCCCGGTGATGCACCGGTCTACGTCGCCCTCGAGACGTCGCTCGGGGAGCGCACGCTCGCGCTCGGCTCCGAGTACCGCGTGAAGCCCGACGCCGACTTCTTCGGCGAGGTCCGCGCGCTCCTCGGCGAGGCCGCGATCTCATAGCCGAGCAGCGACTATTCGCGACTGATCACGGGCTGACCGACAATCGATCCCTCGATCGAGGGACCGGGCTCCCCCGACGGAGGGGTGCTGCAACCCCCGTCCGTGTGACCTACTGAGTCCGCGCACTCTGCGACCACTCAATTGCGGAAAGGAGTGAATGCGCATGTTCAAGTGGCAGGCTCGCTGGACCCGGCTCGTGATCGCTCTCTCGAGCATCGCCGCCTTCGTCATCGCCTCTGGCGCCGGCTGGCGGTGGAGCTAGTCCGGACAGAGGGCTGAGGGGAATCGCATGCCCGAGCAGGATCCCACCGGCTATCCGCCCCGGCTGCGCACCCTGATCGCAAGCGCGCTCGCGCTGTCGATCCCGGTGCTCGTCGGGGCGGCGGTGAGCCTCGCACTCCATCCGCCAGGGCTGGCGGAGGGGCTCGCCGTCCTCCTCTTCCTCGCGCTCGCGCTCCTCGCGGAGCTGAAGCCCGTGCCGCTCGAGGAGGACGACCTGAGCACGGTCTCGCTCGCGTTCGTCTTCATCCTCGCGTCCGTCATCCTCTTCGGCTGGCAGGAGGCCGTGCTCGTCGCGGCCGTCAGCGCGTGTGCCGCGCAGATCGCCGAGAAGAAGCCGCTCGTGCGGACGTCGTTCAACACCGCGGTCTACGCACTCTCGGCCTTCGCCGCCGCCGTCCCGGTGTTCGTCCTCGGGCCGGCCTCCGGCGACCCCGTGACGATCACGACGGAGGCGCTCCTGGGCGGTGCCGCGTTCGTCGCCGTGAACTTCGCGTTCATCTCGCTCGCGATCTCGTTCCACCAGCAGATGCCTGTGCTCCCGCTGCTGAAGGAGGAGGTACGGCTCGTCGGTCCGGCGTTCGCGATCCAGGCGTTCCTCGCAGCGCTTGCCGCCGCCCTGTGGACGACGGACCCGCGACTCCTCGTTCTCATGGCCGGACCGCTCTTCACCGTCACGCTCTACCAACGCTCGTCGCTCGCCTCCCGCCGCGCGACGCGCGACGCGCACACCGACAGCCTCACACTCGTCGGTAACAACCGTGCCTACGAGCTCGGGCTCTCCATGGCCATGGACGCCGCGTACGAGGAGGGAAGGCCGCTGACGCTCTGCCTCGTCGACGTCGACGACTTCAAGCAGATCAACGACACGTACGGCCACCCGCTCGGTGACCAGGTTCTCGTCGAGATCGCTCGCCTCCTCCGGCCCGAGAACGACTGCGTCGGGACGTTCCGGTTCGGCGGAGACGAGTTCGCCATGATCCTCGCCTGCGGCGAGCGCCAGGCGCGTGCCCACATCGAGGCGCTCTACGCGCGGCTGGCGAGCGCTTCGTTCTCGCACGGCGCCGAGGCAAAGGTGAGCGTGGGGATCGCGACGTATCCGTCGCACGCCGACGACGTGGCCGACCTCGAGAGTGCTGCCGACAGCGCCCTCTACTGGGCGAAGCTCCACGGGAAGAACCGCTTCTGTGCCTACAGCGCGTCCGTTGCCGAGGCGCAGGCGCCGGCGGAGCTCGAGCGGCGCATCGAGCGCCAGGCGCGCCTCCGTGCCGCGGAGAACCTCATCCGCGTCGTCGACGCCAAGGACGAGTACACGGGCGCGCACTCCGAGCGAGTCGCGCTGCTCGTCGAGTCGATCGCCCGTCAGCTCGAGCTCGAGGACGAGCTCGTCGAGCAACTGAAGCTCGCCGGGCGACTGCACGACCTCGGCAAGATCGCCATTCCCGACCGTGTGCTGCAGAAGCCGGGTGATCTCACGCCACACGAGGCCCGGCAGCTCGCACACCATCCCCAGCTCGGTGCGTCACTTCTCGACGGGATGGACATCCGCCCGGTCGACGTCTGGATCAAGCACCACCACGAGCACTGGGACGGCTCCGGCTACCCCCATGGCCTCGCCGGCGAGGAGATTCCCTTCGGCTCGCGGCTGATCCTCGTCGCCGACGCCTACGACGCGATCACGACAGATCGCAGCTACCGCGATGCGGCGACTCCGCAGCAGGCTGTCGAGGAGCTCCGGAAGAACGCAGGCACCCAGTTCGACCCGGAAATCGTCGCCGCGCTCCAGGCCCATCTCGAGGGGCTTGGCGTCGTCACCTCAGAGGAACTGGCCGAGGTCGTCGTCCTCCGACGTCGCGTCGCCTAGCGTGGTCCTCGCTCTTCCTGTCGTTGTGGCGGTCGCTCTCGGCCTCGTTCTCGGTGGCAGCCTGGGCCGGCTCGCGGAGATCCGCCTTCGCGCCGCCTGGCTCTTCCTCGCCGCAATCGCGCTGCAGGTGGTCGCGTTCCCTGTGTCAGGCATGCCGTGGAGGACGCACGACACGGTGGCGTCCGTGCTCTGGATCGCGTCCTACGGGCTTCTCCTTGTCGCGGCGGTGCTCAACAGGCTGATCACGGGCGTG
>Ga0163163_10003844_pt1 | contig 12790 bp, 17 predicted proteins | sample S65metaG_FD_119766 | JGI IMG/M metagenome (GOLD analysis project Ga0163163, IMG submission 119766) | Switchgrass rhizosphere microbial communities from Kellogg Biological Station, Michigan, USA - S6-5 metaG | ecosystem: Host-associated > Plants > Roots > Rhizosphere > Soil | place: USA... | reverse complement strand
TTCCTCCGCGCGCATTTCGGTACGGTTCCAAAGGTCTTTCGGGCTCAAACACTTATGCCCGATGTCCTGGAGGCCGAAGTGCACGCCATTCGGTCTATTCTGCTTCCCGAAGATGCCCTGAGTCGGACTCGAAAACTAGACATACTACGTATGGGCTTTGACATTGAAACGCTGCGTACGCATGGGTTTACAGACGAGCAAGCGCTGGAAACGGTGGTGACAACAGCGCTTTCGTCCTTTTTTTCCGTGTTGCAGGTAGGGCTCGGGGGCGGGTCGGATTTCGCAGCGAAAATGGGTGCAAAGAAAGCGTATCTTTCTGCGACGGATCAGCGTCACATGCCTGTAACCGTATCTGTCGATCCGGACGCTGAGTGTGTGGCCCGGGTGCAAAGCGGAGACTTAGACGCTTTCGAAGAGCTCATGAGCCGGCACAATCAGCGCGTCTTTCGAACCCTGGTAGGAATTCTGGGGAACCCGGACGAGGCGTGTGACGCGATGCAGGACACGTTCTTGAAGGCATTTCAGCACTTGGCCAGCTTTGAGGGGCGGTCGAAGTTTTCGACCTGGCTGGTGAGTATTGCCACCAACACAGGCATCCAGCGCCTTAGGGAACGGAGACCGCTGGAGAGCCTGGATGAATCCGATCATGACGAAGAAGGCTTCCGTCCCCGTCAGGTGCAAGCCTGGACAGAGGATCCCGAACAGCTATACTCTCAGGCGGAGATGCGTTCGTTAGTAGAGAACGGAGTAATGAAGCTGCCTGTGAAATACCGCATGGTCCTGATGCTGCGGGACATAGAACAGCTACCGATCGAAGAAGCTGCATCCGCTCTCGGGCTCGGAATACCCGCAACCAAGGCTCGCCTGTTGCGCGGCCGGCTCATGTTACGCGAAGCCTTGGCTCCGCACTTCATCCCATCTGGAGACAGAGGAAGCGCGAAGGGGGTCACGAATTGATCACCTGTGCGGATTTCATGGCGGAGATCGGGAACTACCTGGAAGGCGATGTCGCCGACAAAGTCCGTCATCAACTGGAACACCATCTTTCTCACTGCCAGACCTGCACGATCCTGGTGGATTCAAGCCGCAAAACCCTGAAGATTGTGACCGACACCGGCACGTTCGATTTGCCGGAAGCGACGTTCAGGCCGATTGCAGAACGAATTATGGCGAGAATAAGGGGCGATGGAAAATGAGCTATATACGTGAAGCTGCGTTGGACGAAACGAACTATCCACTTTTCGCCGACATCAAGAAACAATTCGGATTTATACCCAACTTGTACCGCGCTCAGACTACAAGACCGGATCTGATCGAGGCTCAGGCCCAACTGGTCCATGCCATCCTTATCAAGGAAAGCGCCCTGACGCGCAAACAGAAGGAATATATCTTCCTGGTCTGTTCGGCCGCCAACCTCAGCACTTACTGCGTCACGGCTCACTGCGAGATGATACGGATGCTCGGCATTGAGGGGCCGGAACCTGAGCAGATGGCTGCCGACTATACAGTGTTGAACCTGCCCATCACCGTGAAGGCGCTGCTGAACTTTGCGACAAAACTGAACAACGAGCCAACCAAGATCAGCAAAGCAGACATCGATGCCCTGCGCACCTATGGCTATGGCGATGAGCAGATCCACGAGACCGTGCTGATGGTTGGACTCGCCAAGTTTGCCAATTATCTTGCCTTCGGTTTGGGTGCCCTACCGGACTTCGATTCGTCGCGCATCAAGTTTCCGGCGAAAGAAGCCCTCACCACAGCCAGCTCGATTCTCTAGCGTTCTACCAAATTGGCCAGGCCGAGCGGGAATATTCCTCAGCGTGGACCTCATTAGAGGACATGCACAACCAAAACTCCGCCGCGTTGCGGCCCTTGCGTAGTGGTAGCCAGTCCAGACGTTGGGCCGTGATTCTGGCGGGAGGAGATGGCAAACGGCTTCTTCCCTTGACTCGCAAGATTTCCGGCGACGACCGTCCCAAGCAATTTTGCGCCTTGACCGGCGGCGAAACCTTGCTGGACCAAACCAGCCGGCGAGTGTCGGGGATGGTCCTAGATCGGCAGACCCTGTTTCTGTTGACGCAGACGCACGAGCGTTTTTACGCCGATCAGCTCGCGGATATCGCTGCGGAGCGCCTCTTGATCCAGCCGTATAACCACGGGACAGCTCCGGCAATCGCATACAGCTTGGCTCACATTGATCGGTTGGATCCGGACGCCGTTGTCGGATTCTTCCCGTCAGATCATCATTTCGCGAACAACGAGGCTTTTGCGGATCACATGGACCTGGCTTTTGCACAGGCGGAGAGGGACGTGGAACGTGTCATCCTGCTCGGAATCCAGCCGGATGCGCCTGAAGAATCCTACGGGTGGATTGAGCCGGGACACCTCATCGCAGGCGGCGCTGTTTCCGAAGTACGCCGCTTTTGGGAGAAACCTTCTGGCAGAGTGGCTGCTCGACTAATGCGTGGCGGCTGTCTCTGGAACAGCTTTGTCATGGTGGGACGTGTGAGGGCCTTCCTCGCAATGATCGGCCGAACGCTGCCTGAGCTCATCAGGGCGTTTGAATCGATGGAGGGCCACGGACTTGACGAACTCTATGCCAAGATTCCGGCCACTAATTTCTCGGATGAGGTCCTTACAAAGCGTCCTTCCGACTTGACCGTACTTCCTGCGAGTGGGCTGGGGTGGAGTGATCTGGGTGAACCTCAGCGTGTTCTATCCGCGCTCAGCGCGCCGGCTGGCTGGATGTTCCCGAGCTTGGAACTGACGGCTTAGCGTGCGTCGACTAAAAACCGCTCCAGCGGGTCGATGAAGGCCGACGGATGCCTGAACGCCATAAAGTGGTTCTCATCGAACTTTACGATCTCGCTTTGAGGCACGAGCCTGTGATGCTCAAGTGCCGCAGCGATTGGGACGTTCCGATCACGGGTGCCATGAATGATCAGCATCGGGCCACGATATTGCGCCATGATCGTTCGCAACGGGCGCTGGTCGGAATCATAGAAGTTTCGGGCGTATTCGACAGTAAGGGGCGATTGCCGGAAGAGGCCAAAGTGCGGAAAACCGTTCTTCAGAGTCCAAAGAGCACCTAACTGAGCGCCGTGTAAGACATGATTTACCCAGTAACTCCCGGTAAGTTCGTGTTCCTGTACCCCAATCGCCGACAGCATGACGACAGAGGCCACACGCCGCGGGGCGAGGTCCGTCATAGACAGGACTACGCCGCCGCCCATGCTGAATCCGACAAATTGGGCGCGATCGATATGAAGAGCATCTAGGAGCTCGATGAGATACTCGGCGTGCGCGCGAAACGAGTAGTCGGGCAGATCGTGCGTGGATGCTCCAAATCCGGGCAGGTCAGGTACGATAACCCGGAATCGGAGAGCCAATAAGGTCGCCAGCTGTTCAAGGACTTCGCCCGAACCGGGGCTGCCGTGCACGAGAACAACCGGAATCCCGCTGGATTCTGGCGCAGTATCGTGATAGGCGAGGAGAATCGTGCGCGATTGGATCACGTCATGTTCGACGGCGTGAATAGAAGCTGTACGGATTTCCGGGGATCGCGTTGGCTCCGCACGATTGCCTTCCACCACATGCGAAGCGATCAGAAGAATGAGATAGGCGCCAGCAATCGACTTCTTACGAGACATCCGCTACTTCGCAGTACACCTTAATTGCGCCATTGCCGTTCAGCAACGCCTGAAACAGCATTTCGTAGTTCTCCAAACCCTTTATCGGATGGGTCAGCAGACGAGAGAGCCAACCGGGATACTGGGCATCAGCCATCGCCATATCGCGAACACCCTCTTCGAAGTTCTCGCGTGCGGCATTTACTTTGCCTACCATCACCTTGTTCCCGAGCACGAAATCGAGGTTGATCCGGTCCGCGGGGACCTCAACTTTACGATCACCTCCGGTGATGCTCGAAAGAACCAGTACTCCGTTTTTCGCCAGAGCCTGCATGCCCTCAAAAACCACAGGGGAAAACCCGGTGGCCTCAAAGATCAGGTCGAACGGACCGAACTCGCGCGCGCCATCAAGGATGCTGGTGTCCTCGACAGATACGTACTTTGCGCCAGTCATTTCGATGAGCCTCGCGTTGCGATTCGGTTTGCGATCGCGGCTAAAGACCGTTACTTCAAGGCCACGCAACCGAAGCACCAGGGCGGCTAAGAGTCCGATGGTACCGGCCCCCATGACGGCGGCCTTTCGCGGACGCCATACCTTCAGGCGGCGCTGGATTTCATAAGCCTGTGCGATGCCTTTCTCGACTACTGTCATGGGCTCAAGCAACACTCCGACGTGCTTCAGGCCGCCGGGAATCTTGATCAGGTAGTCGGCGTTGTCAGCGTAATACTCCGCCAGGTACCCGTGCCGCAGGTTGATGCCCCGCTCGAAATAAGTATCGTCGGTGGTCATGTCCTGCAGCCCGATCTGATCGTAGATGCTGAAACCCGGCCGGCGGACCATGGCGACCACATAGTCGCCTGGCGCGAGTTCGCTTACGTTCGGCCCAACTTCCTCGACTTGGCCGAAGCTTTCGTGGCCGACAACGAGGAAATTAAAGCCGTCTGGAGCGGCGCCGTATTCGGCGGCATTGATTTCTTTGTCCGTCCCGTCTACTCCGACGCGGAGGACCTTTACCAGGACGCCGCGGCCGCCGGGAACTTCCGTCGCGGACGGTTTGGCCATTTCGGCAAGGTGAACGCTGTTCGCCATGCCCGGATAGACGGCAATTGCTCTCATAACGTCGTGCCTCCAGATCAAATATCAGTATGTCGTGGGCCCGGCGGATTATTCCCAACCTAGCGGAACTTGAGAACGAGACCGCCACCAGCAACGACATTGTGCTGTCCACCGCGGATCGCGTTCGTGTTGTAGGACGGTCCGCCTGCGTAGAAGTCGCGAATTTCGCCCCGGAGCCCGACGAATCGCCAGAACTTGAAATCCACCCCACCGCCATAATCGAACGCCGCGTGGTTCACGAGCCGGGACGCGGGATTTGAGCTTCCGTTGAGAGTGCTGGTGCTTTGCTCATAGACCGCCCAACCACCTCCCACCGCGAAATAGGGCGCCACACCGCGATTGGGAAAGAACTTCACGCGAACCCCAGGGGTCAGAAAGATGGTCGCCGCGTCTCTAGTGAGCGTTCGATCAGACGAATTGACTTCACGAAGCGAGTTGGCGAGGAAGTGAACCTCGCCGTATAACGCCGCTCTCTCGCCTCCCAGGAAGCGATATCCGTAGTTCGCCTGCAAGGCGACTCCCGAGCCGAGATCGAGGCGCGTTGAGCCGCCATTACGCTGAGCGCCAAACAATCCGCCTAGCGTGAGACCTATTTCGTGTCTGGGGGCGACCTCTTGTGCAGCAGCGATCCCAATGCTCAAACCAACGACCAACGTGATTGTGAATTTCATGTCTTCGTAATCGTGGCAGCATCGGAAACTATTCCGGCGGGAATAACTTCCTCACGATCTTGCATTTCCTGAACGAAGGCCAGAACAGGTGGGCAAGTGAACCCCGTAGCAACTAACGACGAGTTTCAATGCGAGGAAGTGGAAATGCTGTCGGATCGGTTCGTTGATAACGAACTCCCATCAACAGCGCGCCTTTGGGTCTGGCGGCATATTCGTGATTGTATCGATTGCGAATTGCTGATCGAGGGCAAAGCGGCCTTGAAGCGTCTTATCCAGAGGAGCGCACGAAGTGTTCTGGCCCCGTCGAGTTTGAGACAACACCTTCGGGCTTTTATTAGGACCTAAGAACAAGAGGAGATCATGTCGAAACTGCAAGGAAAGAATATTTTGATTACGGGCGCATCCTCCGGCATCGGCCAAGCGATCGCGATTCGCTTCGCCAAAGAAGGCGCGAATGTTGCTATCAACTATCGCAGCGGCGCGGAACAGGCGGAGGAGACGCGCTGTATGGCGCGCCGAGCGCGAACCAACGGTGGCGGAAAAGAGATGGTCGTCCAGGCGGACGTGTCCGAGGAAACGCAGGTCAAAACCATGGTGGCCAGAGTCATTGAGGAGTTTGGATCGCTCGACGTCCTAGTCAACAACGCCGGCATTCAGAAACCTGCGCCAAGTCATGAGATCGAAACCAGCGATTTCGACCGCGTCCTGGCGGTGAATTTGCGCGGACCGTTTCTGTGCTCTCGTGAAGCGATTCGCCACTTCCTAGACCGTGGTGGCCCTGGCGTGATCCTCAACAATTCGAGTGTGCACGAGATCATCCCCAAACCGAAATACTTGCCCTATTCCATTAGCAAGGGTGGGACGGAGAACCTGACCAAGTCACTCGCACTGGAGTATGCAGCCAACGGAATTCGCGTGAACTCCGTCGGACCCGGCGCGGTGTTGACGCCTATCAATAAAGCTTGGACCGACAATCCCAAAGCTCGAGGTGAGGTCGAGAGCCATATTCCGATGTCACGCCCCGCTGCGGCTGAAGAGATAGCCTCAGTATTCGCATTCCTGGCCTCGGATGACGCATCCTATGTCACCGGCCAAACGATTTTCGCGTGCGGCGGGCTGACGCTTTATCCGGAGTTCAGAACGGCGTGGTCTTCGGGAGAGTAAGAGGACACAATGGATCTCCACGGAAAAGTCATTCTGATTACCGGCGCCAAGGGTGGACTCGGAACATTCGTCACAAACTCGTTCCTCGAAGCCGGAGCACGAGTCTTCGGCGTGTCGCGGTCCATCGCAGACTCGGATTTCCCGCACCCGAACTTTTCGGCGGTCGCAGCAGAGCTATCGGACGGCGATCGAGCCCGGCAAGTCGCGGAGACGGTTGTAAACAAGGCCGGGCGCATCGATGGACTGATCCACCTGGTTGGAACCTTCGCCGGCGGGAAGTCCGTGGCTGAGACGGACGACGCGATGCTCGACAAGATGCTGGATCTCAACCTGCGGTCCGCGTTTCACGTGATCAGAGCCGTTCTTCCGATTATGCGGGAGCAGAGCTCGGGCCGAATCATCGCAATCGGGAGTAAGGCCGCTATGGAACCTGCCGTAATGGCTGGCGCCTATGCTGCTTCAAAAGCCGCGCTGGTGTCGTTGATACGAACCGTCGCGCGCGAAAATCTGGACCGGAACGTGTCGGCGAATATTGTGTTGCCCGGCACTATGGATACGCCCGCCAATCGCGCCGCCGATCCAAATGCGGTCTACTCGAAATGGGTTCACCCCTGCCAGGTGGCAAAGCTTCTGGTTCATCTGGCCTCGGACCAAGCTTCTCAGGTCAGCGGCGCTGTGATCCCGATTTACGGGGGCGAGGCTTAGTGCGATGGCAGCCGCTGAATGGCTCGTGACCCTGCTCGGAGCTTATGCGGCCGTAGGACTATTTTTCGCGGCTGCGTTCTTGATTCTGGGAATCACCGAAGTAGACCCCATCTCAAAAGGCTCGGGCATCGGATTCAGGCTGATCATTCTGCCCGGCGTCGCGGCGCTGTGGCCTCTGATGCTCACACTATGGATTCAAGGAAGAAGAGGCGCGATATGATTCAGCCGCTTCGCCGCAAACATTTCTTGGTTTGGATCGCGCTGGCCGTGCTGCTTCCGATACTGTTCGCCGCTGGACTGGTGAATCGTAAGGTGACAACTCCTAACAATCCTTCCGTGCGTTGGGAGCAATACAAGTGAGCGTTCAATACCAAGCCGTCGGATGGAACCGCCAGAAGCGGCTTTACGATTCCGTTTTGGCGGGTGGCATCCTCACATACCTGGTGATATTTTTCGGACTGGGAGCGAGACTCTATCCGACTGCGACTGCCGAAACCCTTCTGATTCGCGACTTCGGGACTTTGGCCCTGATTCTACTGCACGTCATTTTGTGCATCGGGCCGCTGTGCAGGCTAGATCGTCGATTTCTGCCGTTGCTGTACAACCGGCGCCACCTGGGCGTCACGATGTTCTTGGTCGCGCTGGTACACGGCGTCTTTTCGATCATTCAGTTTCACGCGCTAGGGGACGTTTCGCCATTAGTCAGCCTGTTTGTCAGCAACACGCGGTATGACAGCCTCGCACAGTTTCCATTTCAGGCATTAGGGTTCGCGGCGCTGCTGATCCTATTCCTAATGGCCGCGACGAGTCATGATTTTTGGCTACACAACCTATCTGCCCCCGCCTGGAAGCGAATCCACATGCTGGTATATCTGGCCTACGGGCTGTTGGTGGCGCATGTCGTGCTTGGAGCGCTACAGGCAGATCGCAATATCGTTATGGCCGTGATGCTTGGTGTCGGCATCGTGCTGGTAACTGTGCTTCATCTTCTGGCGGGCGCCAAGGAGAGAGCCGTAGATCGCGCTGTGACTGGACCCGAACGCGATGGTTTCGTCGAGGTATGTGCCGTGGATAGCATTCCGGAGAAACGCGCCAAGGTCGTGTCTCTCGGCAGCGAGCGTGTCGCGATCTTCCGCTACGACGGAAAAGTCTCCGCCATTTCTAATGTGTGCCGGCACCAGAATGGTCCACTCGGAGAAGGTCGAATTATCGATGGCTGCGTGACCTGTCCCTGGCATGGCTACCAATACTCGCCGGACTCGGGAGCTTCTCCGCCGCCCTTCACCGACACGGTGCCGACCTATCAAACCAAGCTGATCGGTGACAAGGTGCTGGTTCATCCGTGCGCGCATCCGCCTGGCACGCGGTTGGAGCCGTCGTTGATCAAGGCCTCGATCGAGCGCGTGGCAATCGGAGAAGCAAAATGAACGAAGACTTCTACGTCGGCTATTCGCCCAAGGCTCCAGTTGGTTTGGGCAGGACGGTGGCACGGATCGCCGCCGGGATCGTACTTGCAGGGTGCATCGCCGGCGCGATCCTTATCATCGGCCAGCCTCCCTTTGCCTTGAGCAAATTCGAATATGGAATCGACCAGGACTACGTTGGCGTCGTCGAGGAATGGCCGTACCCAATTCTTGTTACGGATAACGCGAGTTTCCTATTGGTGGCTCCGGGAAAACACGGGTTGACCGACGCGGTCAAGGGGCTTCAAGACAAACGCGTTCACCTGAAGGGATCGCTTATTGAACGGGTGCCCGATCGGATGATCGAGGTGGTTCCTGAATCGATAGCGGCCGACACTCCGCAATCGCAGAGGGCGCCCCGGAGCGCGGTCGATTTAGGTCCCGTCACGCTGCGCGGAGAGATCGTGGACACGAAGTGTTACTTGGGCGTTATGAATCCTGGTGAGCACAAAGTACATCGCGATTGTGCGGTTCGCTGCATTAGTGGAGGCGTACCTCCGGCTTTCCTTGCGCGGGATGCTTCTGGAGCTGCCAGAACCCTCCTTCTAGTCGGCGAAGATGAGCGCCCCCTCAGCAAGGAGGTCTTGCCGTTTGTGGCTGAACCCCTGGAAATCTCTGGCAACCTGGTACGGACCGGCTCTACGCTCACCCTCAAAGCGAGTCCACTCCAATTCCGGAGAATAACGGAATAGAATCGGCTGCCGGACGGATTTAGTTAGCGTGCCGAGCATTAGCGCGCTGGTTGACGAGACCGCCGGGATTCCTAAGCCGTTCCGCGGTGCGCTGGCACGACTCCTCGGATTCGCACAATTGGAGCGAATCTACGACTCCACGACAAAAGACCGGCCGATTACCGAACAGTTCCTGAATAGACTGGCCGTCACCTACCGAGTGAGTGAGCTTGATCTTCGGCAGATCCCCCGAACCGGTGCAACCGTGATCGTCGCCAACCACCCATTCGGGATCCTGGAAGGGGCGGTCCTCGCCACCGTCCTGGAACGCGTACGACCGGACGTACGCTTTCTAGCGAACCAGATGCTGAGCGCGATTCCGGAGATCCGGGATTTCTTGATACCGGTGGACGTCCTGGGCGGAAACGCGCAAGGTAACTCTACAAGCTTGCGGCGGTCGATCGAGTTTCTCCAGAACGGCGGTTGCATGGTGGTATTTCCCGCAGGCGAAGTCTCACATTTCCAGCCTACGAAACGGGTCGTGGCGGATTCAGCGTGGCACACGTCTGTTGCTCGCCTCATTGAGGCGGTGTCCCGGAAGGGCGTGGCGATTTCGGTCGTGCCGGCCTATATTCGCGGGTCGAATAGTGTTCTGTTCCAAATACTCGGAATACTCCACCCGCGCTTTCGCACAGCCTTACTGGTTCGCGAGTTGTTGAACAAGCGAAACCAGCTGGTCGAGCTGAGGATCGGCAGTCCAATTACGCACAAGAAGTTGCTGGAGATTGCCACACCGAAAGAGCGAACCGAGTATCTTCGCTGGCGGACCTACCTGCTCGCCGGACGGCGCGAATTCAAACCCAACACTTCGCTGCCCCTTCTGAATCGAAGTCAGCGACGTCTCACTGCAACCATAGAAGCGATCTCTGACCGAGAAATCCTCACTTCGGAGGTTGCCGCACTGCCGAGGGAACAATTGCTTTTCCAATCGGGTGATCTCGAAGTCTATGTGGCGCACGCTCTCAAGATCCCGGCAATCCTTGGAGAGATCTGCAGGCTGCGCGAGGTGACGTTTCGGGCTGTTGGTGAAGGGACGGGGAAGGCGATAGACCTGGATCGTTTCGATTCGAGCTATCTACACCTGTTCGTATGGAATGCCGCAAAGCGGGACATTGTTGGGGCGTATCGTCTCGCCGGAACCGACGTGACGAGCGATCTCTATACAGCGACGCTGTTCAAATACAACGGCGAGTTTCTCGACAAATTGGGACCTGCGCTGGAGCTTGGCCGATCATTTGTGCGTGCTGAGTACCAGAGGGGATTCGCTCCATTGCTCGCGTTGTGGAAAGGTATCGGCGCATACGTTGCGCGGAATCCCCGATATAAGACGTTGTTCGGCCCGGTCAGTATCAGCAATCAGTATCAGTCGGTTTCGCGAGAGCTGATGGTGGCGTTTTTGGAACGAGGCGCCTCCTTGCGCGACTGGACTGGCTTAATATCGGGCCGCAATCCATTCAAACGGCGTTTCCGCAATTCCTTACCGTCCAGAGGGTTCGATCTGGAGGACCTTTCCGATTGCGTTTCGGATCTGGAACCATCGCGGACCGGCGTACCGGTTCTGCTTCGCCAATATCTCAAACTAGGCGGCAAGCTACTTGGATTTAATGTTGATCCGGAATTCTCGGACACTCTCGACGGATTGATCGTTGTGGATCTCACCAAGACTGAGCCCCGGCTCTTAGAGCGGTATCTCGGTAAGGCTGAGGCGTTAGAGTTTCTCCAACATCAGAAAGGGACTCGAAAAGAGACAAAATGACACATAGCAAAGCATTCATCGTCACGAGTTGGGCGCTGCGAGGAATCGCGGCAATCATTCTCCTGCAGACTCTGTTCTTCAAATTTACGGGCGCGAAGGAATCGGTCTACATCTTTACGACTGTCGGCAATTGGCTGGGTCTGAGTTTCATGGAGCCCTGGGGTCGGATCGGGAGTGGAATCGCTGAGTTGATCGCGGCCGTTCTTCTGCTGCTTCCCCAGACTGTCGTTTTCGGATCGATTCTATCGCTCGGCGTGATTAGCGGCGCGATCTTCTTTCATCTCACGGCACTCGGTATCACGCTGCCCGCAGTAGACGATCACGGAGAATTGTTCGCGCTCGCGTTGATTGTATTTGTATGCTCACTTGCTGTCCTAGTCATGCATCGCGATGAAGTGCCCCTTCTTGGTCGGGCAGAGACTTCGGTGATCATGGCCAAGCGATGACCACATGGGCGAAGTCCGTGACCACGCAGCGGTTAAGATCCGCCCCGCTGTTCCAGAAGATGCTGACGGCATTGCCCGCGCGTTCCTCGAGAGTGCTGAATATCATGCCGAGCTTGATCCTGAACGCTATTCGACATTGGCAGTTGAGACGATATTGTCGCGCTGCCGAGAGGGTCGGGAGCTTCGGTCACACGGAAATATGGAGGTTATGACCCTCGTCGCAGAACTCAACGGCGAGATCGTCCGATTCATAGACGCCAGCCTGGAACAGTCGCCGGATGCAATGCACCGAAAGATGATCTATTGCCATGTTGCGGAGATCGCGGTGCGGTTCGGGCACCGGAATCAAAGCATCGGTGGACGCCTCCTTCGGGCGGCTGAAGACTGGGGCGCCGGCTTGGCGCGGAATTCGCATCATTGGAGTATCACGCCGCCAACACGCGCGCCGAATTGTTCTATCGGGAACGCATGGGCTATCGCCCGGCATCCATCACAGCTATAAAACGGCTCTAGAGGCAAAGAAACTTGCGAAGTGGCAACCTTCCATCGCGAGATGATCTACGCGTGTTGAGCAGACAGAATCTTTCAGTGATAATGGCCAAGAGATGATCCCGATTCGGGGCCTGTTCGAAAGTCACCTCACGGTGACCGATCTGGAGCGCTCCATCGCATTCTACGGTGGCGCACTCGGTCTGGAACTTGCTCATCGGAACGCGGATCGGAAGGTGGCATTTTACTGGGTGGGCCGCCCAGGTGAAACAATGCTGGGCTTGTGGGAAGCGGGGACTTCGCCTCAGAGGATGAGTCTTCACATCGCCTTCAAGGTGGATCTTGCCGATCTTCTCGATGCGCCCCGTCGCCTTAAGGCGGCGAACATCGAACCACTTGATTTCTGGGGAAACCTGTCCGGCGACGTGACGGTGCTAGGGTGGATGCCGGCGGCTTCAGTTTATTTCCGCGACCCCGACGGAAATCTCTTGGAGTATCTTACGATGCTTCCCGAACCTGCCCGGCCCGAACTGGGTGTTGTTGGCTGGAGCCGCTGGAAGGACAGCGCGCGAGGTTGAGCCGCACACCCGGAAGCTTCTGGCACAACGCTCCCGGCCTG
>Ga0163163_10003843_pt1 | contig 12791 bp, 5 predicted proteins | sample S65metaG_FD_119766 | JGI IMG/M metagenome (GOLD analysis project Ga0163163, IMG submission 119766) | Switchgrass rhizosphere microbial communities from Kellogg Biological Station, Michigan, USA - S6-5 metaG | ecosystem: Host-associated > Plants > Roots > Rhizosphere > Soil | place: USA: Michigan... | reverse complement strand
GACCACACCTTCGGCCTGCGCGACGGTGGCGGTCCCACGGCGACCGCGTTCAACATTCCGTTCAACGCGAACGACCCGCTGGAGACGTTCACCAACACCCTGAACACGATTCCGGTCAACCGGTCGGCTCAGTCGGCGGGTACGGGCACCAGCACGGCCAACCCGCGTCAGCAGACCAACACCATCACGTCGTACCTCGAGGCGCAGAACGTCTACAGCTCCTCGGCGACGCGGCTGGACTGGTTGCGCAACGGGTCGAACGACGGCAACCCGACCAACAACCAGGCCACGCTGATGATGTCGGCCAACAACTACCTGCCGCACGCCGACGCCCGCGGTAACGCGGCCACGGCGCCGGCGTTCGACAAGGATGGCCGCCTGGCCTCGCACCCGCAGGACGGCCGCATCGCCGGCGACCCGCGGTCCAACGAGAACGTCGGCCTGACCGCCACCCACACGCTGTTCGCCCGCGAGCACAACCGGATCGTCGGCCTGCTGCCCAGCTCGCTGTCGCAGGAGGACAAGTTCCAGATCGCGCGTCGCGTGGTCGCCGCGGAGGAGCAGTACATCACCTACTCGCAGTGGCTGCCCGCGATGGGCGTCGCCCTGCCGCAGTACTCCGGGTACAAGACCAATGTGAACGCAACGATCTCCAACGAGTTCGCCACGATGGGCTACCGCGTCCACTCGCAGATCCACGGTGAGTTCGAGTTCGAGGTCGAGGCCGGCGACTTCACCGCCGCCCAGCTCGCCGCGTTCGCGGCGCAGGGCCTCGAGGTCGACGTCGACGCCGCCGGCAACGGCACCATCGCGCTTCCGCTCGGTGTCGCGTTCTTCAACCCGCAGGTCCTCGAGGACCTCGGGCTGGGCCGCATGCTCCTGGCGCTCGGCGACGAGTCGCAGTACGACAACGACGAGTCGATCGACGACCAGCTCCGGTCGATCCTGTTCCAGATCCCCACCTCGGTGGACCAGGAGTGCATCAGCGACCCGGCCGCCGACAGCGGTTGCTTCAAGACCGTCAACGACCTGGGCGCGATCGACGTCGTCCGCGGCCGTGACCACGGCCTCGGTACCTACAACCAGCTGCGGGCCGCCTACGGTCTGCCGGCGAAGAGTTCGTTCACGGCCATCACCGGCGAGGCGACCGAGGCGTTCCCGGCCGGCTCCGGCATCGACAACCCCAACCAGCTGGACGTGCAGCAGCTGTTCGACATCGACGGCAACAGCCTGGTGGTCGGCAGCGAGGCCGGTAACACCACGGCCGTGCGCGACGTGCGTCGGACCACCGTGGCCGCCCGGCTCAAGGGCATCTACGGCTCGACGGCCAACGTCGACGCGTTCATCGGCGCCTTCGCCGAGCCGCACGTGCGGGGCACCGAGCTCGGTGAGACCAACCTGGCGATCTGGACGAAGCAGTTCCAGGCGCTGCGCGACGGCGACCGGTTCTTCTTCGAGAATGACCTCGGCACGCTCAACTTCATCAAGAACGCGTACGGGATCGACTTCCGTAAGCGGCTGTCGGACATCATCGCGCTAAACACCGATGCCGGTACCGCGGCCGAAGTGCACGACAACGTCTTCCTCGTCGCTGAGGACGACCTGCCGGCCACGACCTGCTTCGTGCAGTACACGCCCACTCAGGTCGACGCGAACCACTTCTCGGCGCGTATCAACGTCACCAACACCTCCAACCAGACCATCAACGGCTGGACCCTGCGCTACGAGTACTCCCAGGGCCAGGTTCTCCAGATCGTGGCGGGTGCCATCTTCACCCAGAGTGGAGGCGCGACCAACGGTCGCGACATCACAGCCACCGCGTTGGACGGAAACCGCATCATCCAACCGGGTACCAGCGAGGACGTCGCGATCATCAGAGGAAGCTTCGACGGGACGCTGAATTCGCTACCGCCCAACTTCACACTCAACAACAAGCGGTGTGCGTCTAACCACCACTAGCGCGTAACACGGGTTCTCCCCGAAGAACAGGAACAGGCCGGTCGCACCAACCAGGTGCGGCCGGCCTGGCCTGTCTCAGAGGAAATCAGCTCAGCGCCGGCAGCTTCTGTCCACTGTGGAGCACGGCGGCGAACAGGTCGCCCTTGGCCGCCAGCCGGGCGCCGATCGTACGGATCGTGAAACCGTCGGGCGACAGGGAAGGATCGTCGAGCTCGTCCCAGTCGATGGGGGCCGACACCGGGGCGCCGGGCGCGGGGCGCGGGCTGTACGGGGCGACCAGCGTCTTGTTGATGGCGTTCTGGGTGTAGTCCAGCCGGGCCAGACCGCCCCGGTCGCCGACCTGCCACTTCCAGCTGACCAGCTCGGGCATGATGGCGCCGACCGCCTTGGACAGGCCTTCGACCCAGCCCCGGGTGGTGCTGAACGCCGGCCCGCGCTGGATCGGCACCCAGATCTGGATGCCCCGACGACCGGTCACCTTGGCCCGCGCCACCACGCCCAGGTGCTCGAAGGCGGTGCGGTGCAGGCGGGCCAACGCCAGCACGTCCTCCCAGCGCGTGGTCTCGCCCGGGTCGATGTCCACCAGCGCGTACGTCGGCTGCCGCGGCTGGTCGACCTGCGAGGTCCAGGCGTGCCACTCCAACGCGCCGTAGTTGGCCGCCCACACCAGTGCGGCCGGCTCGTCCACGACGAGGTACGTGCGGCTCTCGCCCTTGTCGGCCTCCGGGTTGTCCCAGCGGGGTAGCCAGGCCGGCGCGTGGTTGGGCAGTTCCTTGTGCCAGAACCCCGGGCGGTCGGCGCCGTTGGGGTAGCGGTTCATGTTCAGGGCGCGCCGGGTGAGGTACGGCACCAGCGTCGGCGCGATCTGGGCCGCGTACCGGATCAGGTCCCGCTTGGTCACCGGCGCTTCACCAGTACGGGCCGGGAAGAGCACCTTGTCGAGGTTGGTCACCCGCAGCTCGCGGCCGAACACCGTCCACTGGCCGCCGGCCGGCCGCAGCGCGTCGAGCCGGGCCAGCTCGTCCGGGTCGGCGGTCGCGACTGTGTCCGGGTGAACCGTCACCGCGGCCAGCTCGGGTGGCAGGTCGGAGCGCCACAGCCGGTCCGGGTCGGCCTTCACCTCGTCGTTTGTCCGTCCACTCAGGACGGACAACGGATGCTCCTCGGGGTTCCAGCCGGCGACGGCGAACTCGTCCTTCTTGTGCTTGAGCAGCCACTGCTCCTTGCCGCGCTGCTCGCCGGTGCGGACCAGCACGAACCGGCCGCGCAGCTTCTGCCCGTACAGGTCGATGTGGATCTCCCCGTCGGAGACGGCCCGGCCGGGGTCTTCGTCCTTGTCCGGTTCCCAGGTGCCGATGTCCCAGACGATGACGTCGCCCTGACCGTACTGCCCGCCCGGGATCACCCCCTCGAAGTCGAGGTACTCCATCGGGTGGTCCTCGACGTGGAACGCGGCCCGCCGCACCGAGGGGTCCAGCGTGGGCCCCTTGGGCACCGCCCAGCTGGCCAGCACGCCGTCGATCTCCAACCGGAAGTCGTAGTGCAGGGCCCGGGCCCGGTGCCGCTGCACCACGAACTTGCGGCCTCCGCCGGTCTCCGCCTCCGCCGGGGCGCCGGACGGCTCCGGCGTGCGGGTGAAGTCCCGCTTGCGCCGGTAGGTGGTGAGCTTCTCCTGTGGACTGTCCATTTAGGAGGCCTTGCGGGCCTTCTTCGCGGGTGCGGTGGTGGTCCGCTTCGTGGTCGCCTTGGCGGGCGGCTTCGCGGCCGACTTGGTGGCCTTCGCTCGAGTTGATGGGCGCTCGGCCGGCTCTCGCGCCGGAGCCTTCCGCGCACCGGTACTGGGACGGCGCGACGGCCGGCCCTGCTTGGCCGCCTCGACACTGGCCTGCAGCGCGGACATCAGGTCGACGACGTTGGTCGCCTCCGGGGCTGCCTCGGCCACCGTGACCTCCTCGCCCTTCTTCTTCGCCGAGATGAGCTCCTTGACCCGGTCGGTGTAGGTGTCGCGGTAGTCGTCCGGCCGCCAGGTCCCGGCCATGGAGTCGATGAGCTGCATGGCCATCGCCAGCTCCTGCGGCTTGGCCTTGGCCCGGGCCGGCACGTCGAGCTGCTCCTTCGGCTCGCGCACCTCGTCGGCGAAGAACATGGTCTCCAGGACCAGGACGTCCTGGTCGGACCGGATCGCGGTCAGGTACTCCTTGCCGCGCATGACCAGCGTGCCGATCGCGACCCGGTTCGAGTCGGCGAGGGCGTCACGCATCAGCGCGTACGCCTTGGCCGCCTCCGGGCTGGACGGGCCCAGGTAGTACGTCTTCTGGAAGTAGACCGGGTCGATCTCGGTCCGGTCGACGAACGTGTGGATGTCCAGGCTGCGTGAGCGGCCGGGAGCGATCGCGTCGAGCTCGTCCGAGTCGATCATCACGTACCGGCTGTCGCCGACCTCGGCGCCCTTCACGATCTCGCCGTACTCGACCTCCTTGCCGGTGCGCTCGTTGACCCGCTGGTAGCGGATCCGGTCCCCGGTTCCACGCTGGAACTGGTGGAACGACACCTCATGCTCCTTGGTGGCGGTGTACAAGCCCACCGGGATGGAGACCAGCCCAAAGCTGATCACGCCACTCCAGATCGGACGAGCCATCGTGACCTCCCGCTTCTCGTGTCTCGTCCCAGTCTCGACCCACGACCACAAGATCCGCAGAACTCTCGGGCGGTTGGGAGCGCTCCCGGATAACAAAGTTGTACGGATCAAGACTGTCGGGCACCCGTCGGAAATCGTCGTGCAACGATTTCCGCGTTAGTCTCACGACGGTGGGGATCAGACTGCTGGGACCGGTCGATGTCGTGCTGGCCGGCGTACCGCATCGGGTCGCGGGGTTGCGTCCCAAGGCCGTGCTCGGCGTGCTCGGGCTAGCGGCCGGAGAGCTCGTGGACAACGACCGGCTCATCGACGTCGTGTGGGACGGCCGGCCGCCGGCGACCGCGCTGAACACGCTGCAACGCCACGTCTCCTACCTGCGCGGGGTGCTCGGGGCCGGGTCCGTGGTCAACCGGGGCGCCGGCTACCAGCTGGAGGGCCTGGAGACCGACGTCCTCGAGGCGACCCGCCGGATCGATGCGGCGACCCAGCGGCGCGATCCGATGGAGCGCTTGAACCAGTTGCGGGGCGCGCTGGCCCTGTGGCGCGGCCGACCCCTCGCCGACGTGACCGGGCTGAGCTGGTTCGACGCGCAGGCCGACCGGCTGGTCGCGCTGCAGGAGGACGCCGCGCAGGCGGTCGTCGAGGCCCGGATGGAGATCGGCGAGCACGACGCGCTCATCCCCGAGCTGCAGGAGCTGACCCGGCAGCACCCGTACCGGGAGCGGCTGCACGGTCAGCTGATGCTGGCGCTCTACCGGGCCGGGCGACCGGCCGAGGCGCTCGCCGCGTTCCACCGACTGCGCCGCGGCCTCGTCGACGACCTCGGCATCGACCCGGGATCGGCGATCCGGGACCTGGAGTCGGCGATCCTCCGCCAGGACCCGGCGCTCGACCCACCCCGCTCCGGATCTCCCGGACCAGTGACCATTGTGGACAGAGCACCGCGCCAGCTGCCGCCGGACATCGCGTCGTTCGCCGGCCGCGAGCCCGCGGTGGCCGAGCTGGACGCGCTGCTCGCCACCTCCGGCACGACCGCGGCGGTGGCGATCGCCGCCATCTCGGGCACCGCCGGCGTGGGCAAGACCACGCTCGCCCTGCACTGGGCCCACCGCGTCGCGCACCAGTTCCCGGACGGGCAGCTCTACGTGAACCTGCACGGCTTCGACCCGCTCGCGGCGCCGATGTCGCCGGCCGAGGCGGTGCGGGGGTTCCTCGACGCGCTCGGGGTGCCGGCCGCCCGGGTCCCGGCCAGCGAGCACGCCCAGGTAGCCATGTACCGCAGCCTCACCGCCGACAAGCGGATCCTGGTGGTGCTCGACAACGCGGTCGACGGAGCCCAGGTCCGGCCGCTGCTGCCGGGGTCGGCCACCTGCCTGGTCGTGGTCACCAGCCGCAACCTGCCGACCGGCCTGGTCGCGGCGGAGGGGGCGTACCCGATCAACCTGGACCTGCTCAGCGTGGACGAGGCGCGCCGGCTGCTGCGGCAACGCCTCGGCACGTCCCGGGTGGCGGCCGAGGCGGGCGCGGTCGACGACATCATCCACCGGTGCGCCCGGCTGCCGTTGGCCCTCGCGGTGGTCGCCGCCCGGGCCGGTACCGAGCCGTCGCTCGGGCTGGCCGCGCTCGCCGGCGAGCTGCGGGAGAGCCGCGCCGCCCTGCAGGTGCTGGCCGCCGGCGACCCGGAGACCGATGTGTCCTCACTGTTCTCCTGGTCGTACGGGCAGCTGAGCACCGGCGCGGCCCGGCTGTTCCGGCTGCTCGGCCTGCACCCCGGGCCCGACTGCGGCACGGCCGCGGCGGCGAGCCTGGCCGGGCTGCCCCCGGCGGTGGTGCGGGCGCAGCTGTCCGAACTGACCCAGGCGAACCTGGTCACCGAGCACCGCATCGGCCGGTTCACCTTCCACGACCTGCTGCGCGGGTACGCCGCCGAGCTGGCCCACACCGTCGACAGCGCCGAGCAGCGCCGGGCCGCGACCCACCGGATGCTCGACCATTACCTGCGCAGCGCACACGCCGCCGACCGCCGGCTCTACCCGCACCGCGACCTCATCGTGCCGCCGCCCGGGCAGCCCGGGGTCACCCCGGAGAGGCCGGTCGACGACGACGCGGCGTTGGCCTGGCTCACCACCGAACGCCCGGTGCTCATCGCGTGCATCGAGCGGGCCGGCGGGGCACGGACCCCAGCCGTGGCCCACGCGCTGGCCGCCGACGGCGACCGCTTCGACGCGTACGCCTGGCATCTGCCCTGGATCCTGTCGAGCTTCCTCGGCCGGCGCGGACACTCGGGGGACTGGGTCGCCAGCGCGCGGATCGCCATCCGGGCCGCCGTGCGGCTGGGGGACACGGCGGTGCAGAACCGGTCGCACCGCAACCTCGCCGCCGCGTACACCCGAGTGAACCGGTTGCACGAGGCGTACGCGGAGCTGACCTGCTCGCTGGAGCTGTCCGAGCGGACCGGGGACGTGGTCGGCGCGGCCCACACGCACTTCCACCTCAGCCGGACCTGCGAGCGTCAGGGCCGGCACGCCGAGGCGCTCGAGCGCGCCCACCTGGCCTACGACCTGTACGAGGCCGGCGGCCACCGGCGTGGACAGGCCAACTCCCTCAATGCGATCGGCTGGTACTCCGCGCTGCTCGGCCGGGCCGCGGAGGCCATCGACGCCTGCCAGAAGGCGCTGACCATGCTGGCCGAGTTCGGCGACCGTCAGGGCGAGGGCAACATCTGGCACAGCCTCGGCTACGCCCACCACTGCCTGAGCGACTTCGACGAGGCGCGGCGCAGCTACCACAACGCGCTCGACATGCACCGGGCGTACGGCGACAAGCCCGGCCTGGCGCTGACGCTGACCGGTCTCGGCGACACCCACCTGGCCCAGGGCGACGTCGAGGCGGCCCGCCGGGCCTGGCAGGAGGCGTTGGCCATCCTGGTCGACATCAGCCACCGCGACGCCGACGGTGTGGGGTCGCGGCTCGCCCAACTACCTGTCACCGTCCACTAGCGACACTGTCCATCCACAAGCGACAGTGCCCGTCCACAAGCGACAGGCACGGGCGGTGTGCCGTCCCCACCCGGCCGGCACACCGCCCGACATCCTCAACTCCGAGCCCGACGCGCCGGCGTGCGCGCCTGACGGGCGAGGATCACCTGCGGCACCTCGCGGGTGCCAGGACCGTGCCGGAGGCGATGTTCCGGCACGGACGCTTTCGTTGGCATTGCCACCCCTCCTGGTCGAAACCAGCGTGGCACGCCGGACTGATGCGGCGCTGAAAGTGTCCTTTCAGGACGCGACGGAGTCGGCGTACCAGTCGCCCTGCTTCGCGGAGAACGCGGCCAGCGCCGAGGCCAGCCGCCGGGACGGCCCCTGCAGGTCGTACCGCGCAGCCAGCGCGACGGCGGCGAACAGCACCCGTCGCTCGGCCATGAACCAGGCCAGCGCGTGCGCTTCGTCGGAGAGCGGTTCCGGTGTGACGCCGGGCTCGACCGGCCCGGGCGGGGCGTCGTCGCAGGTCGGACCCAGCAGCCGGTTGGCCGCGTCCGCCGTGTGCGTGTAGTGGTCGAGCAGGCGCCGGATGGCGCTGCGCCGTTGCCGCGCGGTCTCGGTGTGTTCGGTCAGCTCCCACGCGTACGTGCGCAGCAGACCATGGAAGGCGTACCGGCCCGGGACCGGCTGCCCGACGAGGTTGGTCCGGATCAGCTCGGCCAGCAGGGCCGGCGTGCGCGACGGCGGCAGGGCGACCAGGCTCGCCACGGCGGCCGCGGTGAGATCGGGGCCGGGGTGCAGGCCGAGCAGCCGGAACAGCCTGGCCGCGTCCGGACTCAGTTGCCGGTACGACCAGGACAGCACCGCCCGCACGTCGACCGCCGCCTCGCCGCCGGCCAGGGCCTGCAACGCACCCCGGTCGTCGCGCAGCTCGGCGGCGAGGGCGGCCAGCGGCAGCCGCGGGTAGGTGGCCGCCCGGGCGGCGACGACGGCGAGCGCGAGTGGCAGCCGGTAGCTCCCGTCGATGATGTCGTCGACCGCGGCCGGCTCGGCCGCGAGCCGGGTCGCGCCGATGCGCCGCCCCAACATCTCGCGCGCCTCGTCGCGGGTCATCAGGTCCAGTGGATGCGGATGCGCGCCGTCGGTGACGGACAAGGCGCGCAGCTGGTCCCGGCTGGTGATCACGACGAGGCTGCAGGGCGCGCCCGGCAGCAGTGGCCGCAGCCGGTCGGCGTCGGCCGCATTGTCCAGCAGGATCAGCAGACGCCGGCCCGCGACGATGGTCCGGTAGAGCGCGGCCCGCGCGTCCGGGCCGCTCGGGATCCGCGCCGCCGGCACCCCGAACGCCTCGAGGAAACCGCGGATCGCCTCTGCCGGGGCCATCGACGCGCCGGCCGGGTCGAAGCCGCGCAGATTCACGTAGAGCTGTCCGTCCGGGAACCGGTGCGCGACCCGATGGGCCCAGTGCACGGCGAGGGCGGTCTTGCCGACTCCCGCGGTTCCGGAGATGACCCGGATCGTCACGCCGTCGCGGGAGTTCTCCAGCTGACGGTCGAGGTCGGCGAGGTGGTCCAGCCGCCCGACGAAGCCGCCGAGGTCGGCCGGCAGCTGCCGCGGCACCTCTGCCGCGCCTTCCGTGACGCTCCGGCGCTCCGGCGCCTCGGCGTGGCCGGGCGGGTCGAGGGAGGCCGACTGGCGCAGGATCGCCGCCTCCAGCTCGCGCAGCTCGAGGGCCGGCTCCGTGGCCAGCTCGTCGGCCAACCGCCGGCGCAGCTGCTGGTACGCCGACAGGGCGTCGGCCTGTCGCCCGGCCCGGTAGTACGCCAGCATGAGGTGCCGGTGGAACCGTTCCTGGTACGGGTGTTCCCGGATCAGGTTCTCCAGCTCGGCGATCAGTTGCGTGTGCTCGCCCAGCGCGAGCCGGGCTCCGTGCAGGTCGTGCAGCGCGTCCAGGCGGAGCTGGGCCAGTCGGTCGGCCTGACTGTCCAACCAGGACAGACCGGCGACGTCGGCCAGCGGTCGACCGCGCCACAGCAGCAGGGCCGACTCCAGCAACCGCACGTGTTCGGCTGGATTGTCCGATCGGCGGGCCTGCCCGATCAGCTGCCGGGCCAGGTCCAGATCGGTGCCGCCATCCGTGTACAAGCGGTAGCCGGGCGGCCGGGCCACGATCGCGTCCCGCCCGCCCAGCAGCCCGCGCAGGTAGGAGATGTTGCTCTGCAACGTGTTCAGGGCGCGGGCCGGGGGAGCGCCGTCCCACACCACCTCGACGAGGCGCTCGATGCTGACCGGGTCGCCGGCGGCCAGCCCGAGCACGGCGAGCACGGCGCGTCGGCGCAGCCCCGGGATGGGCTGCGCCACGTCGCCGTCGACCACGTCCACCGGGCCGAGAAGTCTCACCTGCATCCACTCGACTCTATCCGACCGGGTCGATCACCACGGCCGGCCCGACTGTCCATTAAGGACTCCTTTGGTACGCGGGGCCGTGCGATCGCCTGTCGCGCCAGCGGAGCTTCAGCGCGACTTCAGGGGTCCGGCGCACCCTGACGGTGGTGGAAGTCGGGCGAGGGGAGTGTCCACAATGGAGAACTTATGCGACGGATCGGTCACCGCGTTCGACCTTTGGTCGTGACGAGGAGTTCTGGGTGGGTCGAAGGGCCCGGGTCGGTCGGGCGGTCCGCCTCTGCCGGCCCGGCCCGCGGCGGCGCACGGTGGAGATGGTCGCGAAGGTGCGGCCGGACCCGAGGAGGCGCACCATGAATCCCCCCGAGATCATCGTCGGCGTCGACGGCTCACCCGCCAGCGCAACGGCGCTGCGATGGGCCGCGATCGCGGCCGAGCGGCACCACGCGGATCTGGTGGTGCTGAACGCCTACGCTCCGCACCTCCCCGCGTTCCAGGAGGTCGCGGACGCCATCGTGGACGGTGCGGTGAACGACGCGCGGCGGGTCGCGCCGGGACTGGTCGTGCGCGGCCGGTCGCTTCACGGTCGGCCGGCGGCAACCCTGATCGACGCCACCCGGCACGGCGCGACGATCGTGCTCGGGCACCGGGGGCGCGGCGGGTTCGGACGGCTGCTGCTCGGCTCGGTGAGCCAGCAGGTCGCGACGCACGCCAGTGGCTCGGTGGTCATCGTGCGTGGCCGGTCCGACCGGACCGGGCCGGTGCTGGTCGGCGTGGACGACACCGACGCCGGGGCGTACGCGCTCGGGGTGGCCTTCGAAGAGGCGGTCGTGCGCGGCACCGGTGTGGTCGCGGTCCGGGCGTACCCGGCGGTGGAGTCGGCGTGGGGCATGGATGTCGCGCCGCTGCTCGCCGACGCCCACGAACAACAGGAGATCCTCGACGTCGACGTGGCACCGTGGACGGACAAGTACCCGGAGGTCGCGGTGGAGACCCAGGCGGTGCAGGGCAGCCCGGTCGAGATCCTGCTCGAGCGGTCGCGGACGGCCCAGCTCGTCGTCGTCGGTACCCGCGGCCACGGCGGCTTCGCCGGCCTGCTGCTCGGCTCGGTCGGGCAGCAACTGCTCGTGCACTCGGACGCACCGGTGCTCATCGCGCGGGCCTTCGCCGGTCCGCGACGCCGATTCTGAGCCCGTACTCAGACTTGATCAAGCGGACCTTTTGCCGGCCTGCGCCGATGGCTAGAGTGCGGAGATGGATGAGGACCGCGACCAGTTGACGCGGCGGATCGCACAGACCGCTGCCGGGATCACCGTTCCCGCACTGCTGCACCGCAACGCGACCGTGTACGGCGATATGCCCGCCCTGAGCACCTTCGGCGTGGACGGGGTCGTCACCTGGCGCCAGCTGCGCGACCGGGTCGCGCACGTGTCGCGCGGACTGGCCGGACTGGGCCTCAGCTCCGGTGATCGGATGATCATTCTGATGCCGAGCCAGGTCGAGCACTGGGTGGTCGACCTCGCCGCGGCTCATCTCGGCGCGATCCCGTGCACCGCGTACGCGACGCTCAGCCCGGACCAGCTGCGCTATCTCGGCCAGCACAGCAAGGCGAAGATCCTGGTGCTGGGTGGGGCGGCCGACCTGGCCCGGTGGGCGCCGGTGCTGGACCAGCTGCCCGACCTGCGCCACGTGGTGGTCGTCGACGAGTCGCTGGTGGCGCAGATCGGGCCGAAGGCGCTGTCGCTGCGCACGGTCGAGGCCGACGGGGCCATGTCGTACCGGGCGGACCCGGTCCAGTTCGAGGCGATCTGGCGGCAGATCCGGCCGGAGCAGCCGGCCACCCTGCTCTACACGTCGGGCACCACCGGTGACCCGAAGGGCGTGCTGATCAGCCACCACAGCGTCGTGTACGAGTGCGCCGTGCTGCAGGCCGTGGTGACGATGGAGGATCACCCGCGTAGCCTCGCCTACCTCCCGCTGGCCCACATCGCCGAACGGGTGCTCGGCGTCTACAACCTCGTCTACCGGGCCGGGTTCGCGACCATCCTGAAGGACCCGGCGATGCTCGTGCCGGCGCTGCGCGAGGTACGGCCGGTGTCGTTCTTCGGCGTACCGCGGGTCTGGGAGAAGATGGCCGCCGGCATACAGGCCCAGCTCGGCGCCGCGGCCCCGGAGGTCAGGTCGGCGTTCGAGGCGGCGAGCGCGGTGGCGCTGGAGGTCTACCAGACGCGGGAGGCCGGCAAGGAGGTCAGCCCCGAGCTGGCCGCGCGGTTCCAGCAGTTGGACGACATGGTGCTTCGTCCACTTCGGATGATGCTCGGGCTGGACCGGGTCCAGTGGGCCGGCAGCGGTGCCGCCCCGATCCCGGTCGAGGTGCTGCTGTTCCTCGCCGGCTGTGGTCTGGACGTGCTCGAGGTGTGGGGCATGACCGAGACCACCGGCGGCGTCACCGTCAACATCCCGTCGAAGTTCCGCACCGGAAGCGTGGGCCGGGTCCACCCGGGCATGGAGATGAAGCTGGGCGAAGACGACGAGATCATGGTCCGCGGCCCGCTGATCTGCATGGGCTACCTGCGCGCCGACGGCGGGATCGACCCGGTGGTGGACGAGGCCGGCTGGCTCGCCACCGGTGACGTCGGCGGCATCGACGAGGACGGGTTCCTCACCATCACCGACCGCAAGAAGGAGCTCATCATCACCTCGGCCGGCAAGAACATCGCGCCGGCCCAGATCGAGAACCTGCTGCGCTCCCACCCGCTGATCGCGCAGGCGGTGGCGATCGGGGACCGCCGGCCGTACGTGACCGCGCT
>Ga0163163_10003842_pt1 | contig 12792 bp, 12 predicted proteins | sample S65metaG_FD_119766 | JGI IMG/M metagenome (GOLD analysis project Ga0163163, IMG submission 119766) | Switchgrass rhizosphere microbial communities from Kellogg Biological Station, Michigan, USA - S6-5 metaG | ecosystem: Host-associated > Plants > Roots > Rhizosphere > Soil | place: USA... | reverse complement strand
CCGAGTAGTCAGCCGTCGCATCCTTCACCACCGTGACGTCGTATAAAAGACTCGAAGCTTTATCTTGCGCGCGGCGTTCAAAATTTCCAGCATATGAGAAACGCAGTTGTTGGCTTCCGCAACAGCTTTGATCCGCGGCCAGATCTTGCCGCCTTCGGAAATGAAATCGTTGTAGGGATCGACCACCAACAACGCCGTGACGTCCTCGTCGTGTTGTATCTTTGCCATGGTTTCCTCTATCACGGTGCCTGTAGAGTGGTCGTGCGTCAGAGTCCTAGTCCAAGACCGCGAACCTCGCTCCATAAATCTTCACGGCATTCCGAGCCCGCTCGCGAAATGTCTGCCTATCCTCCGACAGCGGTAGAAGAGCAGAAATCGCCGCCCGCTGGCTGGCCCAATTTCTGATTGGCAGTAGCAACGTGTGTTAAGTATGTGAAGTTTCGCTTTTTGGTTCCCCGAAACTTGGACGTTTCCGCCGATGGGACCAGCGACCGTATCGGAGATCATCATGAGGCCTTTCTCTTTTCCGCCAGAATTCCGCACGAGAGAGATAGCGACCAACGACACCTCGATATATGTGCGCTCAGGCGGCACGGGGCCAGCCGTCCTTTTGCTCCACGGCTATGGCGAGACAGGTGACATGTGGGCACCCATGGCCTTTGACCTTGCACGCGACCACACCGTAGTCATACCTGACCTGCGGGGAATGGGCCTCTCCTCCAAGCCGGCGGGAGGCTTCGACAAAAAGACGCAAGCAGGCGATATGGCGGGCGTGCTTGACGAGTTGAAAATCGACCGAGCCGATCTTGTTACGCATGATATCGGCAACATGGTCGGTTACGCGTTTGCTGCGCAGTATCCCGCTCGAGTCCCGCGGTTCGTTCTCATTGACGCACCGTTGCCCGGGGTCGGGCCATGGGACGAGATCCTTAAAAACCCCTTGCTCTGGCATTTTCGCTTCGGCGGCCCAGACATGGAGAGGCTGGTGGCCGGCCGGGAACGCATCTATCTCGATCGCTTCTGGAACGAGTTTTCTGCCAACCCCGACCGATTCAGCGAAGCGGCCCGCACCCATTATTCGAAACTGTATGCGATGCCGGGTGCAATGCATTCTGGTTTCATGCAGTTCGCCGCTTTCGATCAAGACGCTATCGACAACCAGCAATTCTTGGCCGCGGGCAAGTTGCCTATGCCTGTGCTGGCAATCGGCGGGGAGAAGTCATTTGGCACGACCATGGCAAAAATCATGCGGTTTGCAGCCACCAACGTCAGCGAAGGCGTAATTCCAGACTCCGGCCATTGGGTTATGGAGGAAAATCCAGCCGCAACGATCTCCATGGTGCGTGCCTTCCTTGCAAATACCTGACCGCGATATTGGAGGTCGGGACACAGAACCGCCCCACCGCCTTCAGACCGGTTGTTTCAAAAGGCTGCTGTCGATTGGCATCTTGCGCAGGCGCTTGCCCGTCGCCGCATAAACCGCGTTGGCAATGGCGGGGACGATGGCCGATGTGCCGGTTTCCCCCATTCCGCCCGGCGGCTCCGAGCTTTTCACCATATAAACCTCGATTACCGGCGTCTCGTTCATCCGCATCATCTGATAGTTGTCGAAGTTGGTCTGCTCGACACGGCCGTTTTTCAGTGTGATCTCGCCATAGAGCGAGGCGGTAGCTCCGAAGATTATGCCGCTCTGAATCTGCGCCTGCACCGTGTCGGGATTTACAATGGTACCGCAGTCGATCGCGCAGACCACTCGGCGAACACGGACAGAGCCTTCCTTTGCAACTTCGACTTCGGCTACCTGCGCCAAATAGCTGCCGAAAACGAACTGCAGCGAGACACCGCGACCGCGTCCCTTTGGCAAAGTCTCTCCCCAGCCTGCCTTTTCCGCGGCAAGATCGAGCACCGCTCTTGCACGCGGCGATTTGTCGAGTAGTGCGCGCCGATAGGCGACCGCATCCTGCTTTGCGGCTGCCGCCAATTCATCCATGAAGCTTTCTGTGACGAACACATTATGCGACGGCCCGACACTGCGCCAAAACGCCGTCGGAATCCCGGGAGGCTCCTTGCGCACGAATTCAACGTGAAAGTTGGGCAAGTCGTAGACGAGATCGATCGCGCCTTCGGTTGAGTCGGGATCAAGCCCGTCCTTGAAGGCTGGCGGCAGCCACCTCGCGATCACCGAGGAACCTGCGTATCGGTTGATCCAGGCAACCGGCCGGCCCTGATTGTCCAGTCCCGCCGATAGGCGGTCGAACCAATAAGGCCGGTACATGTCGTGCTGAATATCCTCTTCACGAGTCCACACGACCTTGACTGGGCCTTCCACTTGTTTGGCGATCTCGACGGCGCGCGCCGCGCCATCGGCCTCCAGCCGCCGGCCGAAGCCACCGCCGATCAGGTGATTATGAACAATGACCTTTTCCGGCGGCAGCCCCGCGGCCTTCGCCGCCACCGCTTGCACGCGTGCGACTGCCTGATTGCCGATCCAGATCTCGCACCCGCCATTGTGCATATGCACCGTACAGTTCATCGGCTCCATCGTCGCGTGGGCGAGGAACGGCACTTGATAGACTGCCTCCACCTTCGTGGCGGCGCTGGCGATCGCTTTGTCGGCATCACCATTGTTTTGAGCCACCGCGCCCGGGCCAAGCGTCGCCTGCTCAAGCTCGTGGGCGATGTCCTCAGTTGCAAGCTTCGCGTGCTGACCGTCGTCCCATTCAATCTTGAGTGCCGCGAGACCTTTCTTCGCCGCTCCCATATGGTCAGCCACGACCGCAACTGCGTCGTCGAGGCGAACGATCTGGCGCACTCCCTTGACAGCCTTGGCCGCCGCATCGTCGACGCTCTTCAGGCGTCCTCCGAATGCGGGCGATTGTGCGAGCGTCGCGAACTTCACGCCGGGCGGACGGGCGTCGATGCCATAAATCGCGGTCCCGTTGACCTTAGCCGGCGCATCAAGCCGTTTGACTGGCTTGCCGATCAGCTTGAACTCTTCGGGCGATTTCAGGGCGACATCGGTTGGTACCGGCATGTTCGCAGCTTCGGCAGCCAACTCGCCATATTTTAGCCGCCGGCTGCTTGGGGTATGAATCACCTCGCCAGCCTCAGCATGGCAGGATTTCGGATCAACATTCCAACGCTTCGCCGCGGCTGCAACCAACATGGCCCGCACGGTTGCGCCCGCTTCGCGCAGCGGTTTCCAAGCACCGCGTATCGCGTTCGAATTACCCGTCGCCTGCACGCCCAACAACGGATTGGCGTAAAGCTTTTCGTTCGGCGGCGCATGCTCGAGCCGAACCTGCTTAAGGCTCACATCGAGTTCTTCGGCGATCAGCATCGGGATCGAGGTATAAGTGCCCTGCCCCATCTCTACATAAGGCATGGTCAGGACGGCCTGACCGTCCTTGTCGATGCGAATGAACGCGTTCGGCGCGAAATCATCGGAGTTGGCGGCTTCGCTGCGACCGAAAGGCAGGCTCAGGCTCAGGACCAAGCCTCCGCCGATGGCGGCGCTAGTAACCAGAAAGCTCCGGCGAGAAAGGCTGGCCTCGGATGCGCCGGTTTCAATATGACCGATCATGTCAGCCTCCCCTGGTGTTGGATTGCGCAGCGAGCTTGATCGCCTCGCGTATCCGCACATAGGTCCCGCAGCGGCAGATGTTGCCACTCATGGCATCGTCAATATCGGCATCGGTCGGATTCGGCTTGTTCGTCAGGAGAGCCGACGCGGACATGATCTGCCCCGACTGGCAGTAGCCGCATTGGACCACTTCGTTTTCTAACCACGCTTTCTGGACCCTAGCACCGGCGGGCGTTCCAGCGATCGCTTCGATGGTCGTCACTTGTGACTTGCCGATGCTGTCGATGGTGGTAATGCAGGAACGGGTAGCGGCGCCATCGATGTGCACGGTACAGGCGCCGCAAAGCGCCATGCCGCAGCCGAACTTTGTTCCGGTCATGCCGAGCACGTCGCGCAGGACCCAAAGCAGCGGCGTGTCGCCGTCAACATCGACGCTGTGCGCGTTTCCATTGACTTTGATTGTAAAAGTCATGATACCTTCTCCTCTGCTCTACTTGGCCCGAATCTTGCCGACCTGAGTCCAAAGCCGGTCTCTCAAGCATAAGCTGACTCATTGATTAAGCAGCGGCGACATCGAAGCATACGCCCCGCTTGAGATGGAAGCGAATGCCGTCTACGCGATCAGATTTCGTTATTTTCACCGCTCTGGTCAGGGGTTCTGTCGCAGATTCGGAATGGTCCTCCGGGTCAAGAAGCAGAAGCTTAGCTCGCTGCCCCGCCGCTAGTGCGCCTCACTTGTGAACGCGGAGATTCAAGCGATCACAGATGCTGTTCGCGCACCTCAAACGCATTCTCAAGCTCGACCGCTTACGTTTACGAGGCCGACATTGGGGATTACGGATCTGAATGTCAGAAATTTTACTAGCAAGGGCCACCGGAGCAAGGTTGCGAGCAAAAAAGTTGAAAATCCGGCATCTCTTTTCGGCGTCTGAGGGCATTGACGATACGCCCATCGTGGGGCTCGATGAGCGTCGAGCGAGCGGGAGAGACGAGATCATGAGCTACAAGCCGATCGAGTCCTACGGCATCATCGGCGACCTGCACACCGTTGCCCTAGTCGGCATCGACGGGTCCATCGACTGGTGCTGCCTGCCGCACTTCGACTCGCCGAGCGTCTTCGCGGCGATCCTCGACGACCAGAAAGGGGGCTCATTCCGCATCGCCAGTCTCTACGAGGCGCAGCACAAACAGATGTACATGCCTGACAGCAACGTCCTGGTGACGCGGTTTCTTAGCGACCAGGGCGTCGGTGAAGTTGTGGATTTCATGCCGGTCCAAGGCCCGCGCGAGATCAGAAAGATCCACCAGATCGTTCGAGTAGTGCGGGCGGTGCGCGGGTCGGTCCGCTTCCGCCTCGACTGTCGGCCGGCTTTCGACTTCGCCCGCCGGCCCCACCAGGTCGTCTTGGAGGGCCGGGGAGCGATCTTCGAGGCGCAAGGCATGAAGGTCTCGCTGGTCAGCCGCTTTCCGCTTGGTCGGCAGGGCGATGGCGTCGCTACCGAGTTCGTGCTCAACCCCGGCGAGACGACCACGTTCATCCTCCGCCAGGTAGAGGACGGTCACGACAGCATTCATGACGGCATTCTGCTCGAGGCGCGGCTGGTCGGCACGGAGGCCCTGACGCAGACCCTGGCCTTTTGGCGGCAGTGGCTGAGGAAGTGCAACTATTCAGGTCGCTGGCGCGAGATGGTCCACCGCTCGGCGCTGGTGTTGAAGCTGCTGACGTTCGCGCCGACAGGTGCGATGGTCGCGGCGCCAACCTGCGGGCTGCCGGAAGAGATCGGTGGGATGCGCAACTGGGACTATCGCTATACTTGGGTGCGCGATGCCGCTTTCACCAATTACGCCTTCCTGCGCTTGGGCCTGACGTCGGAGGCAGAGCAGTTCATGGCCTGGTTGGAGCAACGGGCCGTCGAGGGCGCCCGGGGCTACCCGTTGCAGACCATGTATCGCATCGACGGCGGGCACGAGCTGCCCGAGGAGGTCCTGGGCCACCTCGATGGCTACCGCGGCTCCCGTCCGGTGCGAGTCGGCAACGCCGCTGCCGAGCAGCTGCAGCTGGACATCTATGGCGAGTTGATGGACGCCGTCTACCTGTACGACAAGTACGGGACGCCGATCGCCTATGACTTCTGGTGCCACGTCCGCAAGATGCTTGACTGGGTAGCGAACAACTGGGAGCGAGCTGACGATGGCATCTGGGAGGTGCGCGGTGGACAGCAGCAGTTCGTCTACTCTAAGGTGCAGTGCTGGGTGGCGCTGGACCGAGCGATCCGCCTTGCGCAGAAGCGGAGCCTGCCGCTGGACCGCACCCGCCTGGCCGCGGAACGAGACCGCATCTACGAGGCCGTTATGACGCGCGGCTGGAACACGGCGCGGCAGACCTTCGTGCAGCACTTCGCCACCGATGCAGTAGATGCGTCCAACCTGATCATGCCACTCGTCTTCTTCCTGTCGCCGACCGATCCCCGTATGCGCGGGACGCTGGATCGGACCATGGCGGAGCTGGTCTCCGACAGCCTGGTGCACCGCTACGAGATCGGCAAAGGAGCCGGCGACGGCCTGACCGGGAGCGAGGGGACGTTCAATATGTGTACGTTCTGGCTGGTGGAAGCGTTGGCCCGGGCGGGTCGCGCCGAGGAGGCCCGCTTCATCTTCGAAAAGATGCTGACCTACGCCAACCACCTCGGCCTGTACGCTGAGGAGACGGGTCCGTGTGGCGAAGCGCTGGGCAACTTCCCGCAGGCATTCACTCACATCGGGTTGATCAGCGCCGCGTTCAACCTGGACCGCCGGCTCGGTCGTGGGGCCTTGAGTAGGGTCGGACCATGAGCGCGCAGGTCGCTTACCTGGGGATTTCCATCGCAGACTGGGTGGGGGAGCTTTCGAGCAGCGATCCGCTCCAGCGCCGCCTCGGCGCATATGCCCTGGGCGAGATTGGCCCCGCTGCAACCGACGCTATGTCCGACCTCGCCACGACCCTCAAGGACCCCGTTGGGTTCGTGCGCGTCTGGGCGGCGGCGGCCCTGGCCCGGGTTTCGCCGCAAGGTGGGGAGTCGGTCACCGTCCTTAGCGCGGAGTTAAGCAACGAGTTTGCCTTCGTCCGCAGCTTGGCGGCCTGGCACCTCGGGCGCCTCGGTCCTGCCTTCCCGGGTATCGAACAAGCCCTCCTCCCCCTCCGACAGCTGGAGGCTGATGAGGATCCGAGCGTGCGGGTGGAGGCCGCCCTAGCATTGGGGATGCTCGAGAGAAAGGGTGCCCCGCCACCGGAGCTGAAGTCCCTGTCTCCTTGAGCCTGCGGCGGCGTCGCCTCGCGCGGATTTGTTCGCGCTCCTCCAGCAATTCTTTGATGCGGACCGAACTGCTTGGATTTTATTTGAGGTAGATGAGATGCCAAGCGGAATTGCGGCGGCGAACCTGCTTGGGCGCGTCGCAGCTCGTTGCCAGAACGCAGCCGTCAATGCTGCTGTGGCAGAGACGCCAGAGTCACACCGGCTCTACAGCCCGCCGATCCCCCGTTGCGGTTTTGCTCGACGTTCGACCCTCGATTGATCCTGAACTGATAATCCGGATGCTCCTGATCGCACACCACGACGAGGCATGCGACTCATTTGACGTCATCCCTTGGAGCCTTTTTTACATCATCTAGATCGACATTAGTCTCTTCCATGAGCACGGCAGGCTCGTCATATCCCTTGCGGCTACTGAAGAAAACAAGTGTCATCAAACCGATGCCGAAGATTAGGGAAAAAAAGACGCCAAGCGCCATTGCGACGTACCCTGAAGTTGGTACATCCGCATCTCCGATCGTCCAACCGAGATAGCCAATCACTCCGGCGGCAACCGAGAGCAGTATCAACACGGCAACCACAATCGATGTGCCGATCTTGTTGCGAGAAAGATTAACATCGACAATTGCCCGTCGATCGGCTCCGCCGTCGTCTGTCATGCGATTGCTCCAATCATTCTAGAGGCCCTCTTCTCTGTTCAGATTGATCCCGCTCGACGTGACGGCCGAGCGGACAGTTCATGCCTTGAAGAGAGCAGCGCGTCAGATGAAAAGCAGGTTGATGGCAACATCGCGATATTGCCGCGCGTCGCCTTGGAATACGGAAAGAGGTGCTCGGCGTCCTCGACGAGCTGCAGCGCGACCGCCCGATCGACACCCGGCAGCTTAACATTGAGTTGAAGACGCAGGAAGTAATCATCGCGTTCCGCTGAATGGAGATCCACCTCAGCATCGATGACCGGTTAGCTTCAAGTCCGGGGCAAAAGCTCATCCAGTTCCCGAATTTTTACTTTAGCGTCCATTGGCGTGGACATCGTGCCTCTCCCTTTGAACGGATCGACCGAGTTTGAACTCAGACTGGTCTTCGTGGGTAATATTCGCCCGGAAACGGGTAAGATGCCCGTTATGAGTTGTTAGAGCTCGTTAGCTATGCGAACGCTCGATATTCCATATTTGCATGCAAGCTGAACTGGTCGGGGGCGCCACGTTGGTCAATCCGTAAACCTCGGCTGCGAGGAAGTTCGCGAGCGGATCGCACGCTTGACCAATTACTTCGTGGCACATGGCATCCGGATCCGAACGATGCGCGGCACCAGGCGCTGGTTGCACCCGGCAACGCCATAAAGCGTCAGGCTTTGGTGATCGGCTTCAGCGATGTCTTTGCAGTGATTGCGTTTGTATTGGTTCTGGCCGCCATCGCCATCATGCTGACAGAAAGCCGAAGGTTACCGATGGCAGCGCTGCGCACTGATCCCTTGTTCCAGGAGGACACGACCTCGCCCAAGCACTACTCGGAAAACATTTGTCGATGATACCTGCCGAAAACACCGTGATAAGAATTCGATGCAATTCGTTCGCTTTACCCGTCGAAAGCGTTGCTAACCGCTTTCGACGTCAACAGCCAAAATATCATTCCCAACTCCCAGTCCCTCCGGCACAGTGCAAAAATGAAAACTTCTGGATCGGTGGATGCCTTCTGCCGACTGTTAGTGTCAATTGAAGTGATTGTGCAACCGATCGCCTGACGTTATGGAGAAGATAGATGAAACACGCCCTCTCCGCCGGTCTGATGCTGATCTTCAGCCTCTTTGGCCCAAACTCTGGATGCGCACAGGCCATGACGAAATCGACGCCAACGAAAAAATTCTCGCAATTGGAACGATCAATCCCGGTGTCGACCCGGCCAAAGTGTTTGCGGTCCTGCCGAACGAAGTTCGAGACACCGTGGACCTCTACCTGAATGGCAAGATCGATCAGTGGTACTCGCAGCAGGAACGTAGGGGGGTGGTATTCATACTGAACGTCACGGATCCTGCTGCCGCTCGTGATATGCTCGAAAAGCTACCGTTGGGACAGGCCCACCTCATGAGCTTCGAACTGATTCCTATTGGCCCGCTCAATCCGCTTCGCCAGTTGCAGGGCATGAAAGCAAACCCTTAAGCGTGGCAGTTAATGACGGCGCTCGTAAGATACCGGATACGTCTTGTTGCGGAACTGAATCATTGGGTCCGCGGGTTCGATGCCGGCAGGCAAGAGCGCTGGCAAGAACAGGAGCCCGCGTTCGGTCGCCTCGCTGTCCGGCACCACCGAAGCGACGGTCAGCGTCCCGAGCGTCGTGATCTTATTGGTGCTCGCCCAGGCCACCGATGGATCTTCGATCTTGTCGCCCGGCGCTGCGAGCTGTAGCACCACCTTGAACCGGATCGCTCCACGGGCAACGCGCTGGCGAATCTCGTCTTCGAGATAGTTGGTCGCCGCCTTGGCGCTATCGTCCTTCGACAAGAAATGTCGGCCGGCGTCGGGAAGGAGCTGATAGCGCCCAATCGTCACGGCGCCCTCTTTGTTGACGAACTTGAAGCTGTTCACGCCGAAGTAGGTGGTCGTCGCATAGCTCACCGGTGGCGGATCCCGCGTGGTCAAGAACGTCTTCGCGGCTGGGTGCGTCTCCTGGAAGACCTCGATTGGCGTCGGCGACGGGATCCCTGGCTTGCTGCCGGCAAGCGCCAGGAAGAATTGCCGAAACTCCTCGGGGTTCTTTGCCGGAAAGCCGTCGTATGAATGGGTCACGAGATCGGTGTCACTGCCGTCGGGAAGACGAAACTTGATGGCTAGGCCGCGGGGGGCGGCTCGCGGATCCGCATCGGCGATCTTGAGTATGCCGGAGTTGGCCGAGAAACGAACCGTGACCGGAACCTCGTGCTTGAAATGCAACGCCTTGCTCACGCTCGCCGCCTCCGCGCTCGGAACGAACTTGCCGAGTAGGACGACGCCCTTGGCGTGGGCCGCCCGCTGCGTCGTTTGCTTGCCGAACGCCGAGTTGAGCGCATCGACGAACGATTCGGGGGTCGTGGCCATCGTGGGCTCCTTCCGTGTGTTCATTGACTTCCTCTGTGGGAACGATCGCTTCCCCTTACGCGCTGACGGTCCTGGTGTTCAAGCTCGACCTCATACCGGCTCGGCCGGTCGGCTAATCACTCGCGTCGGCGCGAGCCTGAAATTGTACTGGGCCGCCGAGTTCGTCCGGTCGACGACCGCTCCGAAGTGGCGATTTCACGGCCGATGTTTCAATGGATATTCGCCTTTCGCCTTCAATTCACCTGCTAGACGTCTGGCAATTTCGTCACCAGTAGCGCACCCAGGCCGTTCAGCCGCGCATAGCGGTCCGCCGCATAGGACGCATTAGCTCGCTGCAAGTGCCGATCCACTTCAGCGCGCCAGTGTCGTGAAGCTGCTGCAGCAGTTAGAGGTTACAGTCGCCGGGAACGCCGAACAGGTGTCGGACGGACGCCGGCCTCCTTGAGGCGGCGAAGCAGGAACTCGCCGATTTTCATTCTTTGGCTGGGGCTGCTGGACATTGTTTATGTCTCCTTCGTTTATGTCTCCTTCGCTGCTGTGACCGCCTGCGATAGCTCAGCCATGATACGCAAACAGCTCGATTGGGTGGCCGAAACCTCGTACTCGATGTTCGCCGACGTGTTCGAGGTCGAAATCGCTTCGGACGAAGTCGGCGAACGCGCGGGATAACAGCACCTGTTTACCCAATTGTTTGGTCAGGCTTTCGAGACGCGAAGCCAAGTTAACGGCGGGACCAATCACTGTGAAGTCAAGCCGGGTGCGCGACCCGATATTGCCGTACATGACGTCTCCGACGTGGACGCCGATTCCGTAGTTAAGCGGCTCACGTCCGGCTTCGCTGTTCTTTTCGTTCATCGCAATCATTGCCTGACGGGCCTCGGCCACCGCACGCAGCAGGTTTGCGCAGGCCGAAGGCTGGCTGAGCGGAAAAATAGCGAGCAGACCGTCGCCGATAAATTTCAATATCTCTCCCCCATGTCGCGCAATCGGCTCCGACATCATGTCGAAATAGGCGTTCAAGAGGTCAATGACCTCATCGCGGGTCCAGTTATCGGAGATCCTGGTGAAATCCCGCAGATCGCAGATCATGATGGCGGCACGTACCGTCGTCCCGCTTCCGCGTCTGGTGGCGCCGGCCAGAATCAATTCGCCGGCATGTGGTCCGACGTAAGTTTCCAGCAGCGTTCGCGCCAGACGGTTCTTGATGCGGATTTCGCTAACCAGCGCAAGAATCGGCAACAGCTTCAACAGGCTGACCATATGCGCGTCGTCGAAACCTCCCGACCGGTCGGTTGCGAAGGTCACGATGTGCCGCTTGCCTAAGGTATGATACAGCGGCCAGGCCACATAGTCGGTTAGGCCGTTGGCCCGCATCTCGCCATAGACCGCGTGCTTCCGACCCAGCGCGGGGTTGCGTTCGAGATTTTCGCGTACCTGGGTAGCGCCATCATGAATTTCGTTTGCGGGACTACCGATATATTCGGACCGGCCCCTGACATCGTAATCGACTCTATCAACCTCGGCCTCGCGCATTCCGTCTACCCATATGATCCGGGCGCCAAGCCATTGAGGGTGGTAGGTCAGGACATGGAGTGACGCCCGCTTCACGGGAATGCCCGCTCGCTGAAGGCGGACACACAGCTCTGCAAAGATATTGTCAATGAAGCGTTCATCCCGCGTGTCGTTTGCCAGCCAGTGCACAACGTCATTGTCGGAAGATGCGGAGAAGAGATTGATGCTTGGCGACGACATCAAATATTGCTCCCGAGTAGTGACCGGGATCGACATTATAGCATACGTCGTGTTCTAACCGGCGGGCATCAACCAGGTCTCAATTTGCCTAGCAGTCGACCGGATTGAGATGGTCGCGGACGATGACCGGCGCGTGACCGCCTCACGCCATCAAGTCGGGCATCACATATTGCGCGGCCATCTCATCAAATCGGGATGCCAGCCGCCGCGGTCCAGTGGGTGATCGATGCCATTGGCGGGTTTTCCTCGGTCGGACGCTCCTAGAGAGGAACTTTTCAAAAATCGAAACCGGTTATCCCTCTCGGCCCTGTTCGTGCTACACAGTCTGTTGGTCGAGAGTATTAGCCAGGAAACTTTCTTTCGGATTCATTGTCTCGGCGTTCAGCGTCAATTCTTTATCTCGAATATGCGCCTTGATCTCGAATATGCGCCTTGCTCAGATAGCATCAAGCCAGACGACGAACGGGATTTGGTGGCTCTGAAGCGCCGGGAATCGAAAGCCGCGATAACAACCACGTTGGAAAAGCGTGATGCCCTTCAAGGTCCAGGTTGGTCCGCATCAGGTTTCAATCCATCACGGCCAGACGGTCCTAGTGGCTGAACCGGATGGACAAATTCACTGGCCCAGCGAGAAGGGGCTCTATTTCTTTGACACGCGCGTTATCAGCAGTTGGACTATCTATGCGAACGGCGAGTCTTGGGAGCTCCTCAATGGAGGCGCGATAACACACTACGCCTCGCGAATTTATCTAACGAATCGAGCGATTCGGACAGCGGACGGGATCATTCCGCCACGCACGCTTGGTCTTGTTGTCAGCAGGCTGATTAGCGAGGGAATGCACGAGGACCTCGACATTACCAACAATAACATCCGCAGGGTTGACTTTCAGCTTGAGATTGCATCGCGTTGCGACTTCGCTGACATATTCGAAGTAAAGTCGAACAATATCGTGCGCCGTGGGCATATCGTCACGACGTGGTCGCAGCCGAGGCAGCAGCTGCGGACCGGTTATCACAACGGCGATTTCGTTCGCGCGGTGATGATGGCTCCGTCGCAAGGTGGGCCCCAAGCGACTTTTTCCAATGGTCGGCT
>Ga0163163_10003839_pt1 | contig 12795 bp, 8 predicted proteins | sample S65metaG_FD_119766 | JGI IMG/M metagenome (GOLD analysis project Ga0163163, IMG submission 119766) | Switchgrass rhizosphere microbial communities from Kellogg Biological Station, Michigan, USA - S6-5 metaG | ecosystem: Host-associated > Plants > Roots > Rhizosphere > Soil | place: USA: Michigan... | reverse complement strand
TTTACCGCTGAAGAAGCTGTTTGCTGGGCCGATAAACCGGCGCTTGCTCTAGCTAAGTACGAGGCAGCAAAGAGATATTTTTCAATAGCTGGAGCTGCTGAAAACATCGACTTCTCGTCCAGGAAATCGCTATAGGTCTGATCGAGATCGGCAACAAGTGCAATTAACGCGCTTGTTTGTCCGGAGTCCTGAACCAAGCTCTGTTGATTCCCCGATATAGAGTTACTAAGAGTATCGGTTCTGGTCTTCACTCCTCGTACACTTTTTACAGCCTTACTAATTTTCACTGTTATTGGAGCTGACGTAACAGTAACCCCTTGATCATCCTGCGCAGTAGCAGTGACTGTATAGGTTCCCGCAGACATGTTGCTCCACGCTACCTGGTAAGGCGCGGCCGTCGCAGATCCAATCGCTTGAGAATTGGCCTTGAATGACATGTTAGTGACGTTGCCAGCCGTATCCGAGGCATTAGCCGTAATAGTTACGGATGATCCCAAACCGTAGGTGGCGTTAGTCGTCGGGCTGGTAATGCTCGCGCTGAGGGGTGTTCGCTTAGGCGTTGGAGTCGGCGTTGGGTTCTGTGTCGCGGCAACACCAAAATAGAGTCCACTCACTACCGCGTTGGCACCGTTGACGCGCGTTACATTGATCTTCACGTGGCCCTTAAGATCCCAGACGAGATACTTCCCGGCAGTAAAGGAGGAAACAGTCTGGCTGCTCAAAACTGAGTTAGTGGAGGGGTCAACGACATCGAATTTCTGCGATCTTTGCTGATCGTCCCAATCCACGCAATACACTGCAAATCGATGAATCGCGCCATCTGTAAGATTTACGTCGATGGTAAAAGCATTCTGCTCATACCAGGCAGCAGCGATCCGATCATTGATAGCGGCCTTCTGAAGTCCTCTTACGTCGGTGGTACTTGACGCCCAGGTATATGGGGAAGGACCAGAAGGGTTCACCTGCGCATACTGCGGGTAGCTGGCGACGTCGTTGATAATTTGATAACCGTCCAATCCGTACGCGTTCTTCCAATTGCCCTGAGTTACTGAATCAACTTGAATAAACGTTGCCGATGCGTTGCCCGGCCCCGGAATCGGAGTCGACGATGGCGTCGGAGTAGGTGTAGGCGTTGGAGTCGCCGTTGGGCTCGGAGTTGGTGACGGAGTAACCGTTGGGGAAGGACTAGGAAGCGGCGCTACGCTTCCATATCCATCGTTATTTGAAAGGGCTGCTGCTAGCCTGGGAATATTAACACCGCGATCAGTACCGTCGCTTGCATTGTTGTGAAAAGGACTCGAAGTAAGAAGCGCCCAATCGGTTAAAAGTGTTGGATTGCTACCTACAAATTGGACAGCCGACCAATTCGGCAACATCTGGGTAGTAGGTCCCGGAAACGAATAAAAAGGATCAGACCCCGGCACATTCTGTACGAAACCATTGTGATCTTGAATGGGATTTGCAAAGCAGCCAAGATATGCTGAACCTTGCCCTGCGTCGCTCTGCTTATAACAAGTTGCTACGTAATTTCCGGTGTCAGTAAGGTTATCTCTAATAACAACGCCAGTAGCAAAATCGACGGGATAATACGGCGCGATGACTCCCCCGGGTCCACCGTTGGAAGGACCGCTGGCAACAAAAGCGACTTGTGTATAGCTAGAAGGGTATCCTCCGGTTGCTGTGTTATGCGTTACGGTAAGATTTGAGGCTGCGCCTGATACTCTCAAGAAATCTCCATCACTTATGCCAGAGGTAAACAAATTGTTGTCGATAAGAATGTCGTGGCCCTGTGTACAAAGTGAGCCATAGTCAGTAAGGGATAGAAGAATGCCGGTACGATAGACGGTGAACCAGTTATTTCTAATCGTGATTTGAGCCGTAGTCATCCACGGAGCGCCGCCGTTCTGATTCGCAGTCGTCAAAGAGAAAGAACTGGGAAAGCCTTGAACAATGTTTCCTTCAAAGGTGCACTGATAACAGGACTTACCTTCAATCACACCCTTACCAGTATTGCCATTAGTAGACAGATGATACGCTGCGAAATCGTATGGTATCTCCAGCGTGTTGTAATTCATGGTTATGTTCGTTGGCTGCGTACCTGACCATACGGCCGCTCCAGGAGACATAGGGGGCGCATAAGGGACGACCCTTTCTCCGTGTCCGTTCTTGGTAATCAAAGAAGGTGAAAACGTGACGTCTCCGGTGCTTGCATCAACCGTAGCGACCCTTCCGACGGCCCAGCATGGGCGGTCCATTCCAGTACCACCAAAGGCACACTTATTCACATCGTCTGAATGAGGCAGATCCAATGCGATCATCATGCCAGGGCTTAATCCGGCCACACTTGAAAGCCGCGCACTAGTCAATGTCGGCGCGGGACTAGACAAGACAGTTTGCACACTTGACGCAGCACCGTCGGCGCCTGCCGTTTGCATCGTCGCGTACCAAGCCTGAAGATAATTGTTTTCGATCAGAAGGTTATTGACGTTCGGCGACACGCCGACCGCTTCAGTCTGCTGTCCCGAACCGGCGACGAACTGCGAATCGACAGGATCTCGACCAAAGAAATCATAGACATAACACCGCCTTATCGTGATGTTATTTCCGTCGAGATTGAAGGCGTATTTACCCCTCGTTAGCCAAGCGTTCGCAAGCGTTGGATGTTCCTTGGGGTGTACTACACAACGATCAAACACGTTATCGCTCGATCCACCTTTGGTTTCCACCATCGTAGCCGTGATATCCGCACTGGTGTTGCCGGTCAGGTCGTTAGTAATCTGAAGACCGACGATTTTGTACCCCGTCGCGTTCTGCTCTACCGAAAGAACGGAACTGTTACGTTGAATTACGGTAAGCGTCGGCATGTTCACGACGTCGGCCGGAGTCATGCGTCGTAATGGCAGGGAAGAAAGATTGGCGCTCTGGATCGTGATGTAGTTTGAGCCATTGAAGGTACCGGGTTTTGCAGGAAGACTAAAACCAAACTGGGTAGTAAAATTTGCAACCTGGAGCACAATCGTGTCGCCGCGAACCGCTGAGTTGATCGCTGCCTGAAGATCACCACCAGCCGGCACAACGATAGTCGCTGCGCTTGCAGAGTTGCTAATGAAAACCTGTATTAATAGAACCCCTGCGAAAACTAAAAAGAAATTCTTAAAGAAGACCCTGGGGGATACTGGGAGAACCATTTTTCCTCACTTCGGTAATCGGACGATCTCTGGAGATTGAGAGACTCCTGATTTTGCGGACCCGCATCACTGCGAGGGTGCCTTTTATCGGTGATTGCTGTCTGAAGCCGGACCGATTGAACAATCCACTGCCACAAGTCCTGAGAAAAACACACTAACAGGATCAATCGGTTGCCTACAGAACTATGCGAATTGGCTGTATCTGCTGTGCGGAATAGCGCGCTGCGAAGAGATCTTGGCGTTGCTAATTCCAAATGGATGAAAGAAGCGAAGAGGAAAATAAGCTGGACGTGCTGCCTTAATTTTGCACCAGGCGGAGTCGCATGCCTTAAACGTAGATCGCTTTCGGGTGAAGCGAGACGATGGCTACGTACTCTTCGATCGCTTTCGGCGGTCAGACAATCTCGGCTTCGAGATTCACGACTTTGCGGTCCCTGCCTCACAACAGGTTTGCCTTTATCGGTGCAATCGCAATTAACTGCGTTTGAAAGAACAGCGGTTTATCAACCTAACCCCACTATAAACTATGTTAGCTGATGTTTGTCAATAGACAGTCGCTGAAACTCTAAAGAACGGCAAATACCGGCCCCATTTCGAATTAACGGTTTCGTTTAAAGTGGAAGAGTATGTTCTGTGGGAAGCAGCGATAACCGCATTCCAAGGGTTCCCGGGCTAGCGACTATCCTCTTCCCCTAAGTCGTTTGGTAGGCATAAAGCAAGAAACACTGAAACTCGCCTTTACGGAACGGAGGCACAAGCGGGGCTTTGATGGTGTAGCCGAATTTCGACTCTTCAAACATTCCCAGAAAATCACCAAGCCGATCTTCGTTTTGTGTCATGTGGTGGTGATATTCGATCACAAATTCCTTTATCAACGGCAACTTGTGCATCTCAAACAGATTCTTGATGACGCGGTCTTCGGCTCCCTCGATGTCCATCTTCACAAAGTCAACCCGGCCATCCACATAATCGGCAAGCACGTCAGTGCCAACTTCCTTCGTCACGCTTGATGCCAGGCTTTCTTTGCGAGTGCTCGAAACGAGGCTGCCCGGCTGAGGCCCAGCGTAGAAAGTGACAGTTCCCTTCGAATCGTAGAGCGCACAGTTGAAGAGTGTTACATTCTCGAGCCGGTTCTCAGCAACGTTGCGTTCCAGCATTTTGAAAGTATCGTCGTCGGCTTCAAAAGCAGTGATTCGGCACTTCGGATAAAGAAGTTTGAAGTAAAAGATTGCCGTTCCGATATTGCTGCCACAATCGAAAATTACCGGTTCATCTGACGAAGATGAAAAGTAATAGCAGTCGGGAATGAAGACTTCTTCGAAGAGCGTTGCGAAGGCTTCATAACTGTAGAAGTTGATCTTGAAACCGAAGATTGACTCGCTCGTAATGTTGCGTTTCAGCAACTGAACGAGGAAATACCTTTTTAGTTCGATTCGCAAATATGCGGACAGGATCGGCAACTTACCCTGGGAATGTCCCCGCCTGAGTATTAATCCAAAATTACTAACTAAACGCCAAAACCATTCAACAAACGACATCCTCAATTCTCCTATACCCCATTTAAAAAAACAGACGGCTCAAATGTCATAGTAGCGAACCAGTTGTTCCACCTTTTCGCGCAAATCAAATTTCTCGCGCGCTCTCTTTTGCGCTTCTGCTCCCATTTGGCGAGTCAGTTGCGGATCAGCTGCCAATGCCAGAATTTTCTCGGCGATTGAAACTTCGTTAGCGCGTTCCGCTAAATATCCTGAAACAGAGTCCTCAACCAACTCCGGAATGCCTCCAACGCGAGTCCCAACTACTGGCTTGCCATAAGCCATCGCCTCGGCGATCACCCATCCGAAAACTTCTTCCCAATTAGAAGCCTGACATTGAATATCAGCGACATCGTAAACACCTTCTTCAAAGGGATCTTTCAAAAGACCTGTCCACGTTATGTGGTCGGAAATTCCCAGTGCTTCAGCGTCTCGAGTGTACTGCTCACGATATGCACCTTCCCCAACGAATACGAAATGTACGTTGCGGTTCTTCGCAACGACAAGTTGTGCAGCCTTCAGCAATTCCGGAAACCCTTTCTCCGGAATGATCCAACTCACTTGTACGATCACAGTGCGATTCTCAGGAATTCCATAACGCTGGCGGAATGCCTTGCCGCGCTCGGGATTGGGATGCACACGCGAAAAGTCAATCGCGTTGTAGATCATCACATAGCGATCGTTCGGTAAAACTCCCAGAGTTGTCATACACCGATAGCCATAGTTACTGACACACGTAACCTTGGTAATCGGAAGGTTAATAAGACGAACCAGGCTTCTTTTCCACAGCGGTGCCCGTTGAGGCACATATCCGGCTGGTCGCGATGTCTGATCCGTAAAGAAGATTTTCTTCACGCCCAACAACTTTGCCACCCACGGATACACTCCGAGAAACCCTGTGAAATGAAGGTGCAGGATGTCAGGTCGATAACGCCGCAATAGTCTCCCCAGATCCATGGCCGACTTGCGATTGGCTGACGTTGAGTTTGCCAGAACATCAAGGGTTACGTTTGGCAGGCTGAGAAACTTTTTCACTTCTTCCGGAGGTTCACTCAGAAAACACACAACACTCTCACCGCCACGTTGTTGCAGTTGGATCGACAACTCCCTAACGAACATTTCAGCCCCGCCTATGCGCGAAGGTGCAACGCCAAATATTGAAAGGACTCTCATGTGGTTTTCGTAATCAGGTGGGTTCCTTCAGCGAGTGCCGGTAACTGCAGAATTTACGCCCGAAGCCTCGAACTCAGCGAAGTCAATTCCTGGATCTTTTTTATCGGTTGCTCTTCCTCTGATCTTACTCGTGGGTTTGAGTCTCCAATCGCCCCCAGCGAGATCTACGAAGCCGATCTGATCATAGCTGCGAACAAAAAAATTTCCGGGCGGGAAGTTAGTGTCGAGCTGGTTACTGGCAGACTGGTTAGCATTGTCCGCAATGATATTTCCCCGCATGGTGACTCCGGCAAAGCAGCTGCATGAAGGAAAGCCGCATCCCTGGGCCGGGGCATAACAAACAATGCCGTAGAGGTTGTACTGAACGATATTGTCGCGGAAGACAAAGTTCTTTACAGGTTGAGTATAAATAGAGAGGATGTTGCCCAGTTGTTGGATGGTGTTGTGAGCAACAGTCACCGATTCGCCACCGGAGATCTGCATGAAGTAGGAACTCTCTCCGGGAACCTGAACGTCCAAAAACAGGTTATTTATGATCTTGATGTTTTTGGCTTCAGCGCTGGGAAACAGGTTGTCCTTACCTAGCAGGTTAACGGCTCCGGAAGAGCGACGTGAAATATTGTTTGATATCTGAATGTCCTCGAGTGTAGACCATGGTGCTTTGCCACCCTGGTTTCTCACCGTTAATGCAATAGCGGTAACCCGTGGCGTCGTACTCTCGATCACATTTCCATCCACGATCACACGCCGCGCATTTTTCAATTCAAAACTGCCTTTGATACTAACTTTGCCGGCCCATTCTTCGGGCCGATACAGGTAATTTCTCCGGATTTCGATATCAGAAGGAACAAGACCGGGCACAGAGGGATCTCCGCCGCCGAACATTATTACTTCAGCACCAGCCTCCAGGTAATTATTGATGATGTGAAACGGACCAGATCCGTTCCAGCCGCCTATAGCCTGAGTTTCATCACCCTCTCCAGCAAAACCTGAAACGTGTGAATTGAGCACCGATGTCTCAGCACCATTAAGCGCAAACCCGCGTCTCGCTTTACTTAACCCGCTGGGATGCACATAACAACGATCGAAGATGATGTGATGTGGAAATTGAGTCAGCGAAGTATAAGGATAGGTGCCAATGTCGATCAGGTTGTAGACGTAACGAGTTTCCGGAGCCAGCGAGAATTCAACTCCTATGAATTTGTAATGGTGCGCCCGCTGCTCGGCTCGCATTGCGGGATCGCCCGTAGTCGCCAGGATCTTTGGCATCGCACTCGAGTGGACCTGTGGTTTGATTCGATCACCGTCTGCAGCAATGCGATCAATAGCTGAAGTGCGAATAGTGATGTAGTCAGCGTCTGTACCCGTGCCCTCACCTTTGTAGGGCAAAACAAACGCGCCGCCGTATGTACCACCCGCCTGGAGAATAATCGTGTCTCCATACTTGGCTGCGTTCAACGCCGCCTGGAGATCTCCTCCGGAGCGCAAAACCGTTTCCCTGCCGTTACCTGCCGTGCGCCGCGGGCGTATCTGTTCGCCTTGCCGCTGCACTAAAAAAACAACCAGGCAAACCATCGCAATGGATGCGATGCCAATCCCTGCAAAAAATACGACAGATTTTCCAGCTGGGCGCATAGTCATGAATCTCGAGTGCTGTCAGGCGATACCAGTTCGTCCATGATCCTGTGGAATTGGAGTGCTACCTGATCTGCTTCGTACCTTTGCTGGACTTCAGGATAGCCCCAGTTTGTATTGGCAGAACCTTTCTTAGCCTTCAGAAACGCAATGAATGATCGAAGTGTTTGCTCGATTTCAGGTCCGTTTGAAGGATCGGCCACCCAACCACCTAACTCCTCAATCAACTTCCACGCCGTTCCTCTCGGCGTAATGCCAATAATGGGCTGACGAGCGCCAATGTAGTCAATCAACTTCGATGGCAGAAACACGCTTGTCGAAGCGGGGGCATCGATCACGAGCAGGCCGTCTGAGTCTGACATTAACGAAAGGCTGGTCTGATAATCCACAGTGGAGCGAAACGTAACCAACCCCTCCGGAATCTCCGAGTAACCCGTTTCGCTGAGTTTCAAGCTGGTTATCGAGCCTATAAACTCAAACCGAACCCCGGCGAGCAATGCTGGCTCAGACGACCAAATGTTCTTAAGTGCTCGAAACAGTGGCGCAGGACTACGTTGCAAGTACAGATCACCAAGATACCTTACAACGGTCTCCGATCTTGACGCTTTTAGCAATGGTCGATAGGCATCGGACTCAAACGCATGCGGCAGTACACGGGCTTTTGATCGAATCACTTCGGGATACTTTGCCATCACCAGGTCCGATGTCTCCTGCGAGGTAAACACCACAAGATCGGCACTGGACATTACCTTCTTCTCCAGCCCAACATTTATTCTCTTCGTCAAAGAATTGTAGTTTTTGAATGGGTTCTCAATCCATGGATCGCTGAAGTGAGCGACCCAGGGAACTTGAAATCGCTGCTTCAGCGACAAGCCGATCAAATGATCACTCATTGGCGAACCAAACGTGACCATTAGATCCGGCTTGTACGACGTCTGCTTCGTATACTCATCAACCGCTCTTAGGACGGTTGGTTTCCAGTCAACATACCGATCCGGAGATTTTTCCCAAAGGTGCACCCCAAACTGGTAAGCAGCGCGAGCGGATATTCTCTTCCAGAAGTGTTGTTTAAAGCGCACACGCAAGCAGCCTCGAAGAAAATCTTCGGCGGCGCGTTGGTTCTGATCCAGACGATCATCTGACGCATAATCATCACCACAGACCAGCAGCGTTGAAGCGTCCAGGTGTTTGAGCAATCGCGAAACCTGAAGGGCTCTAGGATTGTTAGCGGGTGGGTAGTAATAAGAAAGTGCGAATAACTGGAGAGGTACTTGGTACTTACTCGTTGACTTAGGCATGAAAGTATCTGGACATATCACACTTAAACTCTGAGCATTACTCAACTGTAAAAATGACTAAAGCCCTCACAATTCTTTGAGTCAGCAGCCGAAAGAGGTTTCCTAATCGTGAGTGATTGACTAGTCAATGCCAGATAATTTTCATCCTTGACAGCATCAGTAGAGCATGGTTAGTAAAACCTATGGTAACTGATTTCGTACGCAATGTCGTCGGGGAGATTCGTTGTCGAGTTTATGATTGGAAGCACGGAGTTCATACGTGCGGCAACGTGAATTTGACTGGTCTCACGTTAGTTGGAAACAACAGATCTTACGGCGTTCACTATCATCCTTCACATCCGAAATTCCTTCTCCAGGAGTTCTCGAAGTTGAATATCGATTACAACCAATTCACCTTTATTGATTTCGGCGCTGGCAAAGGTCGTGTATTACTCGCCGCTTCTGAATTTCCCTTTCACAGAATTATCGGGGTGGAGTTCGCGAGTGAGTTGACTGCGATTGCTTGCGAGAACATCAAGCGCTATCGGAGCGCTACGCAAAAGTGCACAAACGTGGAATGCCTGAATATTGATGCGGCCGAGTTCGAATTTCCGTCGGGGCCTCTCGTTCTGTATCTTTTCAACCCTTTCGGGCCCAACGTCCTTCGGCCTCTAATGCAAAACCTTCAGCGATCTCTTGACGCCGATCTTCGCGACGTTTTGTTGATTTACATGTCTCCCTTTCACGGCGATCTGATTGAACAGGAGACAGCACTCCGTTGTATTGCACACGACACCTATCACAATCTTTATAGCTATAGTATTCCTGAGTAACGACGTGGACTCTATCCGTTTGCGATTCGATCTTGCCGGGTAACAAGCACAAAATGGAATTCGGAGTGTCTTCATAATCACAAGTGTTGAGAGTGTTGCTTCGCAGCGTCGGATTGAAAGGCGTGGCTAAAACGTTTGGGCGTGCAGTGAGATTCAGCTTATTAAATCGATTTCTAACATATTGCGGTCACCGCTGTTTGAATCGTTGTAACGTCAATCTTCGCCTTTAAGAGCTCGTTTCACCTGGCGCTGCACACCCTTCGGCAAAGCAGTAAAAACTTTACGTCCCGAATTCTTCAACGCCTCTTTGACCTCGTGTTGTCGAAGCCAGGTTCGATCCAGCCGGTAGCGAAAGACCGGAGCAATTATCCCGCCCATCCTTCTCGAAAAGAGATGAGCACCGCCCAGGCTGTAACGCTTGTAGTTGTTTGCACAGGCCCACTCAACTACTCGCCATTGCAGTAAATCGTTTGGTCTAAGTTTCAGCGACTCAGGCAGCGACGTGTTGGCGGCGTACTCAATCATCGCGCCCGGGTAATGCCGGATAATAGTTCCAGCAACTGTCTTGTTCTCGAAGCGAGCCAGGAACAACAGACGGTTGTCGCGAGCTTCTAGCGCCTCTTCCATCACTTCGAAAGACGATGTCTCGACGTTCTTTCGTTCAGACCAGCCCAGGTAGATGTCGTAGTAATCTTTGAACTCTTCTCGGGTGTTCGCAATCACAACCTCTACGCCACGTTTAATGGCATTGCGAATATCGGTGCGACGCGTAGGCGCAAAACCTTTGAACAAAGTATCGGCACCCAGGGTCAGGTCCAACATGACTACGCCTTCTTCGTCTTTGAGTTTGTAGCCGGTTTGCTGAAATGCATCGACTTTCGACCAAGTGAAGAGCGTCAGTAAACTTGCGTCTTTCGCCTCTTCGACCAGCCCTTGCGCCAAACTCTTTGCTGCCAGATCTACGTCAACGTCCTCGGCAAAACAGATTTGAGGACGCGACATCAAACCACAAATCAACTCATGCCCTTCGCGAATTCCAGTCAGCACGCCGACCGGCCTATCGCCATCAAGAGCGATGATTGCAAACGGATTCTTGTTTCGGAGGAATGGATCGTTGAAATACTCGGGCGACACATAATGAGCCGCATAGTCGGCATTCGTGAGTAATTCGCGCCAACGTTTTTCCAACGCCGCATCAGGAAACTGATGCACTGTCGTCCAGGTCATCTCCATGGGGTTGCCGGACCTTTGCGTGTTTTGACCTCTTTGCAGGCGAGAATAATGTTCCAGAGTTTTTCCAGACTAACCTCGCGGGAAAACGTCGTTCGAATGCGATCCTGAGCTCGTGCACCCATCTGCCCGGCAAGTTGAGGATCATTCAGCATTCGTATCATGTGTTCGGTCATGCCCTTAACATCGTGTTCGTCAACCAAAAACCCTGTCTCACCCTCCAGCACTACATCTGGAATGCCGGCATGGCGGGTTGAGATAACTGGCAGACCGGTCGCGCCAGCTTCGATGATCGCAACAGGAGTTCCTTCCGAATCGCCTGATGGCGCTACGATCGAGTGTTGCACAAAACAGCGCGCACTTCGCATCTGCTCTTGAATCACTTCAGGGCTTTGAGCACCCATAAACGTCACCGCACTTGAAATGTTCAGTTTCTCAGCAAGTAGTTTCGACTCTTCGAGCAGAATTCCATCACCAATCATCACAAGACGCGCATCGGGAAATTTCTGGTGGACCATCGAGAATGCAGTCAATGTGTGATGCGGAGCTTTTTTCGGTGTGAACCTTCCTACTGCAATAAACACCGGCGGCGCTGCTGCAGGATTAGCTCCGGAGAATTTACTGCAATCAACACCGTACGGATTGTAGTAAACCTTTTCCGGCGGAGCGCCGAGCAAAATTAACTGATCTCGCATTGCACGCGAAACCGCTATGAATGCATCGGCGGTCTTGAACATGCGCAAATATGCATCTTTGAAGTCTGCCAGGACTGAGCGATCGCTGGCATCGTGTCCGTGAAAATGAACGACAAGTGGGATACCGGCACGGAGACATGCTTCGTCACACCAAGTTCCGCAACCACCGTATTCCGCCAGAACAGCAAACACATGTTGTTCACGAAATACTTTTAAGTAAGCTGCAGTTCTTTCCTTTTCAAGTCCGTTTCGAAACACCGTTCGACCCAGCTTGTACAAAGCAAGCTGAATAAACGGTAAGACCGGTGTCTCATCAATAGTTGGACGCCAGCCATGAACAATCTGCGTTTGAGCGGGAAGAAACTCGGCGTGTGCACGAATAAAAGTTTCCGTGCGCGATGGCGGATACGGCGTCACCATGCAGAGGGTTGGACGGTCGGATTCTACCCCATGAGCGGACTTATTTCTGGTCATCCTCGAGTTTGAAACATTGGGCGAGAGCCGGGGTTGGGCGGCTCCGGTTTCCTTGCCACGACTATGTAGATGCTGGCGTCAGGTGACAGTTTATCGGGATGGCGATTTTCGATCAGACCTATGAGTCGTTGAAAAGTCCAGGTATAGATAGGTTGAACAAAACTCGGCAATCGATAAAAAGTGGCGTCTTGCAAGAGCTGTAAAGCACTACTCTCCGGTCCAAAAATACCCCTGGTCTCAATCACTTCGAAACCGACTGTTTCGATTTGAAGACGAAGTCCATCAATTGTCCAACGCCAATAGTCTGTCGGATCTGGATGGTATGTCCAAATGCCATGAGTTGAAAGAATCAAAGAACCACCTGGCCGTAACACCCGAAACGACTCTCGCAAGTAAACCCCAGGTTCTCTAACATGCTCGAGAACTTGCGATGACAAAACACAATCAAACGAGTCATTCGGCAAAGGCAATGAGCCATCATCATTCACCACAACTTCAGCCGACTTGTTTCCCGCGAGATCGGCGCCAATGTAGGTTGGATATCTCTCGCTGAAGACATCTTTGTACGGTTTACTAGCGCAGCCAAAATCGAGCAACCTCTCTCCTGTCGCCAACTGATCGGAATGAAGTATCTGCTCCAATCTCCGGTACAGGAAGGTCAAGTGACAATAGAGCCTACTGGACGGAGCAGGCATAGCACGGTTGCCGCGACCGCTGTCATGGTAACTCGCTGGAATCTGTTTTGTAGAAGTGTT
>Ga0163163_10003838_pt1 | contig 12796 bp, 11 predicted proteins | sample S65metaG_FD_119766 | JGI IMG/M metagenome (GOLD analysis project Ga0163163, IMG submission 119766) | Switchgrass rhizosphere microbial communities from Kellogg Biological Station, Michigan, USA - S6-5 metaG | ecosystem: Host-associated > Plants > Roots > Rhizosphere > Soil | place: USA... | reverse complement strand
GCGCCGGCGTTGCTCAAGGTCTCGACAGTCCAACTGGCGCCGTCATCGGAGCGTCCCGCAGCGGCCCAGTCGGTGCTCCCATCGAGTGGAGCGACATAGCCGTCGAGCGAGACAGACAATTTCGGGACGAGTAAGGCCATGCACTGCTTCCTTCCGGTCGAGTGGAGGACCTGGGAACGCAGACCCGCCCTGCGCCCCGAACTCATCGGCGAGCGCGACGCCCTCGCAGCCAGCCGCCCGGCGGCTTGCCCGCCGGTTGTCGCTCGTGTCGCGGCACGGATGGCGGTGTGCCGAGGACGCCTTCGCCGAACCTGAGACGGACGTGCAACGGACTCGCCGTGCCCTCCCGTACCGTCCGATCAACCGCTCGGCACTGAGGAAAGGCGAAGGAGCCATGGTGAAGACAGCTGAAGGATCGACCATCGTCGACACGTCGCTCGGCGAGGTGGAGTACATCGACCGGGGCGACGGGCCGCCGGTGCTTTTCGTGCACGGGAGCCCAGGTGGTTGCGATCAGGGCGCAGTGATGACCGAGTTCCTGGCGGCGCGCGGCTTCCGCACGGTCTCGATCTCCCGGCCGGGCTATCTCGGTACGCCCCTACGCGCCACAGTGGCGGAGCCCGGCCAGCAGGCCGACCTCGAGCTCGCGCTCATGGACCACCTCGGCATCGGCACCTTCGCGGTCATGTGCTGGTCGGGCGGCGGTCCCTCGTCGTACCGGCTCGCGGCGAAGCATCCGGACCGAGTCTCCGCCCTGGTCACGCTGGCCGCGCTGAGCACGCACTACGAGTTCGGGAACGGCATCAACCGAATCGAGTACAGCCTCTTGACTGGCGCGGTCGGCAACTGGCTGCTCAAGGAGATGGCCAAGCACACCCCTAAGTCGGTCGTCGGCATGGTCGCATCGGAGGAAGGCGACCTGACCAAGGAGCAGGCGCACGCGCTCACGGAGCATGTCTGGAACGACGAGGTCAAGCGCGACTTCGTGCTGAAGGTGTCCGCGACCATCTCCGGCCGCCACGACGGCCTGAAGAACGACCAGGAGCAATTCCCCAAGATCGGCGATCTCGGCCTGTCGAGCATCTCGACGCCGACGCTGCTCGTGCACGGTACGGCCGACTCCGACGTGCACCCGGATCAGAGCGAGCACGCGCTCGAGCAGCTGCCCAACGGCGAGCTCCTCCGTGTCGACGCCGGGACTCACCTGTGCGTGTGGACCGACCCGACCAGCGACGACATCCAGGCGCGCATCGTCGCCCACCTCAAGAGCTGACCGACCCCCCCCAGGTGGCGTCGGGAGTGTCGGGAGCTCCCGCCGCAGCTCCGACGACGGCGGCCCACGGTCATCGAGACCTGACGACCGGGGCTACCGTCGCTCTCCGTGACGGGGCTGCCCGCCGTGCACTGGACCGATGCGATCCCGTCGGCCGATCGCTTCGACGTCTTCAACGACGCGTCGCGAGCGCTGTGGCACCGTCTGCCTGCGACCCGTGGCAGCTTCGACTGCAACGCCTCGGACTACCTCGTCCACGACGTCATCGTGTACCGCCTGCGCTATCCGGCACACGCCGTCATGCGTACCGCGGCTCAGGTCGCGACGGGCATGTCGGACGGCATCTCGGTCCAGCTCTATCGACGGGGGTCGATCAGTGGGGCGGTCGGTGATGTCGACCTCTACGCCGGTCCGAACCGGATCGTCCTGCAAGACCTCGGCCGCCCCTTCTCCGCCTGGACCGAGGACTCGGATGTCATCGGCGTGATCGTGCCGCGGGCGCGCATCGGCTGCCACGACTGGATCCGGATGCGCACCCCCGTCATCTCCTGGGCTGCGGACAGCCCGGCCGGCCGCGTCCTCGCGTCTGCGCTCACGACGTTGTGGGCCGAGCTCCCGCGAGCCGAACTGTCGGACGGGCCGCTGCTCGCGAGCTCGTTCGTCGGGCTCCTCAACGGTCTCCTGCAGCCGAGTCGGGATCACGAGGCCGATGTCCGTCGGGCGCTCGACGTCGCGATACGCCAGTACATCGCCGACCACCTCGACGACCTCGCGCTCGACGTCCACACGTTGCGACAGCAGTTCTCCTGCTCCCGTGCGACGCTCTATCGAATGTTCGAGCGAGACGGCGGGATCGCCAAATACATCCGCGACGCCCGCCTGCGGGCATGCATGCACGAGCTCGCCCGTCCGAGCACGAACCGCAGGCCCATCGGCCGTGTCGCGACTCGGTGGGGCTTCGAGAACCCGAGTCACTTCAACCGGCTGTTCAAGCAGTCGTTCGGTGTCGTGCCGTCAGCGGTCGGCGGACTCACGCTGGCCTCGGACGCGCGTCCCCGCACGAGGTACCACACCGAGACGCTGAACGCCTGGGTCAGCCAGTTGGCGCCCCGGGACCCCGCCTAGCACCCCGAGCCGATCACACAGCGGAACGGGAGGGATTCGAACCCCCGGGCCTTCCGGCCGCCCGCTTTCAAGGCGGGTGCAATCGTCCGCTCTGCCACCGTTCCCTGCCGGGCGAGGGTAGCCCGGGCTGATCGGGCCGCCGGCCGGTCCACCGGGCCGCCGGCTTCGGTCTAGCGAGGGCGGATGCCGGTGCGGAGATCCGTCATCCAGTCGTCCGCGTGGCGCCAGCGGGCGTCGGCGTGCTCCCGGGCCGAGCCGGCGTGCGCACCCGCAGCCGGGTACGAGCCGAGGAACTTCACGCCGCCCTGCTTGGCGTGGAGTGCCCGCAACGCATCCGCGAGCAGCTCATCCGCGATGTGCCCCGCGGCGTCGATGACGAAGCAGTAGTCGCCGAGCCCTCCTGCCTTCGTCGGCCGGCTCTCGAGCTTGGTCAGGTTGATCCGCCGGGCCGCGAACTCCTGCAGGATCGAGATGAGACTGCCGGGCTCGTCGGCGCGTTGGTAGACGACCACGCTCGTCTTGTCGTGCCCTGTCGGCGGGGGTACGCCGTCGCGGGCCACGACCACGAAGCGGGTCTGGTTGCCGTCATGGTCGGCCACGTCCGACGCCAGCACGTCGAGCCCATAGAGCTGGGCGGCGATGCGGGGCGCGATCGCCGCATAGCCGTGCTCGACGCCCTCGCCTACCAGGCGAGCTCCCTCCGCCGTCGAGTTGCACGCCCGGAGCTCGGCGCGCGGCAGGCGCTCCGCGAGGAAGTGGAGGCACTGTGCGGTGGCGACAGGTATGGAGAGCACCACCTTCACGTCGTCGAGCGACACCCCGGCCGGCGCCAGCAGGCACTGCTCGACGTCCAACACCACCTCGCGCTGGATGAGGAGGTCGTGGTTGAAGATCAAACCGTCTTGTGTGAGGTTGACGGTGCCCTCGATGGAGTTCTCGATGGCAACGAACCCGCATTCCAGCTCCCCGGCCGCGACCTGTTCGAGCACCTCGGCCATCGAGGACAGGGGCACGAGCTCGCCCTCCGCCAGATCGGGTTGTGTCAGGAGCGCCTGCTCGGTGAACGTGCCCAACGGCCCGAGGAACCCGATTCGGCCGGTTGTCGCCGCGCCCCGATCGCCCCGAGCGGGCTCGTTATCGTGCTCGTCGGCCACGTCGGGGCAGACTACCGAGGTGGACCTGCCCGCTCTCCAGCAGTTGCTGGCCGCCGTGGCCGACGGCGAGGTCTCAGTGGCCGAGGCGACCGAGCGGCTGGAGCGCCTGCCGTACGCGGACCTGGGCTTCGCACGGGTCGACCACCACCGTGAGCTCCGCCAAGGCATGCCCGAGGCGATCTACGGGCCGGGCAAGACGCCGGACCAGTGCGCGGCGATCGCCATCGAGCTCCTCGCCCACGGAGCCGGCCCGGTCTTGCTGACCCGCTCGACGAAGGAGCAGCGCGAGGCCGCGTTGCGCGGTGCGCCCAGCGGTGAGGTCCACGGCACCACGGTCGTGTGGGGCCCGGCCGCGGCCGCTCGTCCGGAGCGCATCGTGATCGCCACGGCCGGGACGGCCGACGGTCCGGTCGCCGTGGAGTGCGAGACGGTGCTGCGGGCCTACGGCTTCGAGCCCGAGCGCCTCGACGACGTCGGGGTCGCCGGACTCCACCGCATCCTCGACCACGCCGACGACCTGGCCACCGCAGACGCAGTCGTGGTCGCCGCCGGCATGGAGGGTGCCCTCGCCAGCGTGGTGGGGGGACTGACCGCCGCCCCCGTCGTCGCCGTGCCGACGAGCGCCGGCTACGGCACGTCGCTCGGCGGCTTCACGGCACTGCTGTCGATGCTCTCGTCCTGCTCGCAAGGCGTGACCGTCGTGGGCATCGACAACGGGTTCGGCGCCGCCTGTGCCGTCACCCGCCTGTGCAACCGCCGCGCCCGTCGTGCCTGATCGGCGTGGCGGCCCCGTCCGCCGCCCGCGACCTCGGCCCGCGGCCTGACGTGCCCGACACCGCCTGGTTCCACTGCTTCTCCGGCATCGCCGGCGACATGGCGCTCGGCGCGTTGCTGGACGCGGGAGCGGACGTCGTCGAGGTGCGCGCGATGGTGGGGCGCCTCGGTGTGGACGGATGGTCGCTCGACCGCGAGGTCGTGCAGCGGGCGGGCCTACGGGCGACGAGAGCGCTGGTCGGCATCTCCTCGGACCAGCTGCCCCGCCGCGGCTTCGGCGACATCCGGGCGCTCTTGACGGGCGCCGTGCTGCCGAACCGGGTCACCGAGCGAGCGCTCGCCGTGTTCACCGCGCTGGCCGAGGTCGAGGGGCGGCTCCACGGCGTGCCCGCCGACGAGGTCCACTTCCACGAGGTCGGCGCGCTGGACGCGATCGTCGATGTCGTCGGCACGTGCGCAGCCTTGGAGCTGCTGGGCGTCGACGAGATCGTGACCAGCCCCGTCCGGGTCGGTCTCGGATCGGTGCGGACGCAACATGGTGAGCTGCCGAACCCGGCGCCGGCCACCTTGGCGTTGCTGGCGCGCGCCGGCATCGCGGTAGATGGTGCCGACGAACCCGGCGGTCCGGCAGCGGCAGGGGTCGAGCTCGCCACCCCGACCGGCGCCGCGCTCGTCGCCGCGCTGGCCGGCAGGTGTGGCGCGCTCCCCGCGATGACGCCGGTGAGCATCGGGTACGGCGCGGGAGGACGGGACATCCCGGGCCGGGCCAACGTCGTCCAGGTCGTCCTGGGCACCCGGACCTCACGCGACCGGACGGTCCTCGGCGGCACGAGCGGCCAGCCGATGGTCGAGCTGGCGGCGAACGTCGACGACGTCACCGCCGAGGTGCTCGCCCACACCCTCGGCGCGCTCCTGGCGGCAGGGGCCAACGACGCCTGGGTCACCCCGATCGTGATGAAGAAGGGGCGCCCGGCCCACACGCTGCACGCGCTCTGCGACCCGGCCGTCGCAGGAGCGGTAGCCGACGTCATGGTGGCCGAGTCGGGCACGCTCGGTCTCCGAGCCACGGCCGTCAGCCGTTGGCCACAGGTCCGGGACGAGCTGGTCGTGGAGGTCGGCGGCCAGCCGGTGCGGGTGAAGCGCTCGGCGCAGCGGCTCAAGGCCGAGCACGACGACGCCGCTCGCGCCGCGTCGCTCCTCGGCCTTCCGCTCCGGACGGTCCTGGCCGAGGCCGAGGCGCAGGCAGCACGGGCGCCTGAGCGGGGGGCCGGCGCCGACGACGCCGAGCCCCCCAGGTCCTGAGGCACGGTCGCCGGCCCCTCGGGGCCGGTCGCCGAGGGTGTTCACCAATCCGAGATCGGATCGGCAACGATGTATCGGTCAAGGCGTGATCTCGCTCTGTCAGCGCGGCCGTGCCCATGAGGTCGCCGTAGACATGACCAGGGAGGGAGGAGCATTGGGCTTGTTCGACCGGCTGGGCCGCCAAGTCGCGACCCCCCAGGACCCCGACGGTGTCGAGAGCGGCCCGTCGAGCGGACCCCCTTCGAGCACCGATGCTCCAGACCAGTCGTCCGGACACCCGTCGAGCGACACCGATCCGGCCGTCGAGCGGTATCCGGCCACCGCTGAACAGGACCTCGTCCCGGGCCCGTCCGACCTCCCGACCGTGCCCGTGCCGGTCGTTCCGTCATCGGCATCACCCCTGTGCGCTGAGCCGATCGAGCCGTGCTACGACCCGTCGCAGCCGAACCAGCGTCCGATCGCGGGGATCGACCTCCCGACGTTCGCGGTCCTCCGCCGGCAGCTCGCCGAGACCGCCGCGGCCGAACAGCGCACCCTGCTCGTGGCCCAGGGCCTCACCCCTGAGACCTGGCAAGCCGTGAGCACGGCGTGGGTGGCTCGCCTCGGCCAGATGCCGTTCCTGCACGCCACGTACATCGCCGCGTACCGCAAGACCTGACCGGGACGGCCGGTAGCGTCGGTCGACGGTGGACGTCCCTCCGATCGTCGACGCCGACTGGGTCCTGGCCCGGACAGACGCGGCCGACCCCTCGGCAACGACCGGCGTCGTGCTGGCCGACGTGCGCTGGTACCTCGACGGGCGCTCGGGGCGCGAGGCGTTCGAGGCCGCTCATCTCCCCGGGGCGGTGTTCGTCGATCTCGACACCGATCTCTCCGCCTCCGGACCGCCCGAGGCCGGGCGACATCCGTTCCCCAGCCCCGAGCACTTCGCGGCACGGCTCGGTGCGCTCGGCCTCGGGCCCGGTGCGACGGTGATCGGCTACGACGACGGGGGCGGAGGCAGCGCGGCCGCCCGGCTGGTGTGGATGCTGCGGATCCTCGGGCGCCCGGCGGCACTGCTCGACGGCGGCGTCGGAGCTTGGACGGGACCGGTCGAGCACGGACCGGGCCGCGTCCCGGCACCGCTCGACGTGCCGGTCGAGCCGTGGCCGGCGTCGTGGTTCGTCGACCACCAGGGAGCAGCCGACGCGGGCGCCCGGCCCGATACGGTGCTGCTGGACGCCCGGGCCCGCGATCGGTTCCGAGGTGAGAACGAGGTGGTCGACCCTCGAGCCGGGCACATCCCGGGCGCACGGAGCGCGCCGTGGGCTGAGAACGTGGACCCGCACGCCGGCCGCTTCCGGCCCGACGACGAGCTGGAGGCCCGCTACCGCGCCCTCGGCGTCGACGACACGACCGAGGTCGTCGCCTACTGCGGATCGGGCGTCTCGGCCTGCACGGATCTGCTCGTGTTGGAGCACCTCGGCCTCGGCCACGGACGACTCTTCGCGGCCTCCTGGTCTGGTTGGAGTGCCGATCCCGGCAGGCCGCTGGCCCTGGGAGACGAGTAGCGTCTCCTCACCGTGCCCGACGAAGACACCTCCACCCCGGGCGAGCAGCCGAGCGACGCCGAGCTGGCCGCGCCCGACGCCGCGACCGACGACGCCGACTCGCTGCCGGAGGACGATCTGGAGGCGACCGGCCTGGACGCGGACGGGCACGGCGCCCCCGAGGCCGACGGCATCGTCGTCTCCCCGCTCGTGCTGCGGGACCTCCGTCGACAGCGGCGCAAGCGTCGCCTCGCCGGCATCGAGTGGTTCGACGCGCTGTATCGCGCCTACTTGACCGGTGGCATCGGCATCGTCGTCGTGCTGTTCCTGTCGAGCGCCGTCGGGGCCGAGCAAGTGACGGCTTCAGGACTGCACGACGTCGAGCGCTACGCCCCGGCGGCCATCGGCGTCCTCGCCGCGCTCGCCATCGGCATCGGCCTCCGGTCGGGCAGCCGAGGTGGTCCGCTCGCGCTCGAGCGAGCCGAGGTGCGCTACGTCCTGCTGGCGCCGGTGGACCGGCGACGTGCACTCCTCGCGCCGGCACTCCGCCAGGCCCGCTTCGTCACCTTCGTCGGCGCGGTCACCGGGGCCATCGCCGGTCAGTTGGCCGGACGGCGCCTTCCCGGCGCGCCCGTGCCGTGGGCGCTGAGCGGAGCCCTGGCCGGGGCCTTGATCGGCATCGCCGGCATCGGCGCGGGGTTCCTCGCCTGCGGGTGGCGCCTCCCTCGCTGGGTGGCCACCGTCATCGCCGGCCTCATCGTCGCGTGGTCGGTCGCCGACCTGGTCGGGCCGGTGCCGTCACCGTTCGCGGCGGTCGGTCACCTCGCCATCTGGCCCCTTGGCCTCGTCTGGTGGGCGCTGCTGGCGATCCCGGCCGCCGTCATGCTGCTGGCGCTCGGCCTGTCCCGGCTCGGCCGGCTGTCCCTGGAGGCGGCCGAGCGCCGTACCGCGCTCGTCGGCCAGCTGCGGTTCGCGGCGACGGTACGGGATCTCCGCACGGTCATGGTCCTCCGGCGCCAGCTCATCCAGGAGCAGCATCGCACCCGGCCCTGGTGGGTCCTGCGCAACCACCCGCACAGCACGATCTGGCGCCGCGACCTCCATGGCATCCTGCGCTTCCCGCTCGTGCGGCTCATCCGCATGGCGGCGCTCACCGCGATCGCCGCGGTCGCCTTGAACATCGCGTACCACGACGCGGTCCCGGCGGTGATCGTGGCCGCCTTCGCGCTCTACCTCGTGGGGCTGGACGCCATCGAGCCGCTGTCCCAGGAGGTCGATCAGGCCGACAGCTCGGACAGCATCCCGATGGAGCGGGGCGTCCTCCTCGTCCACCACCTGTTCGCGCCGGCCATCCTGCTCGCCGGCTTCGCCGTGCTCGGTGGAGGCGTCGCGTACGCCATCAACCGCACCGGCACCGCCTTGGCGGTCATCGCCGTCTCCGCCCTTCCCGCCGTGTGGGCCGCCGGAGCCGGCGCGGTGATCAGCGTCGCCGGCGAGGAAGCCGAACCTTCGATGAGCAACACGAACCAGATCCTGCCCCCGGAGGTCGCCGGCATGCGGCTCATGTTTCGAACCGTGTGGCCCGTGGTGGTGTGCACGGTGGGCACCCTGCCCGTGCTCGCGGCGCGAGGCGCCGACTCCAGCGATCGATCGCCCGTCTCCGGCGCTGTTCAGGGAGCGATGGGCGTGCTCCTCCTCGTCGCGCTGACCGGGCTTTGGCTCCGCTACCGGCAGGAGATCAAGGCCTGGTGGCGGCAGACGCTCAGCGAGGGCCAGCAGGAGTCGAAACGACGGGCGGCCGAGCGGACGAAGGTGCAGTCATGAGCCGGCACCCGCAGCCCCCGAAGCGGTCGGGCGCACCCGCGAACCGGCCCGCGCCCCCACAACGCGCGGACAAGCAATCCGGCGGCAAAGGCGGCTCATCCACTTCGGCCAACAAGGGCGCGCCCAGGGCGGCCGGTGCCGCCGGCGGAGCCGCGGTGGCCAAGGGTGCCGCGGCGAAGAAGCCGGCGGCCGCCCCGGCCGCCAAGGCGGCGCCGCCGCGCCAGCCCAAGGCCGAGCCGGTCGCGCTCGCGGCCGAGGGCCTGTCCAAGTTCTACGGCGAGCGGCCCGCACTGGCCGAGCTCGACCTCCGGGTGCCCTACGGCCAGTCGCTCGCGCTCATCGGGCACAACGGGTCCGGCAAGACCACGTTCCTGCGGATGGCGGCGGGCCTGCTCGAGCCCACCGAGGGCGAGGTGTCGATCGACGGCCACCCCGCTGGGTCGCTCGGCGCCCGAGCCGCGACGGCATACCTCTCCGACTCACCGACCTTCTACGAGGACCTCTCGGTGTGGGAGCACCTCGAGTACGTCGCCCGCCTCCACGGCCACGACGACTGGGAACAGGACGGCGCCGATCTGCTCGACCACCTCGGCCTGTACGAGCGGGCCGACGACCTGCCGACGAGCTTCAGCCGCGGCCTCCGGCAGAAGGCGTCCATCGCGATCGCCTTCATCCGACCGTTCGACGTGCTGCTGGTGGACGAGCCGTTCGTCGGACTGGATGCGGCCGGCAAGCTCGCGCTGCTCGAGCTCCTCGACGAAGCGCACAAGGACGGCCAGACCCTCCTCGTCGCCACCCACGAGCTCACGTTCCTCGACCGGGTCTCCCGCTGCGTCGCGCTCAGGGACGGCGAGCTGCTCTACGACGGTTCGTCGGAGGGGGTGGACGTGCTGTCGCTCGTGTCCTGACCCACCGCCGGAAGATCCGTGCATGGGCCCGGTAACGACCCGCGCGACCGGCTACTGTGCGCGCCCATGTTCGAGTACAGCTCGGTGAGCGCGTCGTCGTACGACCCAGGTGCCCTGGTGGCGAAGCTGAACGAGTCCACAGCCGAGGGCTGGGAGGTCGTTGCCATCGTCCCGACCGGTGGAGATGTCTCGGCCTTCCTCAAGCGCGAGGCCGGGGCGGCGGTAGATGCCGGTGCATCGACCGGGGACTCGTCGGCGGACGACGCACAGGGGGCGGCTGCCGCAGTCGGCATCGTGGATGTCGCGCCGGATGTCACGCCCGAGGACACCACACCCGAGGAGAGCGTCGACACGGGCGCGACGATCGGAGACACCACCGGGGAGACCGAGCGGCCGGCCGCGGCGGCGAGCGCGGTCGAGGAGCCGGCCGGCTGGGCCGCGGCTCCCGAGGAGACGCCGACGGATGTGCCGCTCGCGAACACCGACGAGAGTGCGGCAGCCGCGGCAGCCGCGGCTGCCTACCCGGAGGCCGCTCCCGAGCCGGTGACCACGACGACCGAGGAGCCGGCCTCAGCCGGTGAGCCTGTGCCGGTCGAGCCGACGCCCGCCCCGGCCCCCGATCCGGCACCGGTCGTCACCACGCCGGCCGGCTGGTACCCCGACCCGTCAGGCCGCTACGAGCTGCGCTACTGGGACGGCACCCAGTGGACCGAGCACGTCGCCCGGCAGGGCCAGCAGTTCACGGATCCGCCCGTCCGCTGATCCGGCGCACCGTGTAGCACGCTCGGCCGCCCCCGTTGGCCGCGGCTCCTGCGGCACGGCGGCCGACCGGCGGCGCGTGACCCGCCGATCCTCCCGAGCTCGCACGGAGTTGTCGCGGGCAGGCGCGCCCGGCAGCATCGTGAGGATGCGTGCCACCTCGATCGGTCACGCCGGGATCTTCGTGGAGACGGACAACGGCTCGATCCTGTGCGATCCCTGGTTCGTGCCGGCGTTCTTCGGGTCGTGGTTCGTGTTCCCCCGCAACGATCGGCTCCCGGCACGCGTGCAGGCGGCCATCGAGCGGCCCGACTACCTCTACATCTCGCACCTCCACGCCGATCACCTGGACCTCGCCTTCCTCGAGCATCACGTCGCCCGGTCAGCCCGGGTCCTCCTACCCGGCTTCCCGACCGACGAGCTCGAGCACACCCTGCGCGGGATCGGCTTCGAGCGCTTCGTCCAGACGAGACACGCGGAACCCGTCAGCCTCGCCGAGGGGCTCTCGGTCACGATCCATGTGGAGACGTCCATCACCGACGGTCCGGGCGGCGACTCGGCCCTCGTGGTCGACACCCCGCAGGCTCGGCTGTTGAACATGAACGACTGCCGGCTGCACGATCTCGCGGCGATCACGGCGGACCGCGCCGTCGACCTCCACTGGCTGCAGTACTCGGGCGCGATCTGGTACCCGATGGTCTACGACCTGCCGGAGGCCACCAAGCGCGAGCTGGTGCACCAGAAGGTCGAGGCCCAGTCCGCGCGAGCGCAGCGCTACATCGAGTCGGTCGCCGCCCGAGTCGTCGTTCCCTCCGCCGGGCCGCCCTGCTTCCTCGACCCCGAGTTGTTCCATCTCAACGTGATCGATGGCGACGAGCTGTCGATCTTCGCCGACCAGGCCAGTTTCCAGCGCCGGCTCGAAGCCGCCGGTACCACCCGGGCCGTCCTCACCGTGCCGGGCACGGCGTTCGAGGTCACGGCGGCCGGCATCTCGCATAGCCACCCGTTCACCGACGAGGAGGTGCGGGCGATCTTCGAGGACAAGCGGGCGTATCTGGAGGCGTACGCGCGGGATTGGGCCCCCTGGCTGGCCGAGGAGCGGGCGCGTCAGCGCCGCGCCGGCCGCACCGACCTCGTCAGCGAGCTGAAGTCCTGGTGGGAGCCGCTGCTCGCCGCAGCGCCAACGCTACGGAGCGCGGTGGGCGCCAACGTCCTCATACGTGCCGGCGACGTCGCGATCCTCGTCGACTTCCCCGCCGGCGAGGTGAAAGCCCACCACGACGAGCCCTACGGGTTCTCCTTCACGATCGCCCGGGACCTGGTGGAGATCGTGGTCGGCGCCCGAGCCGTCGACTGGTCCAACGCACTGTTCCTGTCCTGCCGCTTCGAAGCGTGGCGAGCCGGCGATTTCAACGAGTACCTCTACAACTTCTTCAAGTCCCTCTCGAGTGGGCGCATCGTGCGGGCCGAGGCGGAAGCCCGCTGGAAGCTGGCTCCCCCGCCACCCTCGGAGGAGATCGAGATCGGGGGCTACCTGGTCGAACGCTGGTGCCCGCATCGGCGTGCGGACCTCTCCGTGTTCGGTGAGGCCTGCGACGGCGTGCTCACCTGCCACCTCCACGGCTGGCAGTTCGATCTCGAAACTGGCCGCTGTCTGACGTCGGACGACCGGAAGCTTCGAGTGCGGAAGGCTGATGCGCCGGCGTCATGACGCGGCCCTCCGGGCGTCATATGGGGTGAACAACCGAGGCGGGACGACGGAGGTCTCCATGGCGCTGCGCCAACGGACGAGCAGACGACGGTCAGCCGGCGAGAGCCTTCGGCGCGCCTGGGTAGCGGCCGCTGGCGGGCCGCCACCGGGCGTCAGCGCGCGCTTGCACGAGGCCGCCGACGACCTCGCGCGAGCGGCCGAAGGCCGCCGGGACGACCTCAAGGGCGCCGTCAGCCGCTTTGGTTGGCAGGCCGGCAACGACGGGTGGCCGCTGAGCGAGGTGGCCCGCTGGGTCGAGGCGCTGGCGGAGGTCGGCGGCAACCGGGCGCGCGAGCTGCTGACGTTCGACCAGGGCATGGCACTCGCCGCCGGGTGGGCCGATGGCTTCCTGCACGGCGCCCATCAGGCCGACTGCGTCGATCCCACCACGGGTCTCG
>Ga0163163_10003837_pt1 | contig 12797 bp, 15 predicted proteins | sample S65metaG_FD_119766 | JGI IMG/M metagenome (GOLD analysis project Ga0163163, IMG submission 119766) | Switchgrass rhizosphere microbial communities from Kellogg Biological Station, Michigan, USA - S6-5 metaG | ecosystem: Host-associated > Plants > Roots > Rhizosphere > Soil | place: USA... | reverse complement strand
GATTGCCTTGAAACAGTTTTCGTAGGCTTCTCTTTTTCGATGTATCCTTAAAAGGTCGGAACTCTTACCACTCAACCGGTGGAGAAGCTAACAGGGAGTCACTAATGCTCGCCAAAGGATTAACACCTATTTTGAACGTTTCGAACATGGCAAGGAGCTTCGAGTGGTTCGAAAAGCTCGGGTGGGCCAAGGCTTGGGAATGGGGAGAGCCACCAAACTTTGGGAGCGTGTGCTCGGGTGACTATCAAATCTTTCTCTGTCACGACTGCCAGGGAGGTCGCAGTTATAGCGCATCCGAGTCTGCGCATGCGTTAGAAGGACGCGACGTTGTTGACGAAGGAACGTGGTTGTCTATCTGGGTCGAAGATGTGGATCAGGTTTATCAGGAGTGTTTGACGCGAGGAATTGAGGTAATGTCCCCGCCAACCGACATGCCCTGGAACGTCCGAGAGATGCATGTGCGCCATCCTGACGGGCATGTATTCAGAATCGGTAAAGGACTTGAAGACACTGAGGAGGAATGAACCTCAGTTGAAAGGTAGACTACAACTCTCATAGAGGGCTCCCGACATGAAATATCTGAAGGCTCGCATGTTCGCAGTCTTGCTTATTCTAATTAGCAGTGGACTCATTTATTGGAACTGGTATGACCTCCACGCAAAGGGCGAATATTCCATGAAGCTTGCCGCCTTTGCTCCACTGGTTGCGGTCGGAGGAGTGTTTCTGCTCTTTTTTCCGGGCAGGGCAGGGAAACCAGAATCGACGTCGGACAAAGTCATTACATTAATTGTCTTTGTTGTCGGACTCCTTGCTGGGCTGGCAAACTGGTTTTTGATGGATCCCGGTTTCTTCGGTATGTGACGTCGGCAAACGATCTCAAGCCCGAGGGCACCAAATATCGTTGTGCGAGTATCTGTTTTGGAAAATATTTGTGTTTGGATCTTCTCTGCGAAGCGACGGCGAAACTTTTTGTTATTGGAGCGAACTTTTGACGGAACATAACGATCCACTAAACCACACGAATTATCACGAAACAAAAATTTCCAAAACTTGATTTGGTGTTATTTCGTGTGGATTCGTGGATCTTTAGCTTTGGCTGCGGCATTGCTGCGCTGAGTAATGTCAGCGTCCTCTGCGTCTCGGCGGTTTTGAGTTGTTAATAGTTCACCCGCGGAGGTGCAGAGGACGCAGAGATTTCGCAGAGAAGAAAAACATAGGATGACAGTAATCATGTGTAGAAACATAAAAACCCTTCACAACTTCAAACCACCAGCAACTGACGAAGAAATCCGCGCGTCGGCAATTCAATTCGTGCGCAAACTCAGCGGCTTCACGAAGCCGTCGAAGGCGAATGAAGAGGTATTTAATCAGGCAGTCGCGGAAGTGACGGAAGCCGCACGCAAACTCATCGACTCGTTAATCACAACTGCACCACCGCGTGACCGTGAAGTGGAAGCGATCAAGGCGCGAGAGCGAGCGGCCGAAAGATTTGGCGTCAGCCCGAACTGACAAGATGAAACGTTCTGGATTTGCAGATCTTCCTCTCCATGGCGGTCACGTCCCTCACTGGCTTGCCTCGCGCATGACCAAGCTCGGCGCTGCTATCACCGAAACGATCATTCACGATTACGGTGCCTCGGCCTTCTTGTCGCGACTCAGTGATCCATTCTGGTTTCAGGCAATGGGTGCTGTGATGGGAATGGACTGGCATTCTTCCGGAATTACCACGTCTGTCATGGGTGCTTTGAAGTGTGGTCTCGCGCCGAAGGCAGACGAACTCGGAATCTATGTGTGCGGAGGTCGTGGCCGGTTCTCGCGCAATACCCCGAGTGAATTACGGCAGCTTGCAGAGCGCCAAGGGTTTGATGGCGACGCGCTGGTTCGCACAAGTCGACTAACAGCCCGCATCGACAACAATGCGATCGCCGACGGGTTTCAGATCTATCTTCATAATTTTGTTGTTACGGCAAATGGCGAGTGGGCCGTCGTCCAGCAGGGATTGAATGACCGCACCGGAATGGCCCGCAGATACCATTGGCACTCAGCAACAGTCAGAGATTTTGTTTCTGAACCACACACGGCGATCGTTGGTCAGAATCAGGGAATGTTGATGAACCTGGTGGATAGCGCTGCCAGACCCGCGCAGTCAGCAATGCTAGAAATCGTTAAAGACAAGCCTGAAAACGCACTAAGCGCTGCCCGCCACTTGCGCATGCCTGCACACCACGAAGTTCGTGAGCAAAACATTGATTTGAAACGACTCGGCGCAGTGTTGGCCGTCGCATACGAGCGAGACCTTCACGACTTCGCCGAGTTGATGCTGCTGGAGAAACTTGGCCCACGCACGCTGCAATCGCTCGCGTTGGTCGCGGAAGTGGTGCACGGTGCTCCCACGCGTTTCCAGGATCCGGCGCGCTTTTCATTTGCCCACGGTGGAAAAGATCGTCATCCGTTCCCAGTGCCTCTAAAAACCTACGATGAATCTCTTAATTTTCTGCGAAGCTCATTAGATGCCGCAAAAGTAGGTGATCAGGAGAAGCTGGATGGCTTTCGACGTCTGAATCGTTTCGTGCAGAACGTTGAGAAACAGTTTCAACCTCAGACAGATTTTAAAGCGCTGATCGCACACGAGAATGCGATTTCGCCGACGCTCGATGGTCGCTCAGTTTTCGACGATAGACCGCGACGGCAGAGAGTCAACACGCCAAAACAGCGTTCTTTATTCTGAACGGCCACCTAACATCAAATTGATCCCAAACCGTAAATAGATCGCAATGAATTCGGCAGCATCTACTTTGCCTTTTCCACTTGTTTTCGTTAACCTCTAAACCTCTTACCCCCATAGAATCCCTCCCGACACTAAACGCCTTTTGAGTGCACTTGTGCATTCTTATTTTCGAGATTCGAAGGAGTAATTCGTATGAAAAGAGCTTTCCGACCGTTTACCTTGGTTTGCAGCCTGGCTTTGATATTGTCCGCAATGTCACTAGCTTTGGGCCAGGCAGCCAACCAGCAAGCCAGCAGCGCGATTCGTTCAGTACCGAGCGGCTCGAAAATGAAGTTCAGAGGCGTGGTGATTTCTCGCGATGCTGACAATTTCACGATTCGCGACCGCACACGCCAGGACTACATTGTGCGAATCACAGACGACACCAGCATCAAGACGTATGGGGGTTTCTTCAAGGGCGGGAAGAAATATCCTGTCACAGATATCCTTCGTGGTTTGATTATCGAGGTTGAAGGACGTGGAGATCCGCAGGGCCAGATCGTTGCCGATAAGATTCGATTCAACGAATCTGATATGCGAGCGGCTGTTACGGCGGATACCCGTGTATCACCCGTGGAAGCGAACCAGGAGCGAATCGCTGGTCAAATAGACGAACTGTACGCGGTTGCAGCCGAAGCGCGTGCGGAAGCGGCTGGCGCACATGAACGTATCTCAGCGCTTGATGACTACGACATGCAAGATTCGGTTGCTGTGACTTTCCGAGTGAATAGTGCCGTGCTCTCGCCGGAAGCAAAGCGTCAACTCGATGACTTTGCTCAAAAAGTGATCAGCGCAAAGGGCTACATGATTGAGATCTCGGGTCACACAGATTCGACCGGTGGCGACGCGAAAAACTTTCATCTCAGCCAGGAGCGCGCCGAGTCCGTCGTTCAATACTTGGCGGTGACTCACAAGATACCGCTTCGTCGTTTCATCACTCCGATGGGGTACGGAAAGACCGAGGCGGTCGCCGATAACTCAACCGCGGCTGGTCGGTCCCAGAACCGGCGGGTCGAAGTAAAAATGCTGCTGAATCGGGGTATAACGCAGCAGAGAAGTACACCATCGACAGCGAAGCCATAGCAGAGAGTTAGAACAGAGTCGTGCCCGAAACAGTGAGGCGCCTTGGTCAGTTTGTCCAACGCGCCTCACTTTTCTTTTTTACTGGGAGCGCAGGCGTCCCAGCCTGCTGATGTGTTCTTACTGACTTCGATTGTCACACGGCAGGCGACGACGCCTGCATTTCCGGCATCTGCTGCTCCCAGCACGAGTTACACGGTTTGCGGGGAAATGACCCGATTTGGGCTGCAATACTCCAAATTCTCACGAAATTTCGCTGTTTTTGCACGGTTTTGAGGGTTGTCCGCGTGGCCTCCTGTTTGCTCTTTATTGTGGCTATGACAAACACAGACGTCTTCCCAATTTGGCAAGGTAAGGCCGGTACTAAAAGCAAGACAGACCCTGTACCGCTTTCGGACCATGCGCTGGCACTGGCTGCCGGCAAAGGCGATTTGCAGGCGTTCGAAATGTTATATGAACGACATAATCGCCGTGTGTATTCGTTGTGTTTGCGGATGACGCAAAACCCTGCTGAAGCAGAAGACTTGGCTCAGGAAGCGTTTATTCAGCTCTTTCGTAAGATTGGTAGTTTCCGAGGTGAGTCTGCATTTACAACATGGCTTCACAGACTGACAGTCAACCAGTGCCTGATGCATTTTCGCAAGCGCAGTGTGAAGTTGGAGCGAACGACTGAAGAAGGTGAAACTCCAGTTCAGATTGTTCGTGGCACCGAGAACCCGAACGCGATGCCAGTAATCGATCGGATAGCCCTTGATAACGCCCTGAAGGAATTGCCCCCGGGCTACCGAACGGTGTTTGTTCTTCACGACGTCGAAGGGCATGAGCACGAGGAGATTGCAAAGATTCTCGGCGTTGCAGTGGGCACGTCGAAGTCACAATTACACAAAGCGCGATTGAAGTTGCGCGGAATCTTGAGGGCCAAGAGGGCCTCTTCGAAGAGCCGAGCCTGAGTTAGTTCTCGACCTGGAGTTGTAGAAAGCCATCGGCAGAAAGTGCCGGTGGCTTTTCAGTTTGTTCGGGCCTTATGCGAGCGCGCGCACTTCCACGGTTCCCGTCTCAGCGGAAGGTATGCGTGCTGCAATCGTGTTAGCTTCACTGGCAGTTTCCACTTCAATCAAAAAGTAGCCTCCCAGTTGTTCCTTTGTTTCGGCGAAAGGCCCGTCGATTGTTATGGCCCTTCCATTTCGCACGCGGACACTGCTTGCGGTTGATGTCGGTTGCAACTGCGAACCAGTTATGAATTTTCCGTCTGTGGTTAACCCCTCACGCAGCTCCCGATACCTCTTGTACATTTCCTGACGCTCATCTTCAGTCAAACGACTGAATGCTTGCTCGTCATGGTAAATCAGCAACATGTACTTCATTGATTGCCTCCGAGCGTTTTGATTTGAGTCTACAACGTAACGACGGGTGGGAACCGCGGGATCGACATGAAGTTATCTCTTGCCGGCCAAACTTTTCTTCAAGACCTGAATGAGGTCAACTGCCTCAGGTTCCTTGTCACGCCTGTAGTCTTTAAGCTCAACGACATTGCTGGCCTTTGATTGTTTGCGCTTAACCAGCTTCAGCAGGTCTTCTGTCTGTTGGTCTTTGGCAGGAGAGAAGGTGCGTTTAATCTTCTTCTTTATGAGGGTTTCAAATTTTCGAACTGCCGCAGTCGGGACATCTTTCTCTTCCGGCAACCCGATCGCTTTGACAGAACGCACTTCATCCGGAAACCTCATTGTCTCCGCTCGCAGAAGACCGTGGTCCGAAAAGATCGCGACAATGCGTTCCTTTCCGCGCATGACGAAGGTTGCTATGCCAACGTCTCCTCGTTCCTTCATTGCTTCTGCAAGGAGTCGATAAGCCTTTTCGGAGTTTCCCGCCGGAGTCAAAAAATATCCGCGCTCGAAATAGACTGGCGGAATCGAATATTCTTTTACGAATCGTGTGAGGTCGATGTCTCGTGTTGTTTCTGGAGCCAAGCGTTCGAGTTCTTCATCTGAGACAGTGACGAACTTGCCTTCAGCAACCTCATAACCGCGAACCATGTCTTCGGCTTCCAGATCCTTTCCGGTCTTTTCTGCGTAGTATTTCCTCGCCAATGGTTCACCGTCAGGCCCGAGCATGCGCAACGATGTTCGTGTACTGCGAGTCGCCGGAAACAGATTGACGGGAACACTGACGAGCCCAAACGTGATGGTTCCAGACCAAAACGGTCGCACTCCCGAATTCTCCTCGGCAGTGACGCTGGATTCGGAACGATGCGTGGTGGTCCGCTTTCCGTTCCTGCTCGTGTTCGAACTTCTTCTAGGCAGCGTGTTTTCCTTTCTTTAGAGCGGCAATGCTTTTAGCGAGTACGCTATCGAGCGACGTCGTCTTACGCTTGGTCTTGACTGCCGCCAGACGAGGTGCATGGCCTTTTGCTTTCTTCGCTATGAACTCGAGTACCCGCTCACGGTATTTGTCTTTGTAATTGTCCGGATCAAACTCACCCTCAAGCATGCTAACCAGGAGCTTCGCCATTTCGATCTCTTTCTTAGTTGGCGCACGTCCATCCGGCTTAGGTAGTTCGTCAGCTGCTATCACCTCGCCGGCATTTCGGAGCGTCGACAACACTAGATATCCATCCTGTGCACCGAGAGCACCGGAGTAAGCCTTGTTCAGCATGACCCAGTGGGCGATTCCTTCCGTCTCCTGGTTCTCTAAGGCGCGGGCCAAAGCAAAGTAGTTCGCCTGGTCGCCATCGGGACCGAGGAAGTAAGGACGTTCGTAAAACTGTTGAGAAATTGCTTTGATCGGAATAAAGCCACTGACCTCAATATCGCGAGAAGGCTCAGGTTTTAGTTTTTCCAACTCTTCGTCATCGAGAATCACGAATCTCCCCGGCTCGATTTCGTAGCCCTTGCGGATATCTTTGGTCTCAACCTCTTCACCGCTTTCTGGCTGAACCATATGTTGTTTGACGCGGTTGCGTTTCGAGTCGTCCAGTATGTGGAAGCGGATGCTCTTATCCTCGACGGCCGCGTAAAGCTTTACGGGAAGCTTCTGCGTGCCAATCTTCAGTTCACCCTTCCAAATTGCCCTTGCAGCCATGTCTTTCAGAACTCAAATTCAATTTCAATTGAATCTTCGGAATCGTCGTTGGAAAGTGAGCAAGGAGTACAGACCTTGTGAGTAGGTTCCAGACAGGTTGAACAAACTGGCCCATCACATCTTTTACACCGGTACTCCGTCTCGTATGGATACATGTGATGGCAGACCGGACATATCTCAGTCCCGACCTCGAGCCACCACGGCTGTAAAAATCCGCGTTTCGCCATTTTCAAATTTCCTCACAGCACTTTAAATGCCATCCACAGATTACGCAGATGTCTTTGCGAAAACAGGTTAGAATGCGCGTCCACAAGGCGATCCCTTTCAGGAGAAGAAGAAGCATGGAGCAAAGGACAGTCACATTCTATCGCTGGTCAGACATGCCCAAAGAAAAAGTGACAGACATGTTAGATCGCCGATTAATCACCGGCGACCGCATGATGTTGTCGCACGTTTATTTACGGAAGGGAGCGATTGTGCCCAGGCACTCCCATGAAAATGAGCAACTCACGTACATACTGGAAGGCGGGCTGCGTTTTTGGATTGGTGAAGACGAGTCGCAAATGATCGACGTGATGGCCGGCGATGTTCTGCACATTCCATCATTCGTTCAGCATAAAGCAGAAGCACTCGACGATACGCTCGATGTTGATATCTTCAGTCCACCACGCCAGGACTGGCTGGATAAGACCGATGACTATTTAAGAAAATGACGACAGTTGGCAGGAAGAGTCTGTCTTTTCACTATGGATTTAGGACTTCATAACAAGATTGCACTCGTGGTCGCTGCGAGTAGCGGACTGGGACGCGCGGTCGCTGAAGAGCTCGCCGCTGAAGGCGCGTCCCTGGTGATTTGTGGACGAGTAACGAAGACACTCACTGAAACTGCCGCGGCGATCGCCGACAAAACCGGTGGACACGTGCTTGCTGTCACGGCAGACGTCTCAGTTCCAAACGATGTCAAGCGACTCGTCGAGTCGGGAATTACCAGATTTGGTCGCATCGACATTCTGGTAACCAACGCCGGCGGACCACCTGCCGGAACATTTGAAAACATTACTCAGGAGGAGTGGGAAGCTGCGACTCGCTTAACACTTTACAGCGCAATCAATCTTGCCAGACAAGTGTTGCCAGGAATGAAAGAGCGCGGTTGGGGGAGAATCCTCAACACCACTTCTATTGCCGTGAAGCAACCGGTCGAAGGGTTGCTTCTGTCGAATAGCTTGCGTGCCGCAGTGACTGGTTTTGCGCGGACACTGGCGAACGAAGTGGCTTCTGAAGGAATAACTGTCAACAACATCCTGCCGGGTTACACAAGAACGGAACGAGTTGAGGAACTCGCGCGCATGATGGCCGAGAAGCAGGGAATTACTGCCGAGGAATTCAAGGCCAGGTGGGAAAGCGAGATTCCGATGAAGCGGCTTGGCGAACCTCACGAGTTTGCTGCTTTGGCGGCGTTCCTGGTTTCAGAGCGAGCCAGTTACATCACTGGTACGTCGATGCAGGTAGACGGTGGTTGGATTCGCTCCCTGCTTTGAGGCGCCACTTTGGAAACGATTTCTATTTCCATCAATTTCAAGATCGGTTACCCTCCGCCGCAATAAGAAACTAACCTGAATTACATAAGGAGATCCCCCATGTCAGAAGAAAATCTTCAGATAGTACGAGGTCTATATGAAGCTTTCGGGAATGGCGATGTCCCGGGAGTGTTGAGCAAATTCGCTAACGACATCGAGTGGCGAGAAGCGGATAACTTCATCTACGCGGACGGCAATCCTTACATTGGGCCAACTGCTGTTCTCGAAGGTATCTTCATGCGATTCGCTACTGAATGGGACAACTTCGCTGTCACTCCGAATTCGATCTTGAGTGCCGGAGATCAAGTGATTGCTCTAGGCACTTATTCTGGAACTTACAAAAAAACCGGGAAGTCGGTCCGGGCGCAGCTGGTGCACGTTTGGGACATCAAAGACGGAAGGGCGGTAAAGTTTCAGCAATACACCGACACCAAGCAATTTGCTGATGCGGTCAGTTAGTTGAAAGTGTTGGACATGCTTTAGCTTGTCGCAAAGTATCCAGGTGATGCGATCAGCGACCGACAAGCTAAAGCATATCGGACACCGTTCACTCTTTCCCACCTAGCGGCGAATCACCAAGCACAAAGTAGAAAGCATCCAGCTCAATGGTGAGTACAAAGCACTGCCGTCCTGTGCTATTTTCTCTCTTCGATCCAACATGCAGGTTTTTTCTTTTTACGTGCTACTAATCCAACACAACATCACCACGTCATTTCAATCTCCCGCAGTGCTAGTGCTACTGATCATCATCGGGATTGCACTGCTCTATACGCTCATCAGAGAAGTACGAAAGATCCCGCCGAAGCTATTCACACTAATGGCAACAGCGTTTGTCGACATGGTGGGGTTATTGATGATCCTGCCACTGCTTCCATTCTACGTGAAGACGCTCGGAGGCTCTGGAGTACAGTTCCTGGGATTTCATTTAGGCACCGGGATCATTAATGGCTTTATTGTCGCCTCGTTCACTGTTGCACAGTTGGTTAGCGCTCCGATGTGGGGAAAGTTTTCCGATCGGGTTGGACGTCGACCTACTTTGCTTATCGCTCTTGGTGCCTCTGCGATTGCTTACCTCATATTTGGATTTGCGCACTCACTTTTGTTGCTCTTCTTGTCCCGGATCGTTCAGGGCGCAGGTGGTGGAACTGTCGGCGTAATTCAGGCGTACGTCGCGGACTCAACGGCGCCTGAGGATCGGGCACGGGCGCTCGGTTGGCTCTCGGCAACTACTAATCTGGGAGTCGCTCTTGGTCCGGTGCTCGGCTCGTTTGCGATCGCACTAGGTAAACACGATTTACTTCCTGGTCCAGGAACTTTACAGATGGGGCACGCCGCGCCGGGAATTCTGGCCGCTGCGCTATGTCTCTTGAACATGGCTTTCGCGGCTCGTTACCTCACGGAGTCTCGCAATCCAGCCGATCACGTTGCTACTGATGAGCCGCGCAAGAGTTCACGTCAGGCTATTTGGCGCGTGATGTCGCGTTCAAGTGAACCCTCGTCTCGTTTGATTTGGATCTATGCAATCGCGATTGGAGCTTTTCAGGGAAGCTTCTCCGTACTCGCGTTGTTTTTGAATGCACGGTTTCAGGTAACCGAGCAAACCATCGGCTACTTCTTCATGTACGTAGGCTCCATTTCAGTCTTCACTCGTGTGTTGTTGTTGGGACGAATGGTTGATTGGCTTGGTGAAGCAAGGTTATCGCGTCTCGGGTTGATACTTCTCGCAGCTGGTGTCCTGGGTATGCCGTTAGCACGAAACCTGTGGATGCTCGCGATCGCAGTTGCGTTAATTCCGCTGGGAACTGCATTCACATTTCCTTGTGTGACTGCACTCTTGTCGCGAGTCATTGTGCCGAGAGAGCGCGGACTCTACATGGGAATGCAACAGACGTATGGTGGAGTAGCAAGAATAATCGCACCACTCTTCTTTGGTTGGTGCTTCGACTCATTGGGAGTTTCGTCGCCTTACTTCTTCTCATCGGCATTCATTCTGGCAACGGTCTTTTTAGGCTTTGGTCTGGATCAGTACGCACGGCCGTCAGCACATAACGTGAGTGAACCACCGGTTCCGATAGTTAATGAAGTAACAACAACGGCTGGAGAACAGGAAGCGTAGGGGATACGGTCTGCCCTGGTATTGCTGAGCCCACCTTGACAGTCCGGCTACTGCCCCAGGTTGCGAGTAGTTTATGTGCGGCAGATTCACATTGCGATCGATTGACCGGATAAGACTCGCGCTGGGCGACCGGATCAATCTCGAGTACGTGCCTCCACGTTACAACATTGCGCCGACGCAACCGGTCGTCACTGTTATCGACGACCATGTCGAAGAACTCGTTTGGGGGTTGATTCCAAACTGGAGCAAGGAACCCAAGGGAATCATTAACGCTCGCGCCGAAACCCTCGACGATAAGGCCAGCTTCAGTGAATCGTTTCAAAAGAGAAGATGTTTGATTCTGGCTGATGGCTTTTATGAGTGGCGACGAGTAGGGAAGGCAAGGCAGGCGTTTTTCTTTCAAAAGAGAGATGAGACTGCCTTTGCGTTTGCCGGAATTTGGGATCGGTGGCGAAACGGCGAACTCTCGATCAAGTCGTGCGCACTCGTGACAACTACCGCGAACGAAGTGTTGAGACCTGTTCACGATCGCATGCCGGTGATGCTACGTGAGGGGTCATACGAGACATGGCTCGACTCGCAGGTTTCTCCTGTTGAATTGAAGAAGCTGTTGGAACCTTACCCGAGTGAAGAAATGAAGAGTCACCCGGTGAGCAGTCAGGTTAATTACACTGACATTGATAATGAGGGATTAATTAAGAGGGTTGATGTCGAAGTAGGGACGATACCCAGCTTGTTTTGAAACAAAAAAAGGGGCGCCGAAGAGGCGCCCCAAAGTGAATCGGAAAGTGTAGTTCTACTTCGGTGGAGTTTTCAGAGTGACAATGTTCGTATAAGCAGAGCTGCCTCCCTGATTAACAGCCCTCACCCGGTATCTGAACCAAGTGTTCTTGTTCAAGCCTGTATTTGCGAACGATGTTACGTTCGCCCCCACCTGAACAATCTGCGCGAAGTTGGTACAGCCGTTACCGGAGCATTGCTCAATTTGGAACCCGGACTCGTTAGTAGAATTATCCGTCCAACTCAGATTTATCTGTGTGGATGACGCCGTAGCACCAGCCAAGTTGCTCGGCGCACTCGGCGGTGGTACTGGTGTAGGAGTTGGCGTCGGTGTTGGCGTTGGCGTCGGTGTTGGAGTTGGTGTCGGTGTTGGAGTTGGTGTTGGAGTCGGCGTCGGTGTTGGAGTTGGTACCGAGCCACACGTCCCAAATCTGAAAGATCCAATTCGAGTTCGCCAGTTAAATTGCGAGGTCGTTGGGTAATACTCGGTCGTGTACCAGAACGTACAATCATCAACCGGATCGACCGTCAGCGCACTGTAGTCTCCCCACCGGTTACTAGTGCCCGTTTGACTTCCAGTGCCTGAAAAGAGAGTCGCTTCACCTTGTCCAAGAGTGTTCACCGGATCTGTGGCGAGCCGGCCAGCATAACGAATCTGTGGGAAGATCGATGAGCTGGAGGCACTATAGCCAATGGCGATATTCCCGTCTTTGTCCATTGCCGCAGAGCCCATCCAGCGCCATGTTGTATCTGGTTGATAAGTGCTTTCTTGCGCGACAGTGACGGGACCATTCGTGACGTTTTGAAGCTCGAACCATCTAATTCCAGCCACACCGCCTGAGCTTACAGTGTAGTTACCAATAACCGATTCGTGATCGCCGAAGTTGCGATAAGCGAGTCGGAACATCAAACGATCGCCGATCCCGTCCAGTTTTGAAGTCGTACCAGATTGGGGAACGCAGTTTCTTGTTGTAAGACAAAGATCGGTAAATCCCGCAGCAGCAGGACTGCTAAACAAAGTAAAAGTCGTGTTCGCTGGCGTGGCGAAGTCCGCATGAAAGTGAAAAGTCTTATAAGCACCACCCCCTGGGAATTCTACGAACACCGCCGGTGCATTTGCCGGTGGCAAATTGGATCCATCGAGATCGGCTGGTAAGTAAACGTCCTCAGAAGATCCGCCTGTGACACCCTTAGTTAGAAAGGTAGCGGGCAGACCTTGAAGCATCTTGGCTCGGTCAAATGCAAACGCCTGCGGACCGAGGAACGAGGTTCCCGCAGAATTGAACACGTTCATACTCATGTAGTAGCCATCCGGCCAGACGCTGAGATGTGGATAGTCGAAGAAGTTAGAACCAAGATGGAAGTCGTAACGATAATATGAACCAGTTGCATCACCAGT
>Ga0163163_10003835_pt1 | contig 12800 bp, 8 predicted proteins | sample S65metaG_FD_119766 | JGI IMG/M metagenome (GOLD analysis project Ga0163163, IMG submission 119766) | Switchgrass rhizosphere microbial communities from Kellogg Biological Station, Michigan, USA - S6-5 metaG | ecosystem: Host-associated > Plants > Roots > Rhizosphere > Soil | place: USA: Michigan... | reverse complement strand
GGTGATATAGTACTGATTACTGCAAACGATTCTGCCACACTTGTTCAGCAATATAGCGGTAAGCTGAAAGGAAAGATTGTAATGCAAATGATGAACGATACATTACGTCCATCTTTTACTGCCGATGCAGAACGGTATGCAGATACATACCTCGATAAAATGGCGAAGACACAGCCGCAAAGCAGGGCGGCGGGTAACCAACAATTCAGGGGTAACAACAATTTTGCAGCAAGGCAGGCATTTCAACGAACACTCACTAATTTATACAATAGCGAAAAACCTGCATTGATCCTTAGTATGTCCGCAAGAGGAACTGATGGAACTGTATTTGTACAAAGCGGCGGATCTTACATGAAAGATCAACCAGAAGCACCAGCAAGTGTAGGTTTATCAAGTGATGATTATTTGCGTTTACAGCGACTTGTAAAAGCAGGTGTACCTGTAGAACTGGAAGCAGATGTAAAAACAAAATTTTTAACGAACGATACAAAAGGTTATAATGTAGTTGCAGAAATTCCCGGAACAGATCCACAGCTTAAAGAACAGATTGTGATGTTGGGCGGTCATCTTGATTCATGGCATGCAGGAACGGGAGCTACAGATAACGCCGCCGGTTGTTCGGTAATGATGGAAACGGTTCGTTTAATAAAAACATTAGGACTTCAACCAAAAAGAACCATTCGTATTGTTTTATGGAGTGGGGAAGAGCAAGGACTGTTTGGCTCGCGTAATTATGTAAAAACGCATTTTGGTGATCCTCAAACCATGCAGTTAACACCAGACCAGGCAAAGGTTTCTGCTTATTATAACCTGGATAATGGCACCGGTAAAATCAGGGGTGTTTATTTACAGGGAAATGATAAAGTAAGAGACTTGTTCCAGGAGTGGTTGACACCATTCAGTGATATGGGAGCATCTACCATTACTATCAATAATACAGGTGGCACAGATCATCTTTCATTTGATGCTGTAGGTATTCCTGGTTTTCAATTTATACAAGATCCAATTGAATATGATACCAGGACGCATCATAGCAATATGGATAACTATGACCATTTGGTTCCATCGGATCTGAAACAAGCTGCAACAATTGTAACTGCATTTGTTTACAATACTGCACAACGCAATGAAATGATTCCAAGAAAACCATTGCCACAGCCAGCCGGATCCCAGAGAGGCTTTTAAAACCAAATAACTTTTGATAACAAAACAAAAAGTACGAAGTGAAAGTTTCGTACTTTTTATTTTGTTATTTCCCAATTTTCAATAGCACCGTTAATCACAGTAAATAAAGGATGTGTTTGAAAATTCCTGGTTGATTTGATCTTTTTTAATTTTATAGGATCCCGTTCCAACAGTTTGTTTTTCAGGTGTTGTATTTCAAATTCTATTTGTCCTGTGGTAACGGGTATTTTACATTCCTGGAAGCGCCATTCGATTTTGTTTCTGTCAAAGACGTAGTTTCTTTTTTCTGCTTCCTGGTGCACAATGCTTAAATAATAGTTGACCGCATGCAAAGGATGTCGGCAGTTCTTAAACCGGTTTAACTGCGGATGATTCCTGTAACCTTTTGTCTTGTCTTCAAGCACGTGTTTTGCCAAAAGACTTTCCCTCCATAGAGCTACCAGGCCCTTTGTGTCAAGATATTTCGGATGAAGAGACCAGATTCTCATAAATACAAAACAAATTATCTTGTGGATAGTTCAAATAAGTGAGCCTTCTATGAGTAGAAGGCTCAACAAAAATTATAAGTTCAAGAACCGAATTTATTTATTCATTTTGTTTTTTAAATTCTCATCGATTGCATCTAAAAACTCTTCTGTATACAAATAATCTTTTCCGTGTTCAACTTTTGATTTTATGGTTAGAGCAAGATCCTTCGTCATCTTACCACTTTCCACTGTTTCGATACAAACTTCTTCAAGGGTAGTACAGAAGTCGATTAACTGCTGATTGTTATCGAGCTTACCCCGGAATGCCAAACCCCTTGTCCAGGCAAAAATGGACGCAATTGGATTCGTAGAAGTTGGGTTGCCTTTTTGATGTTCGCGATAGTGACGCGTAACCGTTCCATGTGCAGCTTCAGCCTCCATTGTTTTTCCATCTGGAGTTATCAGTACCGAAGTCATTAACCCCAAAGAACCAAAACCCTGAGCAACTGAATCACTTTGCACATCCCCGTCATAATTTTTACAAGCCCAAACAAAACCCCCATTCCATTTCATTGCACTTGCCACCATATCATCAATAAGGCGATGTTCATAAGTAATGCCCGCCTGTTTAAATTTATCAGCAAACTCCTTTTCGAAAATTTCCTCGAAAATGTCTTTAAAGCGACCATCATATTTTTTCAGGATGGTATTTTTTGTACTCATATACAACGGCCATCCTTTCTGCAAAGCCATGTTCATGCAACTCCTCGCAAAGCCGCGAATGCTTTCATCGGTATTATACATGGCAAGGGCAACACCACCTTCGCCTGAATAATTAAATACCTCGTATTCCTGTTTTTCGCCCGACTCGCTTTCAAAACTTATTTTCAATTTCCCTTTGCCTTTTACAACAAAGTCAGTGGCCCGGTACTGGTCGCCAAAAGCATGACGACCTACAACAATAGGACGATCCCACGTTGTTACTAACCGAGGAATATTTTTAATAACAATAGGCTCACGAAAAACTGTTCCGTCTAAAATATTACGGATAGTTCCATTCGGGCTCTTCCACATCTGTTTCAACTTGAATTCCTTTACCCGTGCTTCATCCGGAGTAATGGTAGCGCATTTGATACCGACCCCGTATTGCCTGATAGCATTTGCCGAATCAACAGTAACCTGGTCGTTAGTTTGGTCGCGGTATTCAACGCCAAGGTCATAGTATTTAATATCCACATCGAGATAGGGCAGAATCAGTTTGTCCTTGATAAACTTCCAAATAATTCTTGTCATTTCATCGCCATCCAGTTCCACCACAGGATTAGCTACTTTAATCTTCTGTGCCATGTATGCATTTTGATTTTAATAATGGCGCAAAACTAACGTTTTATCGATAGCCGAATTAGTACAATCTTTGTAAAGAATTTTCGGCTGGCCATAGAAACCATTAACCATGGAACACGTACGGCTTTTTTTTCAATTCCTGCATAAATTCGTTACACTTAGCGAAGCTGAGTTTGATGACTACATCAGGCCTTATACCGAGGTGAGGCATTTTAGAAAACGCCAACTAATCACCAAGGAAAACGACATTGAAAACTACCTGAACTTTGTGACCAAAGGCCTCGTTCGTAAATTTTACAAAAAAGATAAAGCGGAAATTAATACACAGCTTTCCACTGAAGGACACATCATTCATGCGCAGGAATCATTCCATAGCCGCACGCCTTCGGAATATTTTGTGGAAGCAATAGAGACTTCAACAATGGTATCAATAACGTATGATGATCTTGAAAAGATTTACTCCAGTAGTCATAAAATGGAAAAGCTCGGAAGGCTGGTGATCACTTTTACAATGGTGGTTAAAGACCGGTGGCAAATGAACATGATCAAATTAACGCCACGTGAACGTTTCATTGATTTCGTGCACAAAAATCCTGATTTGCTTCAAAGAGTTCCTCAAAAATATCTTGCCTCCTATTTAAATATTCAACCAGAAACATTTAGCAGGTTTAAACATTTGCTAAGGAAGAAATAGTGTTAACAACATGAAACCAGCCTATCCTGCAAACTATACAGGATGGTTGCGCTTCAGATTTTTTTATTTTGCTCAGGAAAAAACGATTGCATGTTATCGAAAAGATTCTCTTTTGTTGTCATTTTTTTGCTTACTGTTCTTTTCTGTTTTTCCCAAAAAACTATTGGTACGTACAAAAGCTTTAGAAAGGCTGGTAACCAATTCCTGTTTTCGACATCTAACGGAATTTTTAAAATTGAATTTTGCACTCCCGGCATGTTTCGCGTACGGAGTACATGGAATAAAACATTCGAAGCAAACGAACCATGGATGGTTGTAAAGTATGACTGGGCGCCAGTAATTATTAACCTTGCTGAAGGGCCAAAGCTTATCCAATTAAAGACCTCCCAGCTATTGGTAAAACTATACAAGTCCTCACTGCAAATTGACGTATACAATAAAGACGGAAAACTGTTATCATCAGAAAGTATTGTGAACGGTGGCGTTTCAAAAAAATCAGATACGGTTGTGTGTACAAAACAAATGACTGCTGATGAGCACTTCTTTGGATTTGGGGAGCGAATGGATTTTTTTGATCGTCGTGGAAAAAAATTAAAGTTAAATGTCGGCAGAGGAAAAGGGTTACCCCACATTGTTGGCGCTTACAACATACTGGAAGCAAATTACTCGCCCATTCCGTTTTTTATGAGTACAAATGGATATGGAATTTTCTTTCATAATGCGTATCCAACGGAATGGAATATGGGCAACGAAAGAAAAAATGCATACTCTTTTAGTGCTGCTGGCGGCGAGCTGGATTATTATTTTATTTATGGGCCCAGGTTTCCAAACATTTTAGATCAATACACATCTCTTACCGGAAAGGCACCCCTGATGTCTTTATTTGCTTATGGTTTGCATTTGGGAACCTACTCAGGAGGCACATGGAGTTTTGAACAATTTTCATCTGACCAGTATGTAATCAATCTTGCAAGGAAATTAAGAGAGCTTGGAATTCCGGTAGATATACTATGGCTTGATTCTACCTGGAGGATTTTTGGTGAAGTAGGAGGTAAGGGTGCAACCTCATTTGAATGGAGAGAGACATTCAAAAATCCGAAAGGAATGTTTGATAGTTTGTACTCCATGAATTACAAAATGGTTGGTTTGCATTTACGTCCGCGGTTTGACAATGGAAAAACAATTAAACTTTTGGATACGGCACAAAAATTAAAGTTCACATACCCGGAAGGAAGCTATGCGGGTGAATTTGTAAACTTTTTTGATTCTGCATCAACTGATTTTTGGTGGGATCATGGGGTAAAACGTGTTGCCGATATTGGTGCTAAGTTTTTGAAGACAGATGAAGGCAGCGCTTTTGGTGGTGTAGCAAATGAAAGTGAAAAAACTGGTCCGCAAGGAAAAGAAATTTTAAAACTGCACAATCTTTTCCCCATAGCTTACGCAAAAGCTCCTTATGAAAAATTTCAGCAGTTCAATGGAATGCGTGGAATCAATCAAACACGCGAGGGCTATGCAGGCATTCAACGTTATCCTTACATTTTTGCGGGTGACTGGCCAAGCGAGTGGCAATATTTTGCTCCTGTTATCAAGGCGGGACTAAATATAGGTTTGTCAGGTGTTGGAAACTGGGCGCATTGTATGGGCGGGTTTGAGCATGTTGCCGATCCTGAATTATACATTCGCTGGGTACAATTTGGAATGTTTAGCCCCGTTGCATTGGTGTTTGGAATGGATCATCCCGGATATAAAGAACCGTGGAATTATGGCGAAGATGCGTTGCGCAATTTTAAGAAATATGATTCCTTGCGTTACCAACTATTGCCTTATATCTACAGTAATGCTTATCAAATGTATCAAACCGGATCTCCGTTGATGAAAGCATTGGTGCTGAATTACCAGGAGGATGAAAATGTGTATGAGATTGGCGATCAGTATTTGTTTGGTGAAAGTTTGATGGTTTGTCCTGTAACTACGAAGGGTGCCCAAACAAGAACTGTTTATTTACCTGAAGGTGAATGGTACGATTGGTGGACCGGAAAAAAATATCCAGGCAAACAGTATGTTCACGTTGTAACACCATTGGACACCTTGCCTGTTTTTGCCAAAGCGGGTGCCATCATTCCATTGCAGCCAGCAATGAAATATGTAGGAGAGAAGCCTGCTGATGTAATCACATTAGACATTTATCCTTCCGGTAATTCTTCATTTAATTTGTATGAGGATGATGGCCAAAGTTTGAATTACCAACAAGGGCAATACTGTTTAACGAGCATCAAGGCGTCTGTGTCATCCGAACGATTTCATTTGCGAATTGAAAAGCCCGAAGGAAGCTTTATACCAGCTAAACACAAATATTTATTGAAGGTACATGTACATAACAACCTGAAGCCACGAAGAGTTTTCGAAAATGGAATTGAACTGCCAGATTGGTCTTACAATGAAAAGGAAAATGTTATATATCTTACGACAACAAACGACAATTCGAAAAACATCGATGTCGATATATCTTATTAAAGTATGAAAGCTCTATTTCTGCCTTTGCTGTGTTTTCTTTCAATGACTTTAAACGCACAGGTTTCAACCTATACAATTGCAAGTCCGGACAAACATATTGTTGTATCGGTAATTTCAGAACCAAAATATTTCAGCTATAAAATTGATTACAACGGTGAAGAGGTTTTGAAAAAATCAAGACTGGGACTGCTCACAGAGGATGAGGATTTTGCCAATAACCTGCGTGTTGTATCTGTACCGGGACAAACAAAAGTGGAAGACCGGTATGAATTATTTACAGGCAAGCGAAAGATCAACAATTATCTGGCTAATAAATCAGTTATCCATCTTCAAAATAAAAATGAAAAAAAGCTGGACATTATTTTCCAGGTTTCCAATGATGGAGTAGCTTTTCGATATTATTTCCCTGACAGGACTTCCGAAATAAAAACCATTAAAGAAGAACTCACATCTTTTCATTTTGATACGTCTGCAAGAGCATTCCTTCAACCCATGCAAATAGCCAAAACCGGTTGGCAAAAAAGCAACCCCGCATATGAAGAGCACTATAAACAAAATATTTTAGTAACTGATACTTCCACCTTTGGAGCCGGTTGGGTTTATCCTGCATTATTTCATTATAAGAATACGTGGGTGTTAATTACCGAATCCTCGCTTGACAGTAATTATTGCGGAACCAGGCTGCAATCCAAATCGGCGGATGGCGAATATAAAATTGGATTTCCTGATTCCCGGGAAGTATTTACTGGAAAAGGTCATTTGCCCCAGTCAAAGCTTCCATTTTATTCCCCATGGCGTGTGGTCACTGTCGGGAGTCTGAAGACAATTGTTGAATCAACATTAGGAACCGATGTGGCAAAACCAGCAATAAAAATGAATACTTCGTTTATAAAGCCGGGTAAGTCCTCGTGGAGCTGGATCATGTCAAAAGATGATTCCATCGTTTATTCAGAACAAATTCGCTACATAGATTTTGCTGCAAAAATGAACTGGCAGTATTGCCTGGTTGATGCAGCCTGGGATCAAAAGATTGGGTACGATAAAATAAAAGACCTATCTAAATATGCAGCATCCAAAAATGTAGGTTTGATTCTTTGGTATAATTCGTCCGGTGACTGGAACACTGTACCGTACACACCAAAAAGCAAGTTGCTTACGCATGAAGACCGGGTAACAGAGTTTGGGCGTTTAAAACAAATGGGCATCAAGGGTGTGAAGATTGATTTTTTTGGCGGCGATGGTCAGTCAATGATTAAATATTACATCGACATTTTAAACGATGCTGCGCAAGCTCAATTGCTGGTAAATTTTCATGGAGCCACTTTGCCAAGAGGTTGGCAACGAACGTATCCGAATTTGGTTACCATGGAAGCCATTAAAGGATTTGAGTTTGTTACTTTTTCACAGGGAGATGGAAATGCGCAACCGAATCATTCTGCTATGTTGCCATTCACAAGAAACGCATTTGACCCAATGGATTTTACTCCAATGAATTTGTACAAAATTGAAACCAGCAGAACACAACGCAAAACCACGAGTGCGTTCGAACTGGCCACTGCGGTGATTTTTTTGTCCGGCGTTCAACATTTTGCTGAATCTCCGGCTGGTATGCAACATGTGCCCGAGTATGTGCAAAATTTTTTAAGAGAATTACCTGTACGTTGGGATGATGTAAAATTCATTGAGGGGTACCCCGGAAAATATGTTGTTCTCGCAAGAAAAGCTGGCAATAAATGGTATGTTGCCTGTATTAATGGAGAAAATATCGAGCGAACCATTGATCTGAACCTCTCCGCATTTAAAAAGCACAAAGGAACCCTGATTACTGATGGCGCAGAACCCTTAACTTTTCGAACAGAAAAAGTCGATTCGGGTTTTAACGACAATGTTGTTTTAAAGCCTAATGGTGGATTGGTGCTTATTTTGGAATAGCCTAAATACTATACAATATTTCATGGAACTTCTATCAAGCTACTGACCTTTCAGTGTCTTTATGATAGGCCGCTTTAATCATAGTAGATGATAATATTCCATAACAAGTAGCCCATGCTTGTTTTAATTCCTCATTCCAGTCGCTTCCCAGGCCACGTTCAAGCGTCCATAATAGTGCTGAACCAACATGACCATAGTGTTCCGGTTTTACCCCATAATGCACATGACGTGTAGCCAGGTTTTCAATATCAGTTGTCAGCTCTTCCAACTGGTCTAGCTTATTTACTACAACGGCCAGTATGGCAATTAATTTTTTAGATTGCTCTTCTCTTGGAGTTTTGAATAGATGCTGTACTTGCGGGAAATCAATAAAAAGTTTGCTGTAAAACACGTCACCGATGAGTACAGGATCAACCTTGCGTAATAATTTCCAGGAATTTTTTACTAATTCTACTTGATGTTCTGTCATAAATCTAATCTTTTAACAAAGTTGGTCTACCAATCGCTGCCTTTCAAAAATGTATCCCTCAACCGTATGATTTTTCTAATAAGTCGTAATAAAAAATCTGTAATGATTACCTATCCAGCCATTTACGGAATTCAGGAGCCTTGTCGCGGCTAATGTCGATCTCGATTTTAATCGGAGGTTTTAAAAATAGTTTCAACTTGGAGTTCTCTTTCGGCATAATACTTTGTACTGCGTCGATGTGAACAATCGACTGCCTGTTCGCCCGGTAAAATTGCTCGGGATTCAGCACTTCTTCAATTTCATCCATGGTCTCAAAATTCAAAATATATTTATCACCTGAAAACGTAACCAGGTAGTTTAAATTCTCCCTGTAAAAACAAGCGACATCCGAAGTTTTTATCGGTATCCATTGATGTCGCTGATGCACAATAAACTTTTCCTTGTACTGGGATTGAGGCTTTGATTGCACTATTTCCTGGATGATTGCATTGAGCTCAACAGGATAGGAGTTTTTTGTATGAAGCAGTGTCTTACACTTGTCAATGGCACGTTTCAAATCTTCACGAATAATTGGTTTGAGAAGGTAATCAACACTATTTACCTTGAAGGCCCTCAATGCATAATGATCGTAGGCCGTGGTAAATACAATGGGACATTTTAATTGAAATTCATCAAACAGTGTGAAGCTAATGCCATCACTTAACTGTACATCCATAAAAATGATGTCAGGCTCCGGGTTATTTAAAAACCATTTCCTGGACACTTTTAAGCTCGGAAGCATATCGACCACTTTCATTTCTTCATCTACTTCAGAAATGGTTGCCTGTAGCTCTTTTGCCAATAAGGTTTCATCTTCAATAATGAGCACATTCATAACAAAGGAATTTTAACAGTGAAGAAATCGGAACCCGATTCTATCTTCATGGGACGATCAGCTAAATATTTATATAGCGAGGCCATATTTTTCAAGCCCTGTTTATTCGAAGTTTCTATAAAATCTTTTTTCTGGAGATTGTTTTCAACGACCAGGTAATTGTCTTCTGCGTAGACATTGATGTTTAATGGTTCATCTTCAGCAACACGGTTGTGTTTGATGGCGTTTTCAATAAGATTTTGTATGGTAACTGGTGCAATCTTCTTGTTGAGATAAGATTCGTTCACATTAACATGTACTTCCAATCCTTCACAAAAGCGCATTCGTTGAAGATCGATATAGCTTTGAACAAACTTTAATTCATTTTCAAGCGTAACCAATTCCTTTTCCGAACTTTTTAAAATATACCGGTAGGTGAGGGACATCTTGTCCAGGAAATCAGCAGCCTGTTTTTGATTAATACGTATCAGGCTTTTGAGAGACGTCAGCGAATTGAATAAAAAATGTGGATTGAGTTGTTGCTTTAAGCTTTCATATTGAACCAATGCTTTTTCTTTTTCGAGGCGCTGTGCTTTTGTTTCCAGTAAATAAAATTGTTCTTTTCTTTTTCTTCTGAAGCGATAAACATAGAACAAAGCAGTAAGCGAAAGGATGGCTAGAAGTATCCAAAACCAAACTGTCTTGTAATAAATAGTTCCAACATGCATAGACATCGTTCGTTCCGGGACAAACCAATTTGAAGGGTTGATACTTGCTTTATAGTGAAAAACATAGTTCCCTCCGGGCACGTTGGTATAATTAATCAGTGGGTTCTGGGTATAAGTCCAATCCTGGTCGAAACCTTCCAGCTTATAAGCATACCATACATGATCTACGTTTTGATAATAAGGAGAGACCAGTTGGATATTAAAAAAGTTCTGGTCATAGCGCAATCGCAACCTGTCAAATTCTTCCGGATTTTTTGTCGCCTTATATTCCTTGCCCAATATTTTAAAATCAGATATAAACACAGGAACTGTTGTGGTTTCTGATTGTAAATCTTCTGGTTTGAACATCACAAAACCCTTATATGTAGGATAAACAAATAACCCATTAAGCATTCGATAGGCTGATTGTTCATTAAATTGATCTGAGCTTAATCCATCGTTGGCATCAAATGATGTAAAGTTGCCCTTTCGTTTGTCAAAGCAACACAGCCCTTTTGTTGTACCTGTCCAAATCCTGCCCAAACCATCTATCAGTAAACAAGAACTATTATTAGCGGGCAGGCCACGCCCCTTTTTATAATTTACAAATTGATTTTTTTCTACATCCAGTGAGGAAAGACCATTCATAGTTCCAAACCAAATAAGACCGTCATTGTCTTCTGCTATACTGCATACAGATTCATCTGCAAGTGAATTCTCGCCTTTTGGCAGGTAGTGCCTCGTTTGCTTTTTAACAGGATCGTACATTAAAGCTCCGCGTACACCAAACCAATACCTTCCCTTTGAGTCCTGGAAAGCAGTGCCAAATACCCTGTTTATAAACGGAGCCAGCAAAGGATCATTATGAAAATCCTGGAACTTGTTTTCTTTTTCATCCCATCGATAGATTCCACTATTGCCCCCCGCCCAAACCTCACCGTCTTTATCAAGGTATAAGGTCCATACAAAAATTTGAGGAATGCCTCTTGTTGAATCAAAGAACTCTAATTCGTGTGTAAAAGGATTGTAGCGATTTAATCCATCACCGGTGCCGATCCACACAAAACCTTTTTTGTCAGTCACCAGGGAGCGTATAGAATTAGAATGAAGAATTTTTTTCTCTCCTGGTTTATTCATGTAATTAACCAGCTTATGGGTAGTAAGGTTGTATTTGGAAAGCCCACTAGCAGTGCCTAACCATAAATTTCCTGCGCTGTCCTGTGTTGCGGCACGTGCCCAATTGCCTGGTAAAGTTTCTTCCTTTGCAACTTTAGGTTGAATAATGGTGAAATGATTTTTATTGGGATAAAACCAATCGACTCCATAGCCTTCCAGGCCTGCCCAAATACCACCATCTTTATCTACGAAAAGGACGTGTACATTATCGCTTGCAATGCTGTTAGGCAATGCTATATTAGAAGGAAAGAACTGGTATTTTTTTGTTGCAGGATCAAATTGAACCATCCCATTTGCAGAGGTAGACATCCAAAGTTTATCGTTTTTATCACAAATAATTTCTGCGATATATCCCTTTGGTAACTCACTATTTAAATCTGTAATGGAAGGGAGTATTTCTATATTTTGGAGGTCAGCACTTAGCTTAATCAAACGATTATTTTCATTTCCAATACTTAACCACGCATTGTTTGAATGGTCAAGAACTAAAGCCAGCACGAGGCTATCATCGGTCTCATGCGGGAAAGAAAATTCCTTAAACAATTTTGTATTTGGGTTATACACCTTCAGCCCATCATTACACCCGAAATACACCATTCCATTTGTGCCCTGGCAAATGTCGCGAACTCTTTTACCCTCTAATTGAGGTAAAATAAATGGTTCTATTTTTTTTGTTTGTGTATTTACTTTTAAAACTCCTTTGTTTGTCGTCATCCATAAATGGATGCTGTCGGCTACAACTATACTGCTAATAGCTATAGAATCTTTGTTGCAACGGACAAAGTTGCCGGAGTTGTAATCATAGTAGCAAAGTGTTGTTCTTGTTCCTACCCACATTTCACCTTTTGCATCAGCAGCTAATGCTGTAATGGCCAGATTTGGTAATTCGTTTGGTTGCTTGCCTTTGTAAAACGATTTTACTGAATACCCATTAAAAAGGTTTAAACCGTTCAAGGTACCAATCCAGATAAAGCCGTATTTGTCCTGGGCAATAGAGCGTATGGTGCTGTTACTTAAACCTTGCTCCGTTGTGAGATGGCGAAAATGAATAGAGGTCAACTGGGCTTCGCTGTTTAAAAACAAAAAAAAGAAGCCCATCAGAAACGAGCTTCTTAAACATTGTTTTAAAAATGGCAAGGTTGACATTGTACTTCCAAATTAGGTAACAAATACAGCCGGCCAAAATTCGTCCTGTTCAACCGTAGAATAAAGTGTACGAATATGCTGTTTTGCCGGTTGAACCGAAGTTACAATAAAGGGGTGGGCGGTCGGCCCCTTACTGCTGTACAGTTTGATAATGATCATGTCCACATTTGGTAGGGCACTGCCATCCGAACCATGAAAGAAGAACCGAATGCAATTTGCATCGCGGAAGCTTCCGTAAAAAATATTTACAGTTGAACCAGCTGTAATTTTAATTAAAGTAAACAGCCAGCTTTATAAAGCGTAGTGCCTG
>Ga0163163_10003833_pt1 | contig 12802 bp, 9 predicted proteins | sample S65metaG_FD_119766 | JGI IMG/M metagenome (GOLD analysis project Ga0163163, IMG submission 119766) | Switchgrass rhizosphere microbial communities from Kellogg Biological Station, Michigan, USA - S6-5 metaG | ecosystem: Host-associated > Plants > Roots > Rhizosphere > Soil | place: USA: Michigan... | reverse complement strand
GGCTTCGGTAACGGCTTTCGCGGTAGTTTCTCGTCGCGGTTGGCCGCATTCATCACGAACGACGCGACGATAACCGCGTTGCGCATCATGTCGTTGGCCTGGACGCGCTCATACAGGTCCATGTTCGAGTGGTGCGTGCGCGAATCGTACTCGACCTCGTCCTGGATGAACTGAAACCCCGGCAAGCCGACCGCGTCGTAGGACAGGTGGTCGGTCCCTCCCGTGTTGCGGATCGTCAAGGTCGTCATCCCGAGGTTCTTGAACGGCTCCATCCACTGCTGGAAGATCGGCGCGACCGCCTCGTTCCCCTGCAGGTAGACGCCGCGGATCAGCCCGGTGCCGTTGTCGACGTTGAAGTAACCGGCCAGCTTCGCATGCTCCGGCTTGAGCACCATCGTCGCCGGATCGCCGTAGTGCGCTTTGACGAATTCCTTCGAACCGAGCAGTCCCTCTTCCTCGCCGCCCCACAGGCCGATGCGCACGGTCCGTCGCAGCTTGACGCCGCTGGTCTTCAGCAGGCGCATCGCCTCCATCATCACGGCCGAGCCCGCCGCGTTGTCGGTCGCGCCCGTGCCCGTGTGCCACGAATCGAAATGCGCGCCGAGCATGACGACCTCGTCCGCCTTGTCGGTGCCCGGCAGGTCGGCGACGATGTTGAAGGCGTTGAGGTCGGTGTCGAAGAACCGGTTGTCGGCGTCGATCTGCAGCGTGACCGGGATTTTCTTGTCGAGCGTCCGCCAGATGCGGCCGTAGTGCTCGACCGTCAGCGTGACCTGCGGCGGCTGCGCGGGTCCCTTCGGATCGCGCGAGACCCCTTGCGGCCCCTGCACGAACACCGTGCCGCCGTCGCCGCGGCTGAAATCGAGCACCGCCGCGACGCCTTCGTCGACGAAGAACTGCGTCTTCCGGCGGTTGAACTCCTGATTGCCGCCGAAGTTGCCGCGTCCGCGTCCGCCGCCGGACGGCGGCTGTCTGGCGAGATCGGCCAGCTCGGCGTCCGAGTAGCGGTGCCCCTGTGCGTCGAAATGCGCCGGCACGTCGCGCATCGCCATCGCCAGCACGAACTTGCCGCGCAGCTTGCCCTTGAACTCGGCGAAGTCCTTGTCGTCGTTGATCACCGCGATGACGGCGTCACCGGTGACCGGACCGTTCGTGCCCGGCGTCCAGGCTTTCGGGTAGGCGATCAGCGGATACGCGCGCGGCGTCACCGCGCTCGCGCTGAAGCGCTGATTCTGCCAGCCGCGCCCGAACGGCCACGCTTCGCTGTGGACGTTGGCCAGGCCCCATTCCTTCATCGTCTTCATGGCCCAGTCGCCGGCTTCCTTGATGTTGGGTGAGCCGGTGAGCCGCGGGCCGTACACGTCGGTGAGGTAGCTTTCGATCTCCATCACCTTCGAGCGCTGCAGCCCTTCGTCCTTGATGCGGTAGATCGCATCGAGATCGAGCTTTTCCGTCGCCGGCCACTGCGCGGAAAGCGGCAGCGCCGCGGCGACGAGCATGGCGCTGACTGCGCCCAGTGCGAACGTGCGTCGGAATTGCATGGAATGACAAACCCCCGGCCGAAACTGTAACATGCCGACCGCCGCGGGCGTCTGGCCGTCTGATGTCGAGAGGCCGATACACCTGTTGTCCACCATGCGAGCGCTTGTCCTCATTATCGGAGCCGCTCTGGCTGTGTCCGCGTGCGACACGCGAACGAACGCGAGCGCCGCCCGGCCCGACACGCTCCGCCCGGTCACCGGCGACATCCTGCTGTCGCTCGAGACGAGGATCGTGTCGTCGCGCGTGAGCGCGGGGGCGACGCTGGCGTCGCTGCTGCGCGCGCACGACGTCGCCGTGGCCGACGCCGCCGCCATCGTCGCGCACGCGGCGGCGGCCTTCGATCTGCGGAAGGTGCGCGCCAATCAGCCGTATCGTCTGGAAACGACGCACGGCGGGAGCGTCCGGGCTTTCGAATACGAGATCGACGGCGACCGTTTTCTTCGCGTCGGCCGGTCGCCTGACGAAGCGCTCGTGGCTCGAGTGCTGCCGATTCCGAAGACGCGCAGCGTCGAGGTCGTGAGCGGCCGGATCGATCGCGACCACACCTCGCTGGTCGCGGCGCTCGGCGCGGCGGGCGAGACCATCGATCTGACGCTCGCGCTCGCGGGCATCTTCGGCGGTGACATCGACTTCTCGACCGAAATCCAGCCGGGCGATCACGTGGAGCTGACCGTCGAGAAACAGTTCCGCGACGACCATCAGTTCGCGGGCTACGGCCCCATCCTGGCGGCCGAGTTCACCAACGCCGGGCGTCACGTGCGGGCGATGCGTTTCACGCCGGACGGCGGGCCGGCCGGGTACTACGACGAGCACGGTCGATCGATGCGCCGCTTCTTCCTCGCCTCGCCGCTGAAGTTTCAGCCGATCGTCACGTCGGCGTTTTCGCCGGCGCGGATGCATCCGGTGCTGCGCGAGGTGCGCGCGCATCTCGGCGTCGACTATCGCGCGCCCGCCGGATCCCCGGTCGTCGCGGTCGCCGACGGCGTCGTCGTGTCAGCCGGCATGAGCGGCGGCGCCGGGCGCATGGTGCATCTGCGGCATGCCAACGGTTTCGAGACCGAGTACCTGCACCTGTCGGCGACGAGTGTCAGGGTCGGGGCGCACGTGCGGCAAGGCGAGCTCGTCGGCCGTGTGGGTTCGTCAGGCCTGGCGACCGGCCCGCACCTCGATTACCGGCTCAAGAAGAACGGCGCGTTCATCAACCCCGTCACCGCGCATCGTGCGATGCCGCCAGCCGATCCGATTCCCGCAGGCCAGATGGCCGCGTTCGAGACGGCGCGTGACCACGCGATGGCCGCGTTGACCTCGTCTGCCGACCCGCGTCACAACTAGGAACCCGCCGAGCCATTCACGGCAGGCCTCATCAACACAGCCATATTCGATTGGTCACGTACAGGCCGATTGTTGCCCGCGAGAACCTGGCGTGCTTTTGGCAATGAAGCCGGCGTCATGACATGTTCGATAGCCGAGCTTCTTGCGACAGGTGTGATTCTGGAGGCGGATGAGGCCGTCGCGATCGCGCAACAGTTGATCGCCGCGCTTGGCGACGTTCGCGAGACGGACGAGATTCAGCCGCCCTACGGACCTCCCACCGCTGACAACGTTTTCCTGAAAGACGACGGATCGGTTTTCTGCCGAGCATGCCAGGCAACTCCGGCCGTGTCGGAGATCGGGGTTTTCCTGGACTCGCTGCTGCCGGAAGGATCCCCACGAGTCCCGGGCGCCGTGCGCTACACCATCGCGCGCGCGCTGCTGAACATCGACGTGCCGCCTTTCGGCTCGCTCGATGAACTGTCGCGGGATCTGGCGAGGCACGAGCGCGCCGATCGCGCCGAGTCGGTCCGGCGGGTGCTCAGCCGACAGCGCTCAGTCGGTGCGCCCGCCGCAGTCTCGCACTTCGATCGACGGCGGCATCACGCATCGGCTGCGGACCTGCGCCGCACGCTGCGCGAAGCCGACGCGCGTCTTCTCGAGAAGGAGCGGTACTTGCCGCGCGACTTCGTGATCGATGTGCCGCCGCAGCCGGAACCCGCGCCGCGCGATCACGCTCGACTGGCTGCCGCGGCGTGTCTTGCCGCAGGCCTCGTGCTTGTTTCAATGAGCGAACTCATGCCCAGGGGGCAGGCGCCGGGCGTGGCGTCACAGCGCGCCCCAATCGCGGCGCCGGCCACCGCGCCGGAAGAACCGCGGATTGAACCGAAGTCCGCCGCCACGTCTCTTGCGCGTGGCATCATCGCCGTGCATGACACTCCCGCCAGCCGCGCGCGGGCGGCGCAGGCGGACTCACAGCGGGCATCGCTGAAGAGCGGCAGCCGATCGCAAGCCGTGGCGGGGCGGGCGGCTCCGCATCCTCTTGAGCCGGATCAGCGCAAGCGGGGCATGCTCGATCGCTTGCGCCTCGGCTGGTTACGTAGCGCGTTCACGCATTCCGCTCTCTAATTTCGTGCGCGGGGCGGGCTTTCGGGTCCGCCTGAAGGCGGACCTACATCGCGCGGCCAGGGCTTCATTCAGGGTGGTGCGATATGATTTGAGCGCCATGGCGACGCTTCATCCGTTTCGTGCGCTCCGTCCGAACTCAGCCAACGCTTCCCGCATCGCCGCCGTCCCCTACGACGTGGTTTCGACCGATGAAGCCCGCGCGCTTGCCGACGGCAACCCGATGAGCTTTCTGCGCGTGTCGCGCGCGGAGATCGAGTTGCCGGCCGGCACCGATCCCTATGCCGATGCCGTGTACAAGAAGGCCGCCGACAACTTCGCCGCGCTGCGCAACGGCGCACTGACGGTCGAGGACGAGGCGAGCGTGTACTTCTACCGGCTGCAGCTGGGCGGCCACGTCCAGATCGGCCTCGCGGCCTGTTTTTCCATCGACGAATACGACCGCGACGTCATCAAGAAGCACGAACGGACGCGGCGCGACAAGGAAGACGATCGGACGAAGCACATGCTCGCCCTCGGCGCGCAGACCGGTCCGGTCTTCCTCGTGTATCGCGCGGCGGGTGAGATCGATCTGATCGCCGCGAAGGCGACGGCCGGCGAGCCGATCATCGATTTCACGGCGCCTGATGACGTGCGCCATACGCTGTGGCGCGTGGGCGGCGCGGACCGCGATGCGCTGGTCGCCGCGGTCCGGAAAATCCCAACCTTATACATCGCCGACGGGCATCATCGTGCGGCGAGCGCGGCGCGGGCGCGCGCGGAAATGCGCGACCGGAAGCTGCCCGGGACGGCGCTCGGCGACGGCGCCGATGCCTCGACGATGCTGGCGGTCGCGTTTCCGCACGACCAGGTGCAGATCCTCTCGTACAACCGGACCGTGAGGGATCTCGGCGGCCTGTCGGCAGACGACGTCCTTGCGGCGGTGCGCCAACGCTTCGACGTCGCACCCGGCCCCGGCATACCGGCCAGACGGGGCGACATCGCGATGTACTTCAGGGGCGCATGGCATACGCTCCGATCCCGGACCGCCGCTGACCCGAAGGATCCGATCAGCTCACTCGACGTCAGCGTGCTGCAGGAAGGGCTCCTCGCCCCGGTGTTCGGGATCGCCGACGTGCGGACCGACAAGCGGATCGAGTTCGTCGGCGGCGCAAGGGGCACGAAGGGGCTCGAGCAGCTCGTCGATTCGGGCAAGGCGGCGGTCGCGTTCTCGCTGTTCCCCGTCAGCGTCGCCGATTTGATGGCCGTCTCGGATGCCGGCAAGATCATGCCGCCGAAGTCCACGTGGTTCGAACCAAAGCTGCGCGATGGGTTGTTGATCCATGTCATCTAATCGCTCGAGTTCGGCGTTCGTGGTTCGTCGTTCGACACGCGCCGAACGCAGAACGCCGAACGTCGAACGGAGAACGACGCGTGAAAATCCTGGTCGCGGATAAATTCGAGCAAAGCGGGATCGACGGGCTGAAGGCCGCCGGGTGCGAGGTCGTCTATCAGCCCGACTTGAAAGACGACGCCCTGACGCAGGCGTTGCGCGACACGGCCGCCGACGTGCTCGTGGTCCGCAGCGCCGCGGTGACCGGCGCGATGCTCGACAGCGGATCGCTCTCGCTGGTGGTCCGCGCCGGCGCCGGCTACAACACGATCGACGTCGCCACCGCATCCAGGCGCGGCATCTACGTCTCGAACTGCCCGGGAAAGAACGCGATCGCGGTGGCGGAGCTCGCCTTCGCGCTCGTGCTCGCGCTCGATCGGCGCGTGCCCGACAACGTCGCCGATCTGCGCGCCGGGACCTGGAACAAGAAGGAGTACTCGAAGGCGCGCGGCCTCTACGGCCGGACGATCGGGCTGCTCGGCTACGGCAACATCGGCCAGGAGATGGCCAGGCGCGCCCACGCCTTCGGCATGCCGATCGTCGTCTGGAGCCGGCGGTTCGCGACCGGAAAGGATCAGATCGCCAACGAGCCGATCCCGATGCAGCTGGCCGCGTCGCCGGCCGACGTCGCGGAACGCTGCGACATCCTGAGCGTGCATCTCGCCCTCAACGCCGACACGAAAGGGATCGTGAACGCGTCAGTTCTCGACAAGCTGAAGCCCGGCTCGTACTTCGTCAACACGGCGCGCGCCGAGGTCGTGGATCACGCGGCACTGGAGAAGGCCGTGCGCGAGCGCGGCATTCGCGTCGGGCTCGATGTGTTCCCCGGCGAGCCGGCGGGTGCCACCGGCGCCTTCAGCGCTCCGCTCGCGGCGCTCCCGAACGTGTACGGCACGCATCACATCGGCGCCTCCACCGATCAGGCACAGGAAGCGATCGCCGCCGAGACCGTCCGCATCATCGCGTCGTACAAGGACACCGGCAAGGTGCCGAACGTCGTCAACCTGGCGAAGAAGACACCGGCCACGCACATGCTGGTCGTCCGCCATCGCGATCGGCCCGGCGTGCTGGCGCACGTCTTCGAGCACCTGCGCCACGGCAACATCAACGTGCAGGAAACCGAGAACGTGATCTTCGAAGGCGCGCAGGCGGCTGTCGCGCGCATCAACCTCGACGGCGCGCCGCCCGATTCGCTGCTGCAGGCGATGCAGAGCGGCAACGCCGACATCCTCGATCTTCATCTGGTGACCATATGACCGCGTCCAACCGCGTCTACAACTTTTCCTCCGGTCCGGCGATGCTGCCAGTGCCGGTCCTCGAGGAGATCCAGCGCGATCTGCTGGCGCTGCCCTCGATCGGCATGTCGATCCTCGAGATCAGCCACCGCTCGGCGGCGTTCGAATCGATCCTGGCTGCGGCGGAGGCCGACGTGCGCTCGGTCGCCGGCATTCCGGCGAATTACAAGGTGCTGTTTCTCCAGGGCGGTGCGAGCACGCAGTTTTCGATGGTGCCGATGAACCTGCTGACGCCGGGAGCGACCGCCGACTACGTCGACTCGGGATCCTGGGGCGACAAGGCGATCAAAGAAGCGAAGAAGGTCGGCACGGTCAACGTCGCCGCGTCGACCAAGGCGGAGAACTACGTGCGTGTGCCGGCGCAGGTGGAGCTCAAGCTGACGCCGGGCGCCGCGTACGTCCACATCACGTCGAACAACACGATCGAGGGCACCGAGTACAAGACGCTGCCGGACGTCGGCGACGTGCCGCTCGTCAACGACACGTCATCGGACATGTTCAGCCGCCCGATTGACATCGCCAGGCACGGCCTCATCTACTCCGGCGCGCAGAAGAACCTCGGACCGTCTGGCGTCACCCTCGTCATCATCCGCGAGGATCTGCTGTCCCGCTCGCAGAAGTCGCTGCCGACGATGCTGAACTACGCGGTGCAGGCGGAGAACGGGTCGATGTACAACACCCCGCCGACCTTCGCGGTCTATACGCTCGGCCTCGTCGTGAAGTGGCTGATCGCGCAGGGCGGGCTCCCGGCGATCGCCACGATCAACGAGCGCAAGGCGGCGAAGCTGTACGCCGAGATCGACCGCAGCGGCTTCTACCGCGGCACCGCCCGGAAGGACTGCCGTTCGCTGATGAACGTCACCTTCCGGCTCGCGACCGAAGAGCTCGAGAAGCAGTTCGTCAAGGAATCGACGGCCGCCGGGCTGGACGGCCTCAAGGGGCACCGGTCGGTCGGCGGGATGCGCGCCTCCATCTACAACGCCTTTCCCGAAGCCGGCGTCGACGCGCTGGTGGCCTTCATGCGCGAATTCGAAGCGAAACGCGGATAGTACAGAACTCTTACAGCCACGCCTGCGCCCGGCTGCTACGATCCCTGATTCTGGAGGGATTCGCCTTGCTTTCGCATTTTCTCCTGTCGCTGGCTGTGGCCGCCGTCCTGATTCAGGTCGCGGTCTTCAGCACAACCATTTACCTGCACCGCTGCGCCACGCACAAGGCGCTGATCGTCCATCCGGCGGTCGCCTGGGCGTTCAAGATGGCGCTCTGGCTGACCACGGGGCAGTGCACGAAGGAGTGGGTGGCGGTCCACCGCAAGCACCACGCCTTTACCGACGAAGAAGGCGACCCGCACAGCCCGAAGATCGAGGGCTTCTGGCAGGTCCAGCTCGGGAACGTGTTCTACTACGTCCGCGAGATCAAGAAGACCGACGTCGTCCAGCGCTACGCGCGCGACATCAAGGACGACTGGTGGGACACGCACCTGTTCAACCGCGGCCTGCTCGGCCTCGGGATCGGCACGACGCTGCTGTGCGTAATTCTCGGTCCGGTGATCGGCCTGGGGTGGACGCTGCTCGGCGCCGGCGTTCACGCGGTGATGTACGTGTTCGTGCTCTCGTCCTCGATCAACGGCCTCTGCCACTCCGTCGGTTACAAGAACTTCGAGAATACGGCGACGAACATCCGCGCGCTGGCGCTGATCACGGGCGGCGAAGGGCTCCACAACAACCATCACGGCTATCCACGCAGCCCGAAATTCAGCTTCCGCGCGAGCGAGATCGATCCCGCGTGGCCGCTGATCAAGCTGTTGATTGCGTTGAAGCTGGCGAAGCCGTACAAGACGATCGCCGAGGTCGCGGCAGCGTAGGTTATCCGCGGATTACGCGGATGTACGCGGATTCAGATTGCAGGGCGTCCAGCGCCGGCCGCGAAAGCGGCCGGTCACGATGAGACGCGAACGGCGCGAATGCGAGCCGCCGCAACCATCGGGCTCGTATTCGCGCCGTTCACGTCTCATCGCGCGCGGCTGCGCCGCGCCGCTGGATGCCGTGACGGCCCCCGGCGCGCGCGCGACACAATCCGCATCCTGGATTGCAATCCGCGCAATCCGCGTCATCCGCGGACAAATCGTTCTATGCCGCGTGTCCGCCGCCGCGGCGGCCGCGTCTTCGCCGGCGGCGCCGCCGTTTGTGCGGCATGTCGGCGGCTGCCAGCGGCTGATCCCGGGCCAGCGGCTGATCCTGATCGTAGCCGCTGTCCTCTGCTCCCGGGTCCGGCGCGCCCGCCTCGTCGATGATCCCCATCCAGTGCTCGACCACCTCCGGCGCGTCGCCGTGGATTTCCATCCACGTCAGCGCTTCGCGGAAGATGCCGCGGTGCGCCAGCGACCGTTGCCCGCGCTCGCTCGCCGTCAGATCGCGCAGGCGGCGCTGCAGGCTCATGATCTGACGCAGCCGCTCGACGTCGCGGCGCGCGAGCGGCAGATCGCCGAGGCGCGGACCCGGCGGATGGCGCGGCCGCCGTCCGGACGTGTCCCCGTCAGGGTCCGATCCCGCTGAGTGGCCGCGTGGCGGGTGCAGTGAAATCCCCAGCGGCACCAGCAGGCTGCCCATCAGGATGGCGTTCGAGAGTGTGTCGGGTGTCGACTCGAATTGACGGCGGTACTCGTCGACCGCGGCGAGCGACCGCCACAGCGGATCGGTGGCGCCGCGATGCAGCTCGAACGAGATCGGCTCCAGCAACCCGACGTCCGCGAGCTGGCGGAACGCCTTCTCCGCCGATCCCGCGCGCAGAATCTTGTAGTACTCCTCGAGCAGCCGCGGCAGCGAGCTCTTCAGGATCTCGTGACGATGTTTGCGGATCGATTGCAGGAGCGACGGCTCGATCGTGAAGTCGAGCCGTGCGGCGATCGCGATGGCGCGGATCATCCGGACCGGATCCTCGGTGATCCGCACGTCCGGATCGCCGATCGAGCGCACGATCCCCGCGCGCAGATCGTCGAGGCCGCCGACGTAATCGATGATCGAGAACGTGGCGATGTCGTAGGCGAGCGCGTTGATCGTGAAGTCGCGGCGGAACGCGTCTTCTTCCGGCGTGCCGAACGTGTTGTCGTGGTGGATGAGCTGTTCGCCCTCAGGCGTCGTCGGATCGGGTGCCGGCACGCCGTCCTGCACCACTTCCTCGCCGACCGCGACCTGGCGCCGGAACGTCGCGACCTCGATCACCTTCTGCCCGAACTTCACGTGTGCGAGACGGAAGCGCCGTCCGATGATCCAGCAGTTCCGGAAGAGTTTTTTGACCTGATAAGGATGCGCGGACGTGCCGATGTCGAAGTCCTTCGGCCGCCGTGAGAGCAGGAGATCGCGGACGCTGCCGCCGACGAGATACGCCGTGTGGTCCGCCTGCCGCAGACGGTAGAGAACTTTCAATGCATCAGGATCGATGTCGCGGCGTGAGATCGGATGTTCCTCTCGCGGAACGATCCTCGGTTCGACCATCGAGCGGCATTGTACCAAATGCCTCGCCGAACCCAACTAAGCCATTGACGCCCAATGACTTAGCCTTCAATTTGGCTTGTGCTACCATCGCTGGCATGCGTCGCCTTGCCGCCTGGACGGCCGTACTGCTCGCCTTCGCGGCGCCTCTGCGGGCGGCCGACGATCCGCTGGCCCGCGCGCGGCAGCTGTACAACCAGGGACAGTTCGAACAGGCGATCAACGCGGCCGAACAGGCGCGCTTGACGCCGGCGCGCGCGGATGCGGCGGATCTCGTCGCCGCGCGCGCGTACCTCGAGCGCTTTCGTGTCAGCGAGGCGTCGGACGATTTTGTCAACGCGCGCGAGCGGCTCCGGCGGATCGATCCCCAGCGCTTTCCGGCGCGCGAGCGCGCCGAGTATGTGGTCGGCCTCGGCGAGGCGCTGTACTTCGAAGCGGCGTACGGCGCCGCCGCCGAGGTGCTCGAAACGATCGTGAGAAGCCAGGACCTGCCGAACGGCGACGGGCGCGAGCGTGTGCTCGACTGGTGGGCGAGCGCGCTCGACCGCGACGCGAAGCCGCGCCCGGAGATCGAGCGGCAGGGGGTCTATCTGCGGGTCCGCGCGCGGATGCAGGAGGAGCTGGCGACGCATCCGGGCAGCGCCGTGGCGGCGTACTGGCTGTCGGCGGCCGCGCGGGCGCAGGGCGATCTGCAGGCCGCGTGGGATGCCGCGCTCGCCGGCTGGATCCGCGCGTCGCTCACGCCCGATCGCGGCGTGAAGCTGCGCGACGATCTCGATCGCCTCGTCCTCCGCGCCATCGTCCCCGACCGGGCGAAGGCCACCGCGCAGACGCCGGAGAACTTGCGCCAGCAGTGGGAGGCGTTCAAGGAGCGCTGGAAGCGGTAGCCGTGTCGGTAGTGTCCGGCTTTCGCCGGACCTGGATGTGGCGCAGGGCTTCAGCCCTGCGTTTCACCCAACTCGTCGTCTTCGTATCGAAATCGCCCAGGGCCTGCAGCTCTCGATAACACCTTGCGGATCATTCCGCGCCGCCAGGGCCGATATTCAAAGCTCCCTTTCAGCCAGGCGTCGGAACTCGTCGGGAACGGAACGCCCAACGCGCGATGCCGCCCCATAGTCCACCGCCTCTGCTCCGAAGCGTTTGCGGATCGCATCGATGGCCCGGTCTGCGCGCGATCGCGCAAGGCCTTGCCTGGTTCCAGGGCGGCGTCCTTCGTCGGCAAGCCCAAGCGGCAACTCCAATTGCAGGATCGCAGGCGCTTCGAGATGCGAGACGGAGATCGCCAACAGCGAGATCACCTTCTCGTTGCGGTGATCTGCAAGTGCGCCGCGCACCAGGTCCTCGGCGATCTCCGCCAGAGTCCTCGTGGCAGAAATCGGTGCTGACAGCGTGCGCGAGCGCGTGATCGATCGCAAATCGGCGAAGCGCACGCGGACCGTGATCGTCCGGCCGGCCAGCGATTTGGCGCGGAGCCGGGCGCCGATGCGGTCGGCGAGATGATGGAGCGTCGGTTTGAAAACGCGTTCGATCGCCGGCCGTCGTCCGAGCGCCGATTGTGCGCCAGCGGAGCGCGCGCGGCGGCGCGTCTGAATCGGGCGCGGATCGCGATTCCACGCGAGCGCCGTCAGTTTTCTTCCCACCGCGTGCCCGAGCAATCGCTCCACGGACTGAGGAGAGCTCTGCGCCAACTGACCGATGGTGGTGACGCCTATCTTGGCGAGCCGCGCCTCGGTGGCCGGACCCACGCCCCACATCAGCGCCACCGGCAGTTCATGAAGGAACTCGAGTTCGGTCTCTGGTTCGACGACGACCAATCCATCCGGCTTCGCGACCTGCGATGCGATCTTCGCCAGGTGCTTGGTACGCGCCACGCCGATTGACATCGGCAGGCCCAGCTCGGCGCGCACGCGAGCGCGAACCCTCTTTGCGATCTCCGCCGGCGAGCCGAAGAGATGCGTGCACCCTGCCACGTCGGCGAAGGCCTCGTCGATGGAGATGCGCTCGATGGACGGCGTGAAATCGCTCAGGACTCCGATGGCGGCGTCGCCGAGCCGCTGGTATTCGTTGAAATGTCCGCCGACAAACACGAGGTCGGGACAGAGCTGCCGCGCGCGGCGTCCCGGCATGCCGCTTCGTACACCGAAGGCCCGCGCTTCGTACGAAGCCGCGAGCACGACGCCGCCGCCGACCGCAATCGGCTTGCCGCGCAGGCGAGGGTCAAGCAGCTGTTCGACCGACGCATAAAAGGCGTCGAGATCCGCGTGGAGAATGGTGGCTGTGGAATCAGGCATCACACCCACCACAGCGCAGACGCGAGCCGCGACTCGTTGAGTGCCGATCCGACTCCCAGGCGCAGCGCCACTGGAGCGCCAGCTGCAGTCAAGCGCTTCAGCTCCGTCGTCAATATCCGCAAGCGATCGAAGGAGGCGAGGGTGAAGGCCTCACGACGTGCGGCCGCTGGCCGGCGGTAGCCCGGTGGAATCCGGGGCGGTGCATTGGTGTCGGCTGCCCTGCTCAACACGACGTCGCCCTTCTCGATCACAATGAGCCGCGTACAACTGTCACCGGGCTCGCGCCACACCACGCTCGAATCAAACAACCGCGTCAACCAGATCGCGCGGCGTCGGGCGAGCGCCGCGCGCAAGGCGAGCCACTCCAAGGAAACG
>Ga0163163_10003832_pt1 | contig 12802 bp, 10 predicted proteins | sample S65metaG_FD_119766 | JGI IMG/M metagenome (GOLD analysis project Ga0163163, IMG submission 119766) | Switchgrass rhizosphere microbial communities from Kellogg Biological Station, Michigan, USA - S6-5 metaG | ecosystem: Host-associated > Plants > Roots > Rhizosphere > Soil | place: USA... | reverse complement strand
GGTCCGCGTGGTTGCGAGTCTCGATCTCTTCCTTCCGCTTGCGATCGTCTTCAGCGTGCGACTCGGCCTCTCTCATCATCTTGTCGACTTCATCCTTCGAGAGACCGCTCGACGCGGTAATAGTGATCTTCTGTTCCTTTTGCGTCGCCATGTCCTTCGCGGACACGTTGACGATGCCGTTCGCATCGATGTCGAAGGTGACCTCGATTTGCGGCATCCCGCGCGGCGCCGACGGAATGCCGGTCAGGTGGAATTTGCCGAGCGGACGGTTGTCGCGCGCCATCGGCCGCTCCCCCTGCAGCACGTGCACTTCGACGCTCGTCTGGTTGTCCGCCGCCGTCGAGAACGTCTCGCTCTTGCGCGTCGGAATCGTGGTGTTCCGCGGGATCAGCGTCGTCATGACGCCGCCCAGCGTTTCGATACCCAGCGAGAGCGGGGTGACGTCGAGCAACAGCAGATCCTTGACTTCGCCAGCGAGGACGCCCGCCTGGATGGCGGCGCCAACGGCCACGACTTCGTCGGGGTTGACACCCTTGTGCGGCTCTTTTCCAAACAGATCCTTGACGATCGCCTGCACGCGCGGAATGCGCGTCGAGCCGCCAACCAGCACGACTTCATCAATCTTCGATGGATCGACGCCGGCATCGGCGAGCGCCTGCTTGGTCGGGCCAACGGTCTTCTGCAGCAGGTCGTCGACGATCTGCTCGAACTTCGACCGCGTCAGCTTCATCGTGAGGTGCTTCGGACCGGTCTGATCGGCCGTAATGAACGGCAGGTTGATGTCGGTCTCCATCACCGTGGAGAGCTCCATCTTCGCCTTCTCCGCAGCTTCCTTCAGGCGCTGCAACGCCATCCGGTCCTTCGACAGGTCGATACCTTCCTGTTTCTTGAACTCGCTGACGATCCAGTCGATCACCCGTTGGTCGAGATTGTCGCCACCGAGATGCGTGTCGCCATTGGTGGCCTTGACCTCGACGACGCCCTCGCCGACTTCCAGGATCGAAATGTCGAACGTGCCGCCGCCGAAGTCATAGACGGCGATCGTTTCGTCCTTCTTCTTGTCGAGCCCGTAGGCGAGCGCCGCCGCCGTCGGCTCGTTGACGATGCGCATCACTTCGAGGCCGGCGATCTGTCCGGCATCTTTCGTAGCCTGACGCTGCGCGTCGTTGAAGTAGGCAGGAACCGTGATGACGGCCTTGGTGACGGTCTGGCCCAGATACTCTTCCGCTGCCTGCTTCAGTTTCTGCAGGATCATCGCGGAGATTTCGGGTGGAGAGTATTCCTTGCCCCCGGCCTTCACGCGCACATCGCCGTTGCCGGCGCGCACGACCGTGTAGGGCACCATCTTCATTTCCTCGTTCACTTCGTCGTACTTGCGGCCCATGAACCGCTTGATCGAGAAGACGGTGTTTTCCGGGTTGGTGACCGCCTGGCGCTTGGCCACCTGGCCGACGAGACGTTCACCAGACTTGGTGAATCCCACAACAGAGGGCGTGATGCGACTGCCTTCGGGATTGGTGATCACTACCGGTTCTCCGCCTTCCATTACAGCCACAACCGAGTTGGTGGTCCCCAGGTCGATACCGATAATCTTGCTCATGCCGTTGTCCTCACGTCCTGCCACCCCAAGGAGCGGCAAATCTTTATAACGCCGTCAGTATAAAATATGAGTTACAATTAATCAAGCTGGTCTACTGGACTTCCGCTAACTTGGTGCTACAATGGCGCTTGCCAGCCCGCCACGCGCGCCAGAGGTCATTTATGCGCCGCCTCTTCGGTTTCCGTCGAGTTTCCTGGCCGTCCTTTTTCGCCGTTGCACTGTTCGGTGCGTTGACGACGTCCACCGCACTGGCCCAGACGCCTGACCGGGCCGATCAACCGAACGTCGTCGCGGACGCGCCTGCGCACATCGCATTCGTCGATGGCTCCGCCTTGCTCGAGCGAGACGGACGGCGCGAGGCGTCGCCGGAGAACATGCCGCTCCTCGCCGGCGATCGCGTCCGCACCCAGAATGGACGTGTCGAGATCCTGTTTGGCGACGGCTCCATTCTTCACCTTGACGCCGACACGATCGTCGATTTCCAGTCGAACGACCTCGTCCGGCTCCTGGATGGTCGGCTGCGGCTCTCGATTCCTCGTCCGGACCGCCAGCTGTCGTATCGCATCGACGCGCCGTTTGCGTCGGCGGTGATCAATCAGCCGGGCGAGTTCCGCTTCTCCGTTCTTCGCAGCGATCGAGGTCAGGAGGTTGAGCTCGCCGTCCTTCGCGGCTGCGCGGAGCTCGCCAACGACGATGGCCGGACGACGTTATGCGCCGGACAGCGTGCCTACGCGCGCGCCAACACCGCGCCGTCGGATGCGTACGCGTTCAACTCGGCATCATGGGATGCATTCGATCGCTGGTCGGAAGGCCGCCGCGATCAACGCCTCGGCGTCTCGACGCAATATCTTCCTAATGAGGTGCAGCCGTACGCGCCGGCGTTCGATCAGTACGGCTCGTGGCAATACAACACGTCATACGGCTACGTCTGGTATCCGTCGGTTGCTGTGGGGTGGCGCCCGTACTATTACGGCCGGTGGGTGACGATGCGGCCCTACGGGTGGACGTGGGTTGGAGCGGGACCCTGGGCGTGGCCGACGCATCACTATGGCCGATGGGGCTTCTCTGCCGGCTCGTGGTTCTGGATTCCCGGACGCGCATGGGCGCCCGCATGGGTGTCGTGGGGCTATGCGCCGGGATACGTCAGCTGGTGCCCACTCGGCTGGAACAATCGCGCGGTCCTGGCATTTGGATTCAACTTTGGTTACGACCCGTGGCGCGCGTGGACGGTCGTCCCTCATGGCCATTTCGGCGCAGGGTACGTTCACGTGAACTACGTGGGTGGGTATGGCTTCAGTCCCCAGACGCGCGCCGCGTTCGTGCCGCGCTACGTGGCTCCGCCGGTGACTGGATACGCGGTCCCACGGTCCTCGTCGCCGATTCTCGTGCCCGGCGTGACGAGACCTCGCGCTCCCTCATCGACCGTATACACCAACCTCACGCCGAACGCCTCGCGGGTCGGCGTCGGCGGCAGCCGCGTCATCGTTGGCCCGGCGAGAAGCGCCCTCGCGCCGGCACCGTCCACCTCGTCGAGCTCTGTGCCGTCCGGCCGCACGCGAACACCGGTCGATCAAGCGGCATCGCCGTCGGCGACGGATGGGAGCTCCCGCGCGTTCGCCGCACCGGGGATGGCCGATCGAAGCGCAAATGCGTCCCGTCAGGCGATTCCGCGAGCTGACGTTGGATCTCGCGCAACGGCGCCGTACCAGCCCAGTGGTGCGATCGACCGAGGCCGGCCGGCCAGCGCTGCGCAAGCTGACGACCCGATCACCCGGGCGAATCCGTATATTCGTCGTTCGCCGGATGCATCCGCGAGACCCGGACTGGATCAGAGCAACCGGCCGAGTTATCAGCCGTATGCAGTACCCCGGTCGCCGTCGTACGGCGCGCCCGCGATGCCCGCGATTCCTTCTTACGGAGTGGAGCGGCGAGCGCCGGCGATGGATCGGCCAGCTGGGCCACCACCCGGAATGGTCGCACCGCCACCGGGACCCTATCGCGGCAACCCAGGAGTTTCACCCGGGCCCGCTCAGTCAGCTCCGGCGGCGGGTGGACCACCGCAAGGACAAGGGCATTCGCGCGGCGGGCAGCCGTCTACGGGCGCAGCGGTGCCACGCGGACGACACTGAATCACTCATCACCGATCACTAATCGTGAATCGCGGATCCATGAATCGCCGATTCAAGGATTAGGGATTCGAGGATGAGTGATTCGAGGATTGGCGATTCAGGATCAGTGATCAGTGATCAGTGATGAGTGATTCGAAGGTCCCCCTCCTATTCCTGATTCTGTCGTGCGCTGCCTTCGCAGCGAACGCCGCTGATAGCTCCGGGCGCCTCTACTTTCTCGACATCCGCGGCGGCCGTGTCGTCAGCGCTGCACCTGATGGATCCGACGTCAACGTCCTGATCTCCGGCCGCACCGGCATTCCCGACGGCATCGTCGTCGATGCCGAGGGCGGGCACATCTACTGGACCGTCATGGGGCGCGCGGCCGCGGACGACGGGATGATCGAGCGCGTTGATGTGGATGGGAGTCACCTGACGACCGTCGTGCCGGCCGGCGGCGCGTTCACACCGAAGCAGCTCAAGCTCGATCCCGTACATCGGAAGCTTTACTGGTCCGACCGCGAGGGTATGCGTGTCATGCGCGCGGATCTCGACGGAACGCACATCGAGACCCTGGTCGAGACCGGCCACGGCGATGAGGATCGACGCAACGCGGAACACTGGTGCGTCGGCATCGCGCTGGACATTGCCGGAGGAAAAATCTACTGGACCCAGAAGGGTGGCGACAACGCAGGCGTTGGCAAAATCCTACGAGTCAACCTGGAGTTGGCGGCGGGCGAAAGCCCATCGCACCGGTCCGACATCGAAGTGTTGTTCCAGAGGCTGCCCGAACCGATCGACATCGATCTCGATCTGACCCGACGGATGATCTATTGGACCGACCGCGGCGCGAACATCGTCAGCCGCGCCGCCATGGACCCTCCCCCGGGCACCTACCTGCACGCGCGCACGGATCAGCAGGTCATCATGAGCGAGCTCAAGGAAGCGATTGGGATCGCCCTCGACGTGCCTGGAGACCGCATGTACGTCACCGATCTCGGCGGCACCGTTTACAGCGCGCACCTTGACGGCTCAGATCGACGGGTCGTCCTCTCGAATCAGGGCAGTCTCACGGGGATCGCGTTCGTGACCAGTCGGTGAAAGCTTCCAGCTCGTTGACGTATTCAGTGCTCGGCTTCGCCGAGCCATTCCGAGCGACGCGATAATGGTATCCTATTACCATGCGCACTACCATTGACAAGGCAGGTCGAGTGGTAATTCCGGCCCCCATCCGGGAGCGTATGGGGCTGACGCCTGGGGCCGAACTTCAGGTCACGGTCGACGAATTCGGAATCCGCCTCGAACGGGTCGCTCCGGGGCCGCGGCTGATCAAGGTCGGCCGCAGAACCGTCGCGCGACCGACGGTGCCAGGCGAGACCCGCACGAACATCGACGTTGCGGCGCTGATCGAGGACGAGCGCAACCGATGGCCGTAACCTTTCTCGACACGAGCGTGCTGCTGGCCGGGATGCTCGACTTCGGTCCGCAGAGCGCGCCGGCGCAGTCGATCATGCACGCGGTCGCAGAAAAACTCGTTCCGTCCCCGGCGACGGCCTGGCACTGCTGCCTCGAGTTCTTCTCCGTGTCCACACGCCTGCCACCAGAATTCAGGCTGGCGACTGCCGACGCCGCTCGCCTGCTCGAGGAAGAGGTGTTTGCGCGACTGACGGTGCACGATCTGCCCGCGGGCGATCGTCTCCGGCTCCTCCAGGCCGCGATCGAGGACGGGACCGCCGGCGGCCGCATCTACGACGCGCATATTGCGGAGGTGGCGCACGCAGCTGGCGCCACGGTCGTCGTCACCGAGAACCGTCGGCACTTTCTTGGCGCCCTTCGACACGGCATCAAAGTCGAAACGCCGGTGGAGTACCTGAGAACGATCAAACCCCGACGGGGTTAAGATCGCAGATCGAGGGTCAATCAACATTCAACAATCGACACTCAGCAATACCTTCTGATGGCTACCTACGTTCTCAAAGTCGCCCGTAGCGCAGGGCTGATTGCCCTCTTTCTCATTGCCGCGCTGCTTGGCATCGCCACCGGCGTCATCTTCGCCTATGCCGGCGACGTTCCGCAGATCTCCGCGCTGGACGACTACGCCCCCAGCACGATTAGCCGCGTCTACGGATCGCGCGGCGAAGTCATCGGCGAGTTCGCCGTTCAGCGGCGGGAAGTGATTCCGTACGACGCGATTTCTCCCAAACTCCGCCAAGCCATCATCTCGGCCGAAGACGCGGAGTTCGAACGCCATTTCGGCCTCAGCATGCCGCACATCATCATGGCGGCCACCCGCGACGTGCTGAGCGCGGTTCGCGACCGGATTACCGGGCAACGCTCCCGGCCCAAGGGAGCGAGCACGATCACGCAGCAGCTGGCGCGCGGCCTCTTTCCGGAGGCGGTCGGGTTCCAGATTGGCGACGTCAGTCTCGAAAGAAAAATCAAGGAAGCCATCGTCGCCGTCCAGATCGAAAAGCGGTACACGAAGCGCGAGATCTTCACGCTGTACGCCAACCAGATGTATCTCGGCGAGGGTGCCTACGGTGTCGAAGCCGCGGCACGCACCTATTTCGGCAAATCGGCGAGGGATTTGACCCTCGACGAGGCGGCAACGATCGCCGGCATCTTTCAGACGTGGCGCAATGCGCCAACGGTCAACATGGATCGCGCCAAGCGTCGTCGCGCCTACGTGTTGCAGCGGATGGCGGAAGAAGGGTACATCACGCAGAAAGAGGCGGACGCCGCCACCGCCCGTCCCATCGTCCTCGCGCCGCCAACCAACGACGCAAACTCGATCGCTCCGTACTTCGTCGAGGAAGTCCGCAAGGAACTGGAGGGACGGTACGGCGCAAAGCCGCTCTATGAAAACGGGCTGGCGATCCAGACGGCGCTCGACGTCAAGCTGCAGGACGCAGCCAACCGCGCGCTGGACGATGGCCTGCGGCGAATCGACAGGCGGCGCGGTTTCCGGAAGCCGCGCCGAAACATTCTCGCCGAGGGCCAGAAAGTCGATGCCTTCAAACATCCGCGGTGGGATCGAGCGATGGCCGTCGGCGATGTCGTTCCCGCCGTCGTCACCGCGGCGGACGCATCATTGATTCAATTGCGCGCCGGCCGGCTGCACGTGACGATTGATCGCAAGGGCTTCGCGTGGACAAATAAGGTCGCCGGGACGCAACTCGTCACGGCTGGCGACCTGGTGGAGACGCGGCTGGTCTCCATCGACGACGCGGCTCACACGGCCACGGGGACCCTCGAACAGACGCCGATCGTCGAAGGTGCGGTCCTGGCCATTGACAATCGTACCGGCCAGATCCGCGCGATGATTGGCGGCTACAGTTTCGACCGCAGCAAGTTCAACCGCGCGACGCAGGCGTCTCGGCAGGTCGGATCCGCGTTCAAGCCGATCGTGTATACGGCGGCCATCGATCGCGGCTACACACCCTCGTCCATCATTATGGACACGCCGGCGAGCTTCCCCGGCGCCGCAGGGTCACCGGTCTATACGCCAATGAACTACGACAAGAAGTTCGAAGGCCCGATCACCCTGCGCCGGGCGCTCGAAGACTCACGCAACGTCCCGGCCGTCCGGGTGATGGAGCAGCTCGGACCTGAACACGTGATTCAGTATGCCCGCCGCCTGGGGCTGCAGTCGCCGCTGCCGCCGTATCTGGCCGTCGCGCTGGGCGCCGCCGAAGCCACGCTGACGGAGATGACGAGCGCGTACTCGGTCTTTCCGAACCAGGGCGTCCGGATGCGGCCATATGCGATCGGAAAGGTCTCGGATCGCGAAGGCAATGTGCTCGAAGAGAATCGGCCCGAACCGAAGGAAGCGATCCGCGCCGATACCGCGTTCGTCATGACGACGCTGCTCCGCGGCGTGGTTCAGCGCGGCACCGCACAGAAGGCTGCCTCTATGAATTGGCCTCTGGGCGGGAAGACGGGAACGACCGACGATTACACCGACGCATGGTTCGTCGGTTTCGATCCCGACATCACTGTCGGTGTCTGGGTCGGCCTCGATCAAAAGAAGCCCATCGGATCGAACATGACCGGCGCGGAAGCCGCCCTGCCGATCTGGATGGACATCATGAAGGCATGGATTGGCGACCGCAAGGAGCCGCCCCAGTTCGCCTCCCCCGGCAACATCGTCTTCGTGACCGTGGACAAGGGCACCGGCGATCCCGCCGTCGAAGGGACGCCTGGCGCAATCCCCGAAGCGTTCATCGCCGGCACACAGCCGGGGTCGATACGATGAAATGCTGAATGCTGATTGATGCGGGTCCTTGCGCTGCTCCTCGCGTTGTCTGCGGCGGCCTGCGAGTCGCCATCTGGACCGTCGTCGTCAACAGGGCTGTCCGGCACGATGCTACGGGGTCCGATACAGCCGGTGTGCGCGACCAACCAAACCTGCGACGCTCCGTTCAGCAGTGGCTTCACGGTTCTGAAAATCGGTTCGATCGTCACGAGCTTCAGGTCCGATACCCAGGGCCATTACGAAATCCGTCTCCCCGCCGGCGGCTATAGCGTCGTCCCTGACGCCGACGCGCCGATCATGACGCCGCGGTCCCAATCCAAGGACGTCACCGTCGGCTCCAATGGCATGACGGCCCTGGATCTGCACTTCGACACGGGGATTCGATAGCGGACACTCAGTCTTCGTCCGCCGTCGCTTGCCCGAGCGTTCCCGCGGCCTTCTTGACCAGGTAGCTCTTGATGAAGCCGTCGATGTCGCCGTCGAGCACGCGGTTGACATCGCCGACCTGTTCTTTCGTCCGGTGGTCCTTGATCATCTGATACGGGTGGAGGACGTAGCTGCGAATCTGGCTGCCGAAGGCGATGTCCTTCTTCTCGCCACCGAGCTGGTCCAGCTTCGCCTGCTGCTCCTTCATCTTCAGATCGAAGAGCCGGGACTTCAGCACCTTCATCGCCGAGTCGCGGTTGCGATGCTGCGATCGCTCGTTCTGCGACGAGACGACGATCCCGGTCGGCAGGTGGGTGATGCGCACGGCGGAGTCAGTCACGTTGACGTGCTGGCCGCCGGCGCCGCTCGATCGGTAGGTGTCGATCCGGAGATCCTTTTCCTCGATCTCGACTTCCACATCTTCCGGCAGTTCCGGCCAGACGAACACTGAGGCGAACGACGTGTGCCGGCGCGACGCCTGGTCGAAGGGGGAGATTCTCACCAGCCGATGCACGCCGGCTTCGGCCAGCAACATGCCGTAGGCGTAGTCGCCAACGATAGTCAGCGTGGCGCTCTTGATCCCGGCTTCGTCGCCTGGCTGAAGGTCGATGACGTCGCGCTTGAACCCGCGCCGCTCCGTCCACCGCAAGTACATCCGAAGCAGCATCTCGGCCCAGTCCTGCGACTCCGTGCCACCCGCGCCCGGATGGATCGTCACGATCGCGTTCTTGCGGTCGTGCTCTCCCCCGAGCATCTTCTTGGTCTCACCGGCGTCGACCGCATCGGAAAGATCGTCGAGGCCGCGGGCGAGATCGTCGGCAACCGGCTCCCCTGCCTCGGCCCATTCGACCAGCACCGCGAGATCGTCCGTCCGACGACGGAGCGATTCGCTCAGGTCGCGGTCCTCCTCGAGACGCCGCCGGCGTTGCAGCAGCTTCTGCGCGGACGCTTGATCCTTCCAGAAGTCAGGCTCGGATACGCGTTGTTCGATGGAGGAAAGTTCGTCGGCGGAACGTGCTGTGTCAAAGATAGCTCCGCAGGTCGGCAGCGCGGCGCGCGAGATCCTGGTACCTGCGAAGCTGGTCATCAAGTTGTATCGGCATAGTGAACGGAGTTCCTCTTGAGACAACGGAGGATTCACAACGAAGGAACGAAGTTACCTTCGTCTCCTCCAGTTTACCGGAGTCTCCACGCAGACAGAAGCGCCGCTACTGTGAGCCCGAGCGACAGCCACGCGACGACGTCCCCGATCCGGCTGTAGATTGTCCGGTCGGTAATGAATCGAACGTCCTGAACGACGGTCGCCTGCTCAAACAGCGACGTTTTCGACATGACGCGGCCATAAGGATCGACAAAGCCGCTGATCCCCGTATTGGCCGCGCGCGCGAGGAATCGGCCCTCCTCAATTGCGCGCATGGAGGCCTGACCCCAGTGCTGGTACGCGGCCGACGACCGGCCGTACCACGCATCGTTGGTGATCGTCGTCAGCAGCTCGCTCCCGTCGCGGACGAAGCGGCGAATCAGATTCGGATAGATCACCTCGTAGCAGATTGCCGTGCTCGCGAGATGATCGCCGACAGGCAGCAGCACCGGCGTCGTCCCCGGGGTGAACGATGAGAACTCGGCAACGGCGCCGATGATCGGCCCGACGAAGTACAGCAGCGACTGCAGCGGCACGTACTCCCCGAACGGGACCAGGTGCATCTTGCGATACACGGCGCCGACGGTTCCATCAGACTTCACCAGGAATGCGGCGTTGTAATACCGTGCTTCGGCCTTCTGGCCCGGAGCAGCCGGCTTGATTGGTTCAACCTGATCGCTGCCAATCAGGAACGTTGCCTTGGACTCCATGGCCATGCGGCGGATCGCGGCGCCGCCCAGAATGTCCTGCTCGAACGGCAGCGGGGTCGCCGATTCCGGCCACATGATGAAGGTCGCACCCTGCCCGAGCGCTTCGCGCGACATCGACAGATAGCGCGACATGATCGCTTCTCGATTCGCCGGAGTCCATTTCTCATCCTGCGGGACGTTACCCTGGAGCACCGCAACTCTGACGGGTGTGCCGCTACGCAGCAGCGATGACGACCGAAGCCGCATCTCGCCCCACGCGGCGATAACGGCGATGATGCTGATCGTCGACACCGCAACGCGCCATCGCATCGAGCTTCGATCGATCAGGACAAAGGCGAGCGCCGTCGAGACCATCGCCAGCAGGCCTGAGAGACCGTAGACGCCGACGACCGACGCGAGCTGCGCGATCGGCAGCACGGTAACCTGGCTGTAGCCAAGCAGCGTCCAGGGAAAGCCGTCCCACACATACTGGCGGCCCAGCTCGGTCGCCATCCAGATGGACGGCGCAAGCAGCAGCGCACGCGATCCAAACTTCGCGTGCAAGCGATTCAGCACGAGCGCAAACACAGCCGGAAAGAGAGACAGGTAGGCGACGAGCACGCCGGCGGCAAAAACGGCACCCGGGATGGGCAGTCCGCCGAATGTCGTCATCGTATCGACGAGCCAGTACAGCGCACCGGCGAAGTACACCGCGCCGCACGCGAGGCCGAGCAGAAACGCTCGGCGCGCGCGCGGGAGCGGCGAACGGACCAGCGCCACGACGAGCGGTGTCAGCGCGAACCAGCCGCAGGCCGGATGCCCGAACTTGGGAAAGCTGAGCGCGAGAAGCGCGCCCGAGAGTAGCGCTAGCGCGTAATCCAGGACTGGAACTGTTCTTCTTTCTTGATGCGCGTCGAGACCTTTTCAGCCTCGCCACGATCCGCGTAACGGCCGATGTGAACCTTGAAGTAGGCCGGTTTCGCGCCGGTCGGCGGATTGACGAGAAAGGCGGGATACCCCTTCCCGAGGAGACGCTTCAACACGGAACCGGCAACGTCCCGGTCGGGCGTCGCAATCACTTGCACGGCCCACGTGCCGGGTTTTCCGGTCGTCGGAAGATTGTCGGACGCTGGCGCCGGCGACGCGGTTCGCGGTGCCGGGGCGGGAGGTGGCGGTGCCACCGCCGCCACGGGCGCCGACTGCGGCCGGGACTCTGCGGCCTTTGTCGCAACCTCCGGCTTCGGCGTTTCTTCCGTCTTCTTCAACTTCTCCGGCGCCGGACTCTCGCTGGCGAGCCGTTTCGGGTACGAGAGCTGTTCCGGTGTCTCGGCGGCAGGTGTCGGCGGCTCCGAGGTCGCCGGTCCCGTCGTCGGCGTCGGCTGCGGCGCTGGCATTGCGGCGGCGGTCTGCTCCGGCTCGTCCAGCTGCGCGTCACGCGCGCCCCGTCCGACCCTCACGCCGCAGAGGAACACGACGACGATGATCGTCGTGACCACGAGGAAAAGGGCAACGAGCTGCTTGCCGCTTAGCTGAATCTCGTGGAAGCCGTCTTCCGCGGTGTCGTGTGTGAGATCGGTCACGCTCACGCCTTGTTCCGCCCGGTAATGACGTTCATGAGCTCAATCGGTAACGGGAAAATGATGGTGGAGTTTTTTTCCGAGGCGATTTCGGTGAGCGTCTGCAGATAGCGCAGCGTGATGTTAATCGGCTCGACCGACATGACGGTCGCCGCTGACGCGAGCTTTTCAGACGCTTCCAGTTCGCCCGCTGCGTGAATGATCTTAGCACGCTTCTCGCGCTCGGCCTCGGCCTGCTTCGCCATCGCGCGCTGCATATCCGGCGGCAGATCGACGTGCTTCACCTCGACCGACGACACCTTGACGCCCCACGGATCGGTGTGTTGATCGAGAATCTGCTGCAGCTGCTGATTGAGCCGCTCGCGTTCCGACAGCAAATCATCCAGCTCAACCTGCCCCAGCACACTCCGCAGCGTCGTCTGCGCCAGCTGCGACGTGGCGTAGTGGTAGCTTTCCACTTCGACGATCGCGCGGCGCGGATCCATGACCCGGAAATACACGACCGCATTCACTTTCACGGAAACGTTGTCGCGTGTGATCACGTCCTGCGGCGGGACGTCCATTACGATCGTCCGGAGACTCACACGCACGATCCGATCGATCGGCCAGAATACCAGGATCACCCCTGGTCCCTTCGGTGCGCCCAGGAGCTTCCCCAGCCTGAAGATCACGCCGCGTTCGTATTCGTTGAGGATCTTGATGGAATTCAGGAGCCAGAACGCGACGATGACGGCGATGATCAGAAACGGCGGAATCAGCACAGCTAGCCTCCGGCCCGCATCATATATCTTTCGCCACTTCCGCCTCTGGCCTTTAGACGCCGCCCAACCTCTTGTAGCTTTCGCCTTAGGAAATGCTGATTTTCGACTGCTCAATGCCGATTGATTTGGCCTAAACCAGCAATTGGCCAATCGACAACCAGCAGTTTCCCCTTGTGGCGCCTGCCATAGAGAATGCTGATTTTCGACTGGGAATACTGACTATTTCCCGCGTCAAATCCGCATTC
>Ga0163163_10003831_pt1 | contig 12803 bp, 17 predicted proteins | sample S65metaG_FD_119766 | JGI IMG/M metagenome (GOLD analysis project Ga0163163, IMG submission 119766) | Switchgrass rhizosphere microbial communities from Kellogg Biological Station, Michigan, USA - S6-5 metaG | ecosystem: Host-associated > Plants > Roots > Rhizosphere > Soil | place: USA... | reverse complement strand
GGGAACTTCTCGATCGACCTGCCGGAGGCGGCGGTGGCGATCCAGGTCTCCGGCACGTTCGGCTCACGGCAGGAGGAGGCCCAGCGACTGGGCCGGGTACTTCGCCCGAAGTCCGACGGCCGGCAGGCCCACTTCTACACGGTCGTGTCGCGCGACACCATCGACACCGAGTACGCCGCGCACCGGCAACGGTTCCTGGCCGAGCAGGGGTACGCGTACACCATCGTGGACGCGGACGACATCCTCGGCCCCGCCCTCCCCACCATCGACTAACCCCATCTCCGGTCAGAACGGGGTGTTCTGGCGGAGGACGGTGAGTAGCGCGGTGAACAGCGGTCGATCGCCCTCGCCGCATTCGTCGAACGTGGACGTCTCCGGGCCGATCGACACCGAGTAGGTGAAGCCGTCCGCGCAGACCCCGTTCTGCTTGTGCGGCCGTACGTCCAGCCCGAACGCCGGATCGGACAGCGTCTGGGTGACCTTGGCCAGGTCCGGCGCGGGGAGCGTTCCCTGCGCGGTCGGCTTCCCCCTGTTCGCGGAGTAGCTCCAGCCGCCGTCGGAGCGCACTGTGATCGACTCGTCGACCCCGGCGAAGCCCCCGGTCCGGCTGATGGTCAACGGGTACGGATGAGTCGCCGTGGTGCCCGCCCCCGGCCCGCCCGGGGCCGGTCCGCCTGGGGCGGGGCCGCCCGGCGCGGCGCCACCCGGGGCGCCACAGCCGGCCACCACGAGCACTAGGAGCAATCCGATCCATGTCCTCATCGCGACCCCTCCTCCGCTGGCCTCAGGGGTAGGACTCGGTCGATGCTCTCCCGGTTCCCATGATCCGCCTACGCCGCGGGGCGGCCCCGCCGGCGGACCAGGATTACGGCGGTGGCGATCGCGGCCAGCACCACGACCGCGCCCAGGACCCACCAGACCCAGCTGCTGCTACCGCCGTCCCCGCCCGGGCTCGTGGCCGACACGACGGCGCTGCTCTGCGGGACGGGCGCCGCCGACGTGGGTGCGGTGGAGGTGGGCGCTGCGCTGGTCGGTGCGGCCGCGGCGAGCTTCAGCACCGGGGCCGGGTGCTCCGGCTCCGGCTGGCCGGGCTGCTGCTCCGTGATCCACCGGTCGACCTCGCCGTTGCCGTACGTCTCGATGGTCTTGAAGACGAGCTGCGTCGCGTTCGCCGGCAGCTTGTCGATCACCACGGACCACACCGCGTCAGTGCCGACGGGCAGCGCCGGGCCGGCGACCGTGAAGTTGTCCGGGGCGGTCGTGAACGTCCAACCGGCCGGCAGCTTGCCCTGGTGCACCTGGTTCGCGGTGATCCCGTCGGGCAGGAACACCTGCTCGGACTTGATCCCGGCGGTGGTGGACTCGGCCTCGCCGTTGAAGCTGACGGTCACGTTCGTCGCGCCGGCCTGCGCCTTGTCGGCGGAGACCTGGACGTGGGCCCAGGCGGGGGCGGCCGTGACGGCGACGGCGGCGACGAGGCCCAACGCGGCGGCGAGGGTCAGGCGCATGGCGGAGCGTGAGCGCACAGCGTTCTCCAGGTGGTGTGGGTGGGTTCTTGGACAATGGTCGATCGGGGAGTCGGAAAAGTTCCCGACGTTCAGATCGCTCTGAATTCAGAATCGGCTGTACTATCGGCGGCGTGACGACCCAGGTGACCCCGTTCGGCGACGTGCTCGCCCGGTTCGGGCACGCGCTGTCGGACCCCACCCGGGCTCGCCTGCTGCTCGCCCTGCGGGAGAGCCCGGCCTATCCGGCCGAGCTCGCCGAGCTGCTCGGCGTCACCCGGCAGAACCTGTCCAACCACCTCGCCTGCCTGCGCGGCTGTGGCCTGGTGGTGTCCGTGCCCGAGGGGCGCCGGGCCCGCTACGAGCTGGCCGACCCCCGGTTGGGTCACGCGCTGGGCGACCTGCTCAGTGTCGTGCTCGCCGTCGACCCGTCGGTGTGCTCCTCCGCCGGCTCCAACAGCATGGGTTAAGTCCACAATGGATGAACACGACCACCACAGTGGACACTCGCACGGTACGGTCAGCCCCGACGCCGACCGGCGATGGCTGACCCTCGCGCTGGCCCTGATCGTCTCCTTCATGGCGGTCGAGGTCGTCGTCAGCATCGTCGCCGGATCGCTGGCCCTGCTCACCGACGCCGCCCACATGCTCACCGACGCCGGCGCCATCCTGCTCGCGCTCACCGCGATCCGGCTCGCCGCCCGCCCGGCTCAGGGCTCGTACACCTACGGGTTGAAACGAGCGGAGATCCTCTCCGCTCAGGCCAACGGATTGGCACTGCTGCTGCTGGGCGGCTGGCTGGCGTACGAGGCGTACCGGCGGATGGTCACCCCGCACCCGGTGCAGGGCTGGCCGGTCGTCATCACCGGCCTGGCCGGCATCGCGGTCAACCTCGCCGCGGCCTGGTCGATGAGCCGGGCCAACCGGAGCAGCCTCAACGTCGAGGGTGCTTTCCAGCACATCATCAACGACCTGTACGCCTTCATCGCCACCACGATCGCCGGTGTGGTGGTGCTGCTGACCGGGTTCGACCGGGCGGACACCCTCGCCTCGCTGGTGGTGGTCGCGCTGATGGCCCGGGCCGGGTTCGGCCTGCTGCGGGCGTCAGGCCGGGTGCTGCTCAACGCCGCGCCGGTCGGCCTCGACCCGGACGCGGTGGCCGACCGCCTGCTCCAGGTCCGCGACGTGGTGGAGGTGCACGACCTGCACCTGTGGCTCATCACGTCCGGGCAGCCGACGCTCTCCGCCCCCGTGCTCGTGACGGACGGGGTCGACTGCCACGGCGTACGGCAGCGGCTGCAGCACGTGCTCGCCGAGGACTACCGGATCGCCCACACCACGCTCGAGGTCGACCACGAGAAGACGCACGCCGGCGTCGGACACTGCGTCGAGCCGCACGGCGCGACCCACCGCGGCGACCAGCACGACCACGACTAGACCTTTGTGCGATCTTTGAGCGAGCCGCCGAGATGCGACACCAACCGGGCCTACGGCAGCGCAGACTTAAGACGTGAGCGACCTTCTGCGCGCCTGGCGTGACGCGCTGCCGCCGTCGGCACCCGAGTCCACCGCACTGCGGACCGGGACCGACCTGCTCGCCCGGTGGAGCGAGCCGCAGCGCCACTACCACACGGTGGAACACCTGATCACCGTGCTGGAGATCGTCGACGGCAACGCGGATCGGGCCGCCGATCCGGACGCGGTGCGCCTGGCCGCGTGGTACCACGACGCGGTCTACGACCCGCAGCGGATGGACAACGAGGAGGCGAGCGCTCTGCTCGCCGAGGCGGCGTTGCCCTTGCTGGGCGTGCCGCACATCCAGGTCGCCGAGGTCGCCCGACTGGTGCGGCTGACCGCGAGCCACGACCCGGTCCCGGGTGACCGCAACGGCGGCCTGCTCATGGACGCGGACCTGGCCATCCTGGCCGCCCCGCAAGACCGGTACCGCGCCTACGTGGCCGCGGTTCGCCGGGAGTACGCCCACCTCGACGACGCCGTCTTCGCGGTCGGAAGGGCCGGCGTGCTGAACAACCTGCTGAGCCTGCCCCGCCTGTTCCACACGCCCGCCCTGCGCGAGCTGTGGGAGGACCCCGCGCGGCACAACCTGTCGTGCGAGGTGGCGGCGATCCGGGTCGACCTCGGCAAGACCGGGTCGGCCGACCTGACCGCCGCCGAGTAACCGGCCACCCGAAGGCCAAGATCACCACAACTTTCGCACAGTTGTGGGGTCGGGAGCGCTCCCACCCCACAACTGCGCGACAGTTGCGCGGATCTTGAGCCGTCCGAACGGGCCTCAGTGGGGACGGTGTTTGGGGCGGCGCAGGCCGGACGCGACCAGCCGCCGCACGATCTCCCGCGACGGCACCGGCCGGGCGCCCAGCCACACCGCCATCTCGTACCGGGATGACGGCAGGTCGTAGTGGTCGCCGTCGAAGCCTCGCCGCGGGATGCCGAGCAGCTCCGCGAAGGCGTGCAGCTCGGCGTAGGAGACGTCGCTGACCAGGTGGGACCAGAGCCGGCCCCGCCCAGGCCAGGCGGGCGGGTCGAGGAAGATCACGCCGCTCCGGACCGCGGGGATCCGAGGTGGGTGAAGACCCGCACGTCCGGCGCGCCGAGCCGGGCGGCGTCGGCGGTCAGGTCGTCGGGCATGCGCTGCGACTCCCGCTCCGCCTCCACCCGGGCCAGGTAGTGGTCGATCTCGCGAACCTTGTGGGCCGCGTCCCAGCCCAGCACCTCGCCCATGAGGTCGGCCGCCGCCCGCGCGCTGTCCACCCCGCGGTGCGAGGTCTCGAACGAGATCCGGGTACGCCGGGCCAGGGTGTCCTCCAGGTGCAGCGCGCCCTCCGCCGCGGCCGCGAACACGATCTCGGCGGCGAGGTAGTCCGGCGCTCCGGCCAGCGGGCGGCCCAGGCGAGGCGAGGAGTCGACCAACGCGAGCACCTCGCGCGCGACCGACCCGTACCGCTCGATGAGGTGCTCCAGCACGCCGACCGAGACACCGTGGCGCAGCGCGACCGCGTCGCGGCCGCGCATCAGCTGGTGGTACCCGTCGGCGCCGAGCAACGGCAGCTGGTCGGTGCGGGAAGGGCGGGCCGCCAGGCCGAGCCGGCGCACGGCGTGGTCCACCACGTCGGCCGCCATCACCCGGTACGTGGTGAGCTTGCCGCCGGCGACCAGGATCAGCCCCAACATCGGTTCCACCACGGCGTGCTCGCGCGACAGGGCCGAGGTCGACTCGTCCTCACCGGACAGTAGCGGTCGCAGCCCGGCCCAGACGCCCTCAATGTCCGATGTGGACAGTGGCCGGTCCAGCACCTTGTTGACGTGACCGAGCAGGTACTCGATGTCCTTGGCCGACGCGGCCGGGTGGGCCCGGTCCAGGCGCCAGTCGGTGTCGGTCGTGCCGACGATCCAGTGCCCGCCCCACGGAATGACGAACAGCACCGACTTCTCGGTGCGCAGGATCAGGCCGGCCTCGCCGGAGATGGCCGACCGCGGTACCACGAGGTGCACGCCCTTGGACGCCCGTACCCGCAGGCCGGGTCGGAACGGGCCGCCGCCGGCCGAGATCATCTGCGCGACGTCGTCGCTCCACACACCGGTGGCGGCGATGACCGTGCGGGCGGTGACGTCGAAGCGTTCGCCCGACTCGACGTCCTCGACCTCGACGCCGGTCACCTCGCGGGCCGCTCGGCGGAACCCGACCACCCGGGCCGAGGTCACCACGACCGCACCGAGGCTGGCCGCCGTCCGGGCCAGGGTGGTGACGAGGCGGGCGTCGTCGACCTGCGCGTCGAAGTAGCGGATCGCGCCGCCAACCGCGTCATTACGCAGCGACGGGAAGATGCGGCGGGCCGCGCCGGTGGTGAGGTGGCGGTGCAGCGGCATGCCGCGACCGTCACCGGTGAGCCCGGCGAACGCGTCATAGAGGGCCACCCCGGCGCCGTAGTAACCACGCAGCAGCCCGCTGTGCCACCGTTGACGCGGCAACGGGATGAGGAACGGCATCGGCCGGACCAGATGCGGGGCGAGCCGGGTGGCGAGCAGCCCTCGCTCCTGCAGCGCCTCGTGGACGAGCCCCAGGTCGAACTGCTCCAGGTAGCGCAGGCCACCGTGGACCAGCTTGCTCGACCGGGACGACGTACCCGAGGCGAGGTCGCGCGCCTCGACCAGCGCGACCGACAGGCCCCGGGAGGCGGCGTCCAGCGCCGCGCCGGCTCCGGTGACCCCGCCGCCGACGATGACGACGTCGAACCGGTCCTGTCGGAGGCGGAGCAGGTCCGCCGCGCGCCGCTCCGGTGAGAGGCGGGCCGCGGCGAAACGGGAGATCGACGGGTCGCGCACGGCTCCACGGTACGGCACCGGTCGCAGCCGCCCAGCGCCTAGCGTGAACAGGGTGAATGAGCGGTGAGTGAGCCGGAACGACCGGAGAGTACGGGCACCGTCATCGTCGCCGGCTTGGCGAACCTGGCGATCGCGGTGGCCAAGGCGGTGGCGGGCGTGCTCAGCGGGTCGGCTGCGGTGCTCGCCGAGGCCGCGCACTCGGTCGCCGACACGCTGACCGAGGTACTGCTCTTCGTCGCGCTGCGCCGGGGCTCCCGGCCGGCGGACGAGGACCACCCGTTCGGGCACGGCAAATCGGCGTACCTGTGGGCTCTGCTCGCCGCCACCGGCACCCTCGTGCTGGGGGCCGGGTTCGCGGTCTCCCAGGGCATTCGGACGATCATGGCGGGGTCTCAGGAGCAGGGCCATTACACGGTCGCGTACGTGGTGCTGGCCATCTCGTTCGTCCTGGAGGGCACGTCGCTGCTGCGTGCGGCTCGCCAGCTGCGGCGAGGGGCGGCCCAGTACCGGGTGAGCGTCCTGCGATTCCTGCGGCGCACGCCGGACACGACTGTGAAGGCGGTCACGGCCGAGGATTCCGCGGCGCTGGTCGGCCTGGTCCTGGCCGCGCTCGGGCTGGGCCTGACCCAGCTGACCGGCTCGCCGATCCCCGACGGCGTGGCCTCCATCCTCATCGGCGTGTTGCTGGCCGTCGTCGCGATGCTGCTGGTGCGTACCAACGTGTCGCTGATCGTCGGACAGTCTCCCTCGGCCCGGTTGCGCGACGGCATCCGGGAGGAGATCGAGTCGCTGTCCGACGTGACCCGGGTACTTGAGGTGATGGCGATGTTTCTCGGTCCGGAGAGCCTGCTGGTCGCGGCCCGGGTGGACTTCGCCGAGACGTCGGTAACCGGGCTGGCCGCATCGGCCGACGAGGCGGAGCGGCGCCTGCGGGCCCGATATCCGGTGATCACGCACGTGTTCCTGGACCCGACACCCCGCCCGCCGGATTGAGGTAGCCGATCCGGATACCCTTTGGGAGTGAGCCTTCGCCTTTATGACACAGCGACCCGGTCGGTGCGGGACTTCGTCCCGCTGGTACCCGGCGAGGTCAGCGTGTACCTGTGTGGGCTCACCGTGCAGTCGCCGCCGCACATCGGGCACCTTCGCTCGGCCGTGAACTACGACGTGCTGCGCCGCTGGCTGATGGCCTCCGGGTTCCAGGTGCGGTTCATCCGCAACATCACCGACGTCGACGACAAGATCCTGGTCAAGTCCACCGAGGCCGGGGTCCCGTTCTGGTCGGTCGCGTACGCCAACGAGCGGATCCTCGCCGAGCACTACGCGCGGTTGGGCGTGCTGCCGCCGACGTATGAGCCGCGGGCGACCGGGCACGTGCCGGAGATGCACGAGCTCATCGCGTCGCTGATCGAGCGCGGCCACGCGTACGTGGCGCAGGACGGCTCGGGCGACGTCTATTTCGACGTGAAGTCCTTCCCGGCGTACGGGCAGCTGTCGGGCCAGAAGCCGGACGCCATGCAGCCGGCCGAGGACGGGCCGGAGCGGGCCAAGCGGGACCCGCGCGACTTCGCCCTGTGGAAGGGTGCCAAGGCCGACGAGCCGGTCGAGGCCCAGTGGCCCTCGCCGTGGGGTCGGGGGCGGCCCGGCTGGCACATCGAGTGCTCGGCCATGTGCTGGCGTTACCTGGGCGCCGAGTTCGACATCCACGGCGGCGGGCTGGACCTGGTGTTCCCGCACCACGAGAACGAGCTGGCCCAGTCGCACGCGGCCGGGCTGCCGTTCGCCCGGTTCTGGGCGCATCACGGCCTGCTGAACCTCGCCGGGACGAAGATGAGCAAGTCGCTGAACAACGTCATCGACCTGCCCTCCATCGAGGCGCTCGGGATCCGTCCGGTCGAGCTGCGCTACTACCTGTCCACCCCGCACTACCGGTCGGTGATCGACTACTCGGAGGACGCACTGCGCGAGGCCGCGTCGGCCTACAAGCGGCTGGAGGGCTTCGTGCAGCGGGCCGCCGAGCAGGTCGGGCCGCTCCCGCCGGGCAAGAACCGGGCCGCCTTCGTCAAGGCGATGGACGACGACCTCAACACGTCCAAGGCGATCGGGGTCGTGCACGACCTCGTCCGGGAGGGCAACGCCGCGCTCGCCGAGGGTGACACCGCGACCGTGGCGAAGATCCTTCCACCGGTACGGGCGATGCTGGAGACCCTCGGGCTCGACCCGCTGGCGCCGCAGTGGGGCACGTCCGGGGGGTCGGAGCTGCGCGGGGTGGTCGACTCGCTGGTCGCCCTGGCGCTGGAGCAACGGGCGGCCGCCCGTACCCGCAAGGACTGGGCCGCGGCGGACGCCGTCCGGGACCAGTTGAAGGCGGCCGGTGTGGTCGTGGAAGACACCCCGCACGGTCCACGATGGACGATCGAAGGGCGCTGAGGACATGCCGGGAAACTCACAACGGCGCGGCCGGCGCACGTCCTCCAAGCGGGGCGCGTCGATAGGGTCGGGCGGCAAGAACCGCGAGGGCCTCAAGGGCCGCGGGCGGACCCTGCCAGCGGACGAACGCCCGTGGCACAAGGGCTACTCCGGCGATGAGCCGCTGCCGTCGAAGACCGCCTGGAAGCAGGACAAGGAGCGGCGGGCCGCGGCGGCCGAGGGTCGCGCGCCGAAGATCGGGACGCCAGGGTCCAAGGTGACCACGCGCCGGGTCTCCCGAACGGCCGCGTCCGGGTCACGCGGCGTGCCGACCCGGCCGAGGGTCGCGCCCGGTCGTCGCTCCACCGGTACGCGCGAGTCGGCCGAGCTGTTGGTCGGGCGCAACCCGGTGCTCGAGGCGCTGCGCATGCACGTGCCGGCGACCGCGCTCTACCTGGCGCTCGGCATCGAGATCGACGAGCGGGTCACCGAGATCGTGCGTACGGCCGGGGACCGGGGACTGCCGGTGCTCGAGGTGAGCCGGGCCGAGCTTGACCGGCTCACCGGTGGCGTGCTGCATCAGGGCGTTGGCATCCAGGTGCCGCCGTTCGCGTACGAGCCGTTCGAGGATGTGCTGGCCGCGTCGCGGGAGAATGTCGCCCCGTTGCTGGTGGCGCTGGACGGGATGACCGACCCGCGCAACCTCGGCGCCGTGGTGCGGTCGGCGGCCGCGTTCGGCGCGCAGGGCCTGTTCTTCCCGGAGCGGCGGGCGGCCGGCATGACCGCGACCGCGTGGCGCACCTCGGCCGGGGCCGCGGCCAGGCTGCCGATCGCCCAGGTGACCAACCTGACCCGGGCGCTGAAAGCCTGTCAGGAGGCCGGTTTCCTGGTCGCCGGGCTCGACGCCGACGGGTCCACCTCGGTCTACGACCTGGAGGCGGCGGTCGGGCCGACGGTCGTCGTGGTCGGTTCGGAGGGGCGGGGCCTGTCCCGGCTCGTCGGGTCCACGTGCGACATTCGCGTCTCGATCCCCATGCTGTCCACAGTGGAGTCATTGAATGCCTCGGTGGCGGCCGCGGTGACGCTCGCCGAGATCGCCCGGCGCCGAACCCTGGCTTAGCGCGCCAGGCCCAGCGGCAGCTAGCGCGGGACGTGACCCGCCATCGACCCGAAGATGCTGAAGAACCCGAACATCATCGACCCGAAGACCGCGCACCACAGGACGAATCCGACGGCGAGGATCCCGCTGAGGACCCAGCCGACGATGACGGCGGCGTTGGCCAGCTCGATGCCACGCTCACCGGTCTCGGTGATCTGCTTCTGCGCCAGCTTGCCGAAGTAGATCCCGAGCGGCGGCAGCACCAGCACTGCGAGTACAAGGGCAAGGATCGCGTACGTGTTGTACGGCGGCAGAGGCCTGTAACCACCGTACGGGTTGTACGGCGCGGGCTGGTACGCGGGCGGCGGTTGCTGGCCCTGCGGCTGGTCGGTCATCGCCTCTCCCGGGGGTGGACGAGCGTCGATGCCCAGTCTGACCGACCCGCGCAAGCCCGCTATTGCGGCGACGACGCCGCGAAGAGGAAGCAGACCCCGCAGAACATCAACACGTAGAGGCTGGTCCCGATCCACCCGATCACGACGCCGACCTTGGCCAGCTCGATGCCGCGCTCACCGGTCTGCGCGATCTGCTGCTGCGCCTTATGTCCGAAGTAGATGCCCAGCGGGGGCAGGACCATGATGCCCAGCACGAGCGCCAACACAGCGAGCGTGTTGTATGGCGGCGGCTGGTACACCATGTACCCGTACTGTCCGGGTGGAACCATCCCGTAAGGGACAACTGGTGTGGGCTGGACCGGCGGTTGCCAATACTCCGGTGACCACTGGGTGGGCCGCTCTGGCTGCGGCGGCCTGACCTGCGGTGTTCCGTCTTGGGGTGCGTCGCTCGGTGGTGTCGGTTGGTCGGTCATCGGTCTCCCCGTCGCCAGTGTCAGGAATCAGTCTGCCGGACCTCCGCAACCCCGTTGCCTTCCACAGTTGGCTGGGTGACCAGGTACTCGAACCTAGGCTCGTTTCTGCTGGACGTCGGTGAGCCATCGGTGAACGCGACGTTCGATGAGCTCTCCGCTGTTGTCCGTGGCGGGCTTCCGGCCAGCGCGTACCGGCGCGAGACCTGGTGGAGCAACGATCCTCGCCACGCTCAATGTCTGGATGGCTGGGGTTCGGCCGGGTACGCGGTCGTCGCGGTGTCACTGTCTTCGCTCGTAGTGACCTTCCACGCGGTTGATGGGGCCCGGTGGGAGTTCTCCGATGCGTGGGTGTTCGCCGCCGTCACACCTGTCGGGGCCAGCCTCACCGAGGTGATCGCGACGGGCGACGCCATCAACCACGCCATCCTGTCTGCGGCGGAGTTCACTCGGGCTGTGCCGAGGCTGCTGGCGGCCGGACTGATAGGAGCCGACCAGGCCACCGATCGGTACTGGTACACGCCAACCGGATCCGCGTTCTATCGGCGCCGCATGAAAGGACGTGGGCTGTTCGGCTGGATAGACGCGATACCGCCGGCCCTGCGACGGCTCGGCCCGCCGGTCGACGGTGAGTGGGAGATCGATCCCGGCGAGTTCGACCGCGCGGCCCGGGCCTGGCACGAACGAGCCCAAGGCCTGCGTTAGGACTCCCAGCGCAGCAAGTCTCCCGGTTGGCATTCGAGAACCTCGCAGAGCGCGGCCAGCGTCGAGAAGCGCACCGCCTTCGCCCGACCGTTCTTGAGTACCGCGAGGTTCGCCGGCGTGATTCCGACGCGATCGGCGAGCTCGCCGACGGACATCTTGCGCTTGGCCATCATCACGTCGATGTCGACGGCGATCGGCATCAGATCACCGCCTCGAGCTCAGCCTGCATCCGCGTCGCCTCGACGTCGCGCGCAACGGCCTGGGCCAGCAGCATCCGCAGCACGACCACGACGAGCGCGTCCGATCGAGTCACGATAGGAACCTATCGAAAGTCGATCGGGATGGCAAGTGGAGTCGTCATGGGTCCACAGTGGAGCGTCTCTAGGCGAGCATCCTTCGGAGGGCTTCAGCGTCGGCGGCGAGGTGGTCGGGCGACACCTCGTAGTTCGGCCCTTCGGGCAGCGGGCCTCCGGGGGCCGGGTCATCCCAATAGCGGGCGGCGACGTGCGTGTGCAGGTGCGGCACGCCGTTTCCCAACGTCATGTAGTTGATCTTCATCGGTCGGAAGTACCACTCGATCGCCGCACCCACCCGCAGCACCTCAAGGTGGTACTTCGTCGCTTCCTGCGACGACAGGTGGTGCGGCTCGACCACATGCTGGCCGCGCCAGATGACCACCGCGTACCCGCGGACCATCGCGCGCCTGGCGAGGTACGCATCAGAGACCTCGCCGGCCTGGATGCGCACGCCGACCCGCGACTCCTGCGGCCGTCCCTCCGCGCAGAACCCGCACGCCGTACCTTCCACGCGTGCCTGCCAATCCTCGGGCCACATCCCCTGGCTCCTCTCTGCTCCCATGATGACCCGGCTCCCCGCGATGATCAGCGATCACTGGCCGGGATGCACAGCGTGTCGGCGATGACCGTCCTGAGTTCCGGGTCAGGCGCGGCCGTCGCAGTCCACACGGCCGCGCCATCGGCGAGCGCGCTCACTCGAGCCTTACCGTCGAAGCGATACACGGCGTCACAACCCTGATTGTGCGCCCAGCCGTACGTTGTGGGGCCTTGACGGCGGGAGGATCCAACAACGGTACGGGCGGCTGGGCGGGGAATATGGCATCCGCGTATACGGCGGCGACCACGCTGAACAACAGGCCCGCGAGACCCACGCCGACGGTCCAGACGAGGGGCCGCGCACCCTTGAAACGGCTGGCGCTGGGCGCGGTCGGTTTGGCGGCGGTGTCGATCGACACGGCCGCATCCTCGCATACTTCGCGACGCAGGAGCATCGCCGCGTCGACAGCAGACCTGTCGCCAGATGAACGATCGTCGTCAACTCGGGGCTACAGTCCACATTGGACCACAGGTTCCTTCAAGCCGCTGCGCGAAGGAGGGAAAGCACGGCGGCGTCGAGCATCTCCGCATGCACCAACGCCTCGGCGGAGAGTTGGCCGGCGGCCGCGCTCGTCAACGTGTCGTAACGCAGGTGCACGCCGTCGTCCCGCTCGAATATCAGGATCGTGACGGGTGCGAACGCCCCAGCCGCCGGCGACGTACGTACCATCGACTCCATCGTGACCGGGTTGCCGGCGATGACGCGAACGACGCGGTACGCGAACGCGTCGGGGTCGCGTTGGACGACTGAGCCGAGGTCGAGCTCGAGGAAGACCATCAGCCCGGAACTGCCGGCCTGATCGGCGACCACCGCCTGGTACGCAATCCAGTCGTCGATCGCTTCCAGCCGCCGCTCCAGGGCGCCGAAGTCAGGCGTTCCGAGTCCGCCGTGAACCGCCGCGAGGACGTCGTCGAAGGACCTGTCGCTGATCACCTCGTGTCGGTGAAGCGCCACCGTAGAGGTTTGCTCGACAACCATTCGC
>Ga0163163_10003827_pt1 | contig 12814 bp, 13 predicted proteins | sample S65metaG_FD_119766 | JGI IMG/M metagenome (GOLD analysis project Ga0163163, IMG submission 119766) | Switchgrass rhizosphere microbial communities from Kellogg Biological Station, Michigan, USA - S6-5 metaG | ecosystem: Host-associated > Plants > Roots > Rhizosphere > Soil | place: USA... | reverse complement strand
TCTGCCCACATCGATGTTGTGGGTGAAGGCGACCACCCGTGGACCTTTGAGTTAGTCACCGTGATAGCCACAGCCATACTTGTGGTGGGGTTCGCGGGTGCCATCGTGGCAAACTTGATCCGGTAGGCCCTGGGTAGAAGCTAGGGCGATAACGCGTAGTCCAGAAAGGGTTTGAAGTGGTCTAAGCTCTTCAAGAAATTGAAGAAGAGGTACCACGCCATAGGCGTAGACGATATTCTCAGCGTCCCGGATCGGGTAGACCGGAGCAAGAAGTTCTCGGACCTCTCGTCCCGCTCCCCGATCACGCCACAACCGCGCCGTGAATGGTACGGTCCCGTCCGGCACTACCATCAGACGGGCCGTATCGGGCCACGGGTTTTCAGCGCCCAGGAAGGTGGCCCGGCACAAGAAGCGAAAGGTATGTAGAAGGTTCCAATTCGGCGTTGAGGCCTCCTCGGCCGGGAACGTATTCGGGTTCCGTGGCTTTCAACGGCTATGACAGACTCGAAGACGCTTCTGAAGCTGGCGGAGCACTATCGACAGGCCAAAAACAGCGTACTGGATCGGACCCAGCACGACCAGCTGGAGGTGCTTGAGCGAAGCTATCGGCTCCTAGCCGAAAGCGCCGAAGTTCTTGAGCGCTCGTCATGGCTTGAGATGAAGCTCGGAAAGCCTGGAGTAAAGCGCCGGCTCAAATAGAGCTTATGTATCGCGCCCAAAGATGGTCTGGAATCTAAACGTCAAGTATGGCCGGTCTGGCATAGCCGCGTCAGAGAGACCGTACCTCACCACGGGGCTTCGAGGCCAGGAAGGAGGGCCCGACACAAGAACGGCAACATATGTAGAAGCTTAATTCTGAGGAACATGTCGATGAAGCTTCTCCCTGTTTTGGGAACGATAGCACCTGGGCAACCGTTGCCGAGGCTGCCGGGGGATGAGCCGGTTTCCGAATCCGACCTCTTCGCCCTTTATCTCGCGCTGGAAGCTGAGCGCGCTGACGTAGAAGTCGACCAGATCGCCAAGTCCGGCTGCTGTTCCGATGGAATTGTCGAGCAGGCGGAGGACATTCGTGAGATGCTCGCTGACATAAGGCAGAAGCTTCATGCGGATGCTGACGAACTCGGTATGTCACCGGATGAGCTTGATGCGGCGTTCAGCGATCTCGTTGTGGGGATGTTAGGTGCGCGCGGGAGTGAGCACTAAGAATACCGAACTCCTTACGGAGCGATGGGGCAGGGTGGCGCAGAGAGATCAATCGGTGCAGGTGCGCAGAGCGCCACAGCCCTCGGCAGCGGTCGGATCGTCCTTGATGCGGGTGCTATCCTTGCGCCATCATCGGCAAATGCGCGACGGTGGCCTATTCCCAAATGGCAAACGAAGGCGATGACAATCGCCAAGATTGAACCCATTCCCGTCCAAACGGCTGCAATTCTATTCAGCCAACTTAATGGTTCCTCACACAGTTTTGGCGCCAAGGGTGGTTGATCATCTGTCCGGTGGAAAACCAGACTAGCCACTGTCCTATGTTAAATTCCCAGGAGTCCTGATCGGCTAAGATTGTTCCTGGTGCAGGGACATCGGTCCATGCCAATCCGGCAATTTATAAAGATTGAGATGGGCTCAGCCGAGATCAACCGGCTGAACATCGCCTATGCTAAAGCCCTGCGGATGTTTGGCCTGCTGGACCGCTGCGGTCCTCTTACAGACCTTATCGGCAAGAAGGTTGTAGAAGTGGGCAAATCAGGCGTGACCGACCCTCAGGAGATTGCCGACATCGTTGTATGGCATTTTCGCAGACCTTAATCCTGATCGTTCGACGGTACGTTTTCCGAGCATTAGGCCGAGACACATTGCGGAATTTCGGAGACGCCGAAGCCGCGCAAGTCCGGCGCGATGACGCGAACGCCTGCCGCTAGACTAGCAGTGCCGGGATGTGATGGTGCCAAAGCTCGCGCGAATCGGCAAGCCGTGGAGTAGAGGGGCTGACCTTCGATGCCGTAGGCCGGAACGCCGCCGTCCCTCGCAAAGACGAGGCCGCCAGATCACGCATCAGCCGCCTCAGCCGGCCCGTTTCACCCGCATATACCATTCGACGAGCCGCCGGACCTGCCGTTCGGTATAGCCGTGCTGCACCATCCGCGCGACGAAATCGTCGTGTTTCTTTTCGGTCTCGCTGTCTTTCTTCGTGCCGAACGAAATCACCGGCAACAGGTCCTCGACCTGCGAGAATATCCGCTTTTCCATCACTTCGCGGATTTTTTCGTAGGAAGTCCAGGACGGATTTTTGCCCCCGTTTCGAACGCGCGACCGCAGCGAGAACTTCACCACCTCGTTGCGGAAATCCTTGGGATTGGTGATGCCCGCGGGCTTCTCGATTTTGGTCAGTTCCTGGTTGAGCAGCTCGCGGTTGAGCATCTGTCCGGTGTCGGGATCCTTGAAATCCTGGTCCTCGATCCAGGCATCCGCATAGTCGACGTAACGGTCGAAGAGGTTCTGGCCGTAATCGGAATAGGATTCAATATACGCCTTCTGGATTTCGTTGCCGATGAACTCTGCGTAGCGTGGCACAAGCTCTGCCTTGATGAATTCGAGATAGCGCTTCTCGACTTCCTCCGGGAGCTGCTCACGCCGGATCGCATGCTCGAGGACATACATCAAATGGACGGGATCGGCACCAATCTCGTCAGTGTCGTGGTTGAAGGTTGCCGCCAGCACCTTGAAGGCAAAGCGGGTCGAGGCGCCGTCCATGCCTTCGTCGACGCCGGCCGCATCCTTGTATTCCTGAACGCTCCTTGCCTTCGGGTCGCTCTCTTTCAAGTTTTCGCCGTCGTAAACGCGCATCTTGGCAAACAGTGTCGAGTTCTCCTGCTTGCGCAGGCGCGACATCACCGAGAAGCGGGCGAGCGTCTCTAGCGTCGCCGGCGCGCAGGGCGCGGTCGCCAGCTCGGAGCCGGCGATCAGCTTCTCGTAGATCTTCTGTTCCTCGGTGACCCGCAGGCAGTACGGGACCTTGACAACACAGACGCGGTCGATGAACGCCTCGTTTTTCTTGTTGGCCTTGAAGCCCTGCCATTCCGCCTCATTCGAGTGCGCGAGGATGATGCCGCCGAAGGGAATCGCGCCGATATTTTCGGTGCCGATGTAGTTGCCCTCCTGCGTCGCCGTTAACAGCGGATGCAGCATCTTGATCGGCGCCTTGAACATCTCGACGAATTCCAGGATTCCCTGGTTGGAGCGATTGAGACCGCCCGAGTAGCTGTACGCGTCAGGATCGTTCTGGGCGTAGGTCTCAAGCTTGCGGATATCGACCTTGCCAACCAGCGAGGAGATGTCCTGATTGTTTTCGTCGCCCGGTTCCGTCTTCGCGATCGCGATCTGCCGCAGCCGCGAGGGCTGAAGCCTTGCCACGCGGAACCGCGAGATGTCCCCACCGAAAGCTTCGAGCCGCTTGTAGCACCACGGACTCATCAACCCGTTGAGGCGGCGGCGAGGAATGCCATACTTCTCCTCGATCATCGGTCCGAAGTTCTCGGGATCGAACAGGCCGAGCGGGGACTCGAACACCGGACTGAGCTCGTCGCCGGCTTTGAGCACATAGATCGGGTGAACTTCCATCAGCGACTTCAACCGCTCAGCGAGCGATGATTTGCCGCCGCCGACGGGCCCGAGCAGATAAAGGATCTGCTTGCGCTCCTCGAGCCCTTGCGCGGCGTGGCGGAAGAAACCAACGATACGCTCGATCGTGTCTTCCATGCCATGGAAGCCGCAGAAGGCCGGATAGCTGCGTATTGTCCGATTGGAAAAGATGCGGCCAAGGCGACGGTCCTTGGCCGTGTCGATCATCTGAGGTTCACCGATCGCAGCCAGTAATCGCTCGGCCGCATTAGCGTACCGCATCGGATCGCCTCGACACGATTCCAGAAATTCCGCCATCGACAGGTCGGTCTGGCCTCGAGCCTCGAAGGACCGAGCGAAGACGTTGAACAGCGAATCGCTATGCATGATCCGCTCCAAGGTATGATCCGCCGCACTCGCGAACCGAGTCGGGTTACCGCTCGGCACCGGCCTTAGTCAGTTCATCTGATCGTGCAGTCGGGTCCTCCCATTCCAACATACTTCCAAATTGGCTATTCGCGAACAGGATATCAAGGCGCCCGGTCGCAACATGGGAAGACTGCGTTGATCCAGCTTCACTTCGCACCACCGGGTTCCAATCCCATGGGACGTTAGCATCTGCGCCCTCATGGGATGCGGTTGCCGGATCAATTCCGCAGGGAGGGCGGGGGGATATTCGGTTTCGTGTCGGCCCGTGTAATCTCGGTATCGTTGGAAGGGTCTGACAGATCTCTGCCTCAGCAGTCGGCCGACTCCGGATTGGCCATGCGGAGGGGTGAAAAATCTGGCTGATCTGGGTTGCGGACCGGGAAGACGCCGCGAGCTTCGTTCAGCGGCGTCCAAAAACTCAATGGCGGCGTAGCCGACGACTCTTTGCCGGTCGCCGGCGGTATCGCCTGAGTTGCACTGGGACACGAGCTTTGGAGTCAGTTTGTGCCGGTCTGCCGCGAGCAACAGTCCGTTGATAGGCAACGCACCGCAAGCCTGTTCATAGCTAGTCAACTGGCGACCGGACAAGATTCGCGCCACCGTTTCATTATCGACTTGCCTAGCCACGTCGTAGGGCAAGTAATGCGATAAGTCGGAACTGATTACGATCAACGTTTCAGGACCACCCCACAGCACTTCGAGTGCCCCCGCCACTTCCGCGGCCCTTGCATCACCGACAGCGAGCGGGACCAAAGTGAAGTCGTGCAGAACGCTCTGCAGGAAGGGCAATTGAACTTCCAGGGAATGCTCAGAGGCGTGAGCAGCGTCATACAGTACCACCTGCGATAAGCGCGCCAGCTGGCGAATTGCGTCCTGGTCGATTTGGACCTGGCCCAAGGGCGTCGCAAAAGCATTCGCTTCCGGCAGTGCTATCCCACGAACCGGTGCCCGGTGCGTCGGGCCGAGCAGAATTACCCGTCGAACGGTCTCGGCTTGTGGAACGAGTTGCGCGTAGCCGTGTCCGGCGACCGGGCCCGAGTAGACATAACCGGCGTGCGGCACAATTAGCGCCTTAAGCGGCTCGGTCTCGAACGACGCCACGGAGGGTGTCAGAAGCTGCTTTACAGCCTGCCGAAGTGTTGCGGCGTCAGCCGGATAGAACGTCCCCGCCACGGCGGGCTGACGAACCATAGATTTCCCTCAGGAAAAATCTCTTCTACACGCGACATAGGAGCGCCTTGGCGTATTTTCAAGAACGTGTGTAATTATGCGTCCGGCTGTGTTTTGTCATCGTCCCTGTGTTGCCGTTATCGAATGTGCGGTGATGAAACGCCCAGCGCCGGCAGTTAAAGCGCCCGCAGCTTAAGTAGGTGTCAACAGAACCAAGTGCAGGCAAGCTCGCGTTTCGGTTGCGAAGTTGCCGCGGCCGTACTCGCCCACTCGACGATCCGGCTCTTGTCGCCAGGAAACTCCATACGAGGGCGCCGCTTTCCCTTCAAGAGACGATCTCGACCGCAGTGCCGATCGCGAGACCGAGATCGCGGTCTGCGCGCCCCTGGTTGACCGCTATCTCGGCGAGCCCGTTCGAATTCTCGTACCAAAAGGCCGCGCCTGGCGGCCCATCGCTGAAGGTCGTCTGGCGTTTCAATACACGACCTGTTGCGGCAAGCCTTGTGTTGTGAGGCAGCGTGGCCACCCTCAGCCCCGTCATGGCATTGCCGAAATGGTCGACGTAAACGATCTCACAGAGGTCGTCCGGCCAGTCTGGGCGGCGATCCGCGCCATCCTCGCGTGGCTGGCCGGGTGGGCGCTCGCCGCGCGCCAGCATGGCTGCTACCGGTGCGAAGAGGTCGCGCCCGTGAAAGCTGGCCGAGAGGTGCTCAGGCCTGAAGTCGATGTCCCAGCTGCGCGACGTTGTGGCACGGCGCTGGACTAACTCAAACAAACCATTACCGGGGCCGACGTACCACCGACTGTCGGCCTCGAGCACAATGGCCGGGCGCGTCCCCCCTACGCCGGGATCGACGATGCAAAGAAAGACGGTTCCCATTGGAAACCACGCGGCATAGACCGCCAAGAGATAAGCCGACGCCTTGGGATTGCCCACAGGCGCATCGGCGAAGAGGTCGATAGCGGGCACGTCCGGCGCCATCTGGTGCAGCACCGCCTTCACCTGACCCGTATAGGGGCCGTGCAACCCGAAATCCGTGAACAGCACAATCATGTTATCAACTTGGTCTCGAGTCCGACGCCTCAAACGCTACGGTGCGAGCCGCCTTGATCAGCCGCCGGGAATGTTGAGGGTTAGGCTTACGATCTTCACCCGATCGGGAGTAGGATGAGCCAACGCCTTGGAGGCGCCGTGCCCGCAGACGGGCGCCGGATGGACATCGTCGCGCAACCCCGCCATGCCGTTGGCCAAAAATGGGAACTGCCCATGACGCGCACGACGAATTCTATGACCGAACCTGGTCGTTTGGAAGGTTTTCCCGGGCGCTACTGGCACTGGCTCGAAGACGAGCGCATTCAATGCGACATCTGTCCGCGCTATTGCAAGCTTAACGAAGGTCAGCGCGGCCTGTGCTTCGTGCGTGGCCGGCAGGATGACCAGATGGTGCTCACGACGTATGGCCGCTCCTCGGGTTTCTGTGTCGATCCAATAGAGAAAAAGCCACTGAACCACTATCTGCCTGGAACTCCCGTGTTGTCCTTCGGTACCGCCGGGTGCAACCTGACGTGCAAATTCTGCCAGAACTGGGACATCTCCAAAGCCCGAGCGCTGGACCGGCTCCAAGACGCAGCCTCGCCGGAAGATATTGTCGAGGCCGCGATTGCCACCGGCTCGCGCTCCATCGCCTACACCTATAACGACCCAGTGATTTTTCTCGAATATGCCGTCGATGTTGCAAAGGTAGCGCGCCGGCGCGGCGTCAAGAACGTGGCGGTCACAGCCGGCTACATTGAGGCGGAGGCGCGGGAGGAGCTGTACAGCTTTATGGACGCCGCCAATGTCGACCTCAAGGCGTTCACCGAGGAGTTCTACAAGAGGCTGTGTACCGGCCGTCTCGGGGCAGTCCTCGAGACGCTCGAGTATCTGAAGTACAAGACGAAGGTCTGGTTTGAGATCACAACGTTGCTGATACCGGGTCACAATGACAGTTTTGAGGAAATAAAAAAGCTGAGCGAATGGGTGATGACAAAGCTAGGACCTGACGTGCCCTTGCATTTCACTGCCTTCCACCCTGACTACAAGATGTTGGATCTCCCCCGTACGCCGACCTCCACGCTCACGACGGCTCGCGATATAGCGCGCAAGGTCGGGCTGCATTTCGTCTACACCGGGAATGTCCATGACGAGGTGGGTCAAAGCACGTACTGCCCGGGCTGTCGCGAGCGAATTATCGGCCGAGATTGGTATGACATCACTACCTGGCGGCTCAGCGAGGAGGGCCGCTGCGATATTTGCTCCACCGCAATCCCTGGCTTGTTCGAGGCACGACCGGGCAGCTGGGGGCAGCGGCGCGCCCCGATCCGGATCGGCAGTCGCGAACGCGCTTGAGCAAAGATGATGGCGGCGTCGAGGCGCCTCACCGCCGCGTGCTCAGAGTCCGATTGTGAGGAGGTCGCGATGACGATTGACAGCACTACATTTGGCACGATCACGATTGACGGAAAAACCTATGAACACGACGTTGTCGTTCGTCTTTCCGGCGAGGTTGTGAAGCGGAAAAAGAAGCTTTCAAAGAAGCTGTATGGGACCTCGCACGTGCTTTCAGAAGACGAGGCGAGATTTCTCTTCGAGAGGGGATGCGACCAGGTCGTCATTGGCTCGGGTCAGTTTGGCAACGTGCGCCTGTCGCCGGAAGCTGAGGCTTATTTCGAGAGAAAGGGGTGCGAGGTCCTGTTGAAGCCGACGCCTGAGGCGATCCAGATGTTCAACCGGTCGCGCGCGAGGAGGATCGGGCTCTTTCACGTGACTTGTTGACCTTCGCGAATGCCAACGGGATATATTTATCCGAACGGCGTTGATGACTGGGACAAGGTGTTCGGTTGACAACTCATTCGACGCGGTTCGCCCCGGCGAAACGGGCCTATCCAGAAATGCTTGCCAGTATTCGACTTCGCAGCCCCAAGGAGGCTCTACGCCATGCGGGAAATCGAAATCCATTCTTATGCGAGGCAGTTACTGGAAGCGCACGGCCCCCGAGCCATTGCGGAAGCTGCCCAGAATGCCATCGAACTGGAAGCAAAAGGCGAGATTGAGCTCGCCAAAACTTGGCGGCATATCGAAGACGCCATAAAGCTTATGCGTGGGCCGCACCAAAGTTAGAGCGACCCGCTCGCGTATGACAGAGCTGCCCTGTGATAAGCGCCGGCATGCCCAAACGAGGCTGCGCCAAGTGTTACGCTTGGGCCAAAACTTGCCCTGTCGGATAGTCACGGGTAATCCACCACAGGAGCGAAGCGATGTTTCCGAATTGCGCAAAATGATCTCTTGAAGGCGATCAACGACGAGAAGGTGCAGATGATCGATCTGCGCTTCACCGATTTGCCAGGGGTGTGGCAGCATTTTTCCGTACCGCCAAGCGCAGTGAACGTCGATGCCCTCGAAGAAGGTATCGGGTTCGACGGATCATCAATCCGGGGCTTCCAAGAGATTCAGGAAAGTGACATGCTTGTCGTCCCGGATCCGATGACTGCTTTCCTCGATCCGTTTTCCCCGGCAACGACGCTGGTCCTGATCTGCAACATCAGAGACCCGGTTACCCGTCAGTCCTATAGTCGCGACGTCCGCTACATTGCGCAGAAAGCCGAGACCTACCTCAGGGGCACCGGCCAAGCCGATACGAGCTATTTCGGTCCGGAAGCGGAGTTCTTCGTATTCAACGATGTGCGCTACGGACAAGACATTAATTATGCTTTCCACGAAATCGATTCCAGCGAAGGCAGCTGGAACACAGGCAAGGATGAAGGGCCGAATTTGGGCCATAAGCCACGCCCCAAAGAGGGATACTTTCCCGTTCGGTGGCTCGGGCATAGCTGCCCGGGCAGTCCCGACAATGAAGACGTTAGTCTATCGTCGGCGCTTGCCCCCAGCCGCAATCAGTCGGGACTCCGTCGATCTTGCGGGCGGCAAGCGCTACCGCAATTAGCGTGGAGCCACCGAAGACCAGGTCGATGCCGACCAGAAGTCCGATGGCCCACGCGGCCGATCCGGGGAGGCTTGCGACGATGCACGCGGCAACGACCAGGTCGACGATTCCGGATACGACAACCCAGCCCCAGTGCCTTGAAAGCTCGCGGCGGTGCTCGAGCGCGTACATGATCGTGACGACACCCTCAGCGGCAAAATAGGCGCCGAGCACGATCGTGAGCGTCAATGTTCCCTGGACCGGACGTGCGATCAAGACGACGCCGGCGCCGATCGCAAGCAGCGCAGACACCAAGGACCACCAGAAGCCGGGCGTCTGTCTCGCCCAGAACAGCAGAGCCAGTTCCACCAGCCCGCCGACCAGGAACAGCCACCCAAGGAAGATTGTGACGGCGAGGCTTGCAAGCGACGGGACGAGGATCGCCGCGAGTCCGAGAGCGATCAACAGGCAACCCTCGATCAGGAGGGCCCTCCAATGCTTCTGAAGGATTGTCTGCAGCGTGCGGCTATCCGGAAATTGCTGAACCGTCATTTTGTGAACCTCCTGCAGCGTATCAGCGGCGCGCCGGCCACGCTGGGACCGATATTCTAACCTCGATCATCGCAGAAGGCACATGAGCACTCTCGCGTGTCGGAATCGAGAAAGACAGTCATCTTGACGTTTTTCTCGTTGAACCAGACTTTGATCCAAATCGACTCCTAGACGCTCACCAATTGAAATCCACCGTATTCGTCTGATCCTGAAGATCAGGAGCAATCAATCAATGTTGCAAGCAATATTATGGAGAGTCCGCCATGGCAATCAATCTTACCTCCGTTGTGACGCAATTCCTGACACCTGAAGTCATAACGCAAATTGCTTCTTTCCTGGGACTTGACCAAAACGCAACGAAGAAGGCCGCGGCCGCAAGTGTTCCGGCATTGCTCGCGGGCCTGTCCGATCTGGTCGCAAACCCTGCCGGAACTAGCCAGCTATCCAAGCTGCTGTCATCGCAGCCAGCCGGGACCTTGATGGATCTCTTGCGTAAGGGCGACGCCCAGGGACTGGCGCAGGCCGGATCAAACATGCTGCCAGGATTGTTCGGCAGCCGAACCATAGATGCAATGGCTCAGGCGGTCGGGAAGTATGCGGGTATCGGCGACAGCGGCGGTAAGTCGCTGCTCGGTGTGCTTGGCCCGATAGTATTAGGCGCATTGGGTCAGCAGCAGCGCTCCGGCGGCCTTGACGCAAACGGCCTTGCGTCGCTGCTTCGCTCGCAAAAGGATCAGATCGTTGCAGCTATTCCATCAGGACTCGCGGATCAGCTGGGTGCTGCGGGCCTGATCGACAAGGCCGAATCCGGAGTGCGCAGTGGAATGGCCGCGGCCGCAGCCGCAGGAAGCAGCATTCCGAGCGTTTCCGCGCGCGCAGGTTCAGCCTACGATGTACTCGGTAGGTTCGGGCAGTGGCCAATGTGGCTCGCTGGCTTGCTCGTGGTGGCCGGCCTTGCCTGGTACGCGTTCGGACGCCAGGGTCAGACAACCGTCGCCGAACAAACCGCGCCGATGCGACCGGCGACAACGCAAACTACCAACACCATGCAACCCGCAACGGGAACAGTAACGGGAACCGTGGGCAAGTCGGTCGCGGACTTGACTGTTGATGGGGTAAATCTGTCCAACCAATTCAACGCCTCCTTCAACACCTTGAAGTCTACTCTCGCTGGCATCACCGACGCTGCAACCGCCCAATCAGCTCTTCCCAAGATTAGCGAGATGACAGCACAACTTAATGAAATCAAAACGCGTGCGGCCAAGCTTCCTCCGGAAGGGCGAAGCGAACTCGCCAAGCTGATCATTGCGGCGACACCTGCGATCAACCAGATCTGCATCACGGTACTGGCGCTACCTGGCGTTGGGCCCGTCGCGAAGCCCGCGATCGATGATCTTCGCGCAAAACTGGATGATCTGGCGCGCGCCTGAAGCTGGCGCGTCAGCAAATCGGAGGCTTGAGCGCGTTTTTGGTCGCACAAGCCTCCTTCTGTCCCGGGTTCACGCTGAGGAGATTTCCATGGCTGACAAGACAAATTTCACTAAGGACGAATGGGCACTGCTTTTGAGAAGCCCTATGAACGCAGGCATGGCCATTACAGCCGCCGAACCGGGCGGGCTGTGGGGCCTTCTGAAGGAATCGTTTGCTGGCAGCGCGGAAATGACCCACGCTGCTACTGATCCCAACGCCAACGCGTTGGTCAAGGCCGTGGTTGCCGACTTTATGACCAGCGAAGGTAGATCCGTTGCCAGGGATGGGCTCAAAGCGGAATTCGCCAACAGCAAGCAGGCAGAAATAAAGATCAAGGCGGTTGACTCGTTGCGTCAGGTCGGAACTGTTCTCACCGCGAAGGCTCCCGGCGATGCGGCGGCCTTCAAGGGCTGGCTGCGCCAGATCGCTCAAAAGACTGCCGAAGCTGCATCGGAGGGCGGAAGCTTATTTGGGGGAGGGGTTCAGGTCAGCGACGCCGAAAAAGCGACGCTTGGCGAAATCTCCAACGCACTCGGCGTCTGATTCAGTTTTCGCCGGTGGTGAGAAGCCGATGACTTTCGGGGTTCCCGGATGCGGCCGTATATTTTTTCGCAGCTGCTCCTGGTCACCGCTGGCGCGTGGCTGTAATTCCGTCCACCAGCTGTAGCCAAAACGAACACCTCAATATAGGCGTCCACGGCAGCCTTGATACGCCCCGCGCGTGTGGCTTTTGCGAACGCGTTGTAGTCTCGCTCGGTCTGTTTCGCATAGTCTTTTGCGAACGAGCTGATCGTCTCATCGAGTACATCGCTCTTGCGCAATACCCCGCAATGGGCGCAGCGTCCCCCGACTTGGCGTGTGCCAGCGCCAGGGCCCAGCCACACATCCCACAGTAGTCCGACAAGCTTTTCAAGGTCCTCAAGTGCAGGACCGCCCTTCAAATCTGAAAGCTGGCGAACGTAGAAGTCCCGCTCGTCAGCTCGGCCCCAGCCCAAAAATATATCTGGCGAACCCTGCGTGAGACGCTGCCCGACGATTACCCTGCGGCCCTGATGCTCAAACGGCAACTCGATGCGGACATGAGGAGCAAGTACCGACTGTTGCGCTTCCTTGATCTAGAGAAAGAGCGGGTCATTCTGGTCGGCGCCCTGTAACAGAAGCACCCAGCACCTAGTGCCGACACTTCCGACTCCAGCGACCTTGTGCGCAAAGTCGACGAGCTGGTAACGAGAGAGCAGCCACTTACGGTCGTAAGTCAACGAATCGATATAAGCCTGCAGAAGGCGATCTAGAAACACTCGTGTCGGAGTGACCGATGCGCTACGCGCCACGCGCTCGATCAGCGGAGGATGCTCAATGAAAAGGTGTTTGCCATCCACGGGTTTGGTTAGTTTTTCGAGCGGCCGAATGTGTCGAACCTTATCCAGAACGTCGAGGGCGATTCGGCGCGATTTGGGCGTCAGACCGTCCAGGACGGCGCGCTCATCAATGCGATCATGCCAGACTTCCAGATATCCCATTTCCGCGTAGCGAAAAAATGCGCTCACGGTAGACGCGGACGCACTCACGGGCGGCCTCCTCGCACTCCACCTTGTCCCCTCCGAGACATTGCACCG
>Ga0163163_10003826_pt1 | contig 12814 bp, 13 predicted proteins | sample S65metaG_FD_119766 | JGI IMG/M metagenome (GOLD analysis project Ga0163163, IMG submission 119766) | Switchgrass rhizosphere microbial communities from Kellogg Biological Station, Michigan, USA - S6-5 metaG | ecosystem: Host-associated > Plants > Roots > Rhizosphere > Soil | place: USA... | reverse complement strand
GGACGACATTAGCTATCCACCGGTACAGCCGGTTTAGACGCTGACGACCCTTCCAAAAATTCGATCTCACCAGCCTGCGCAAGTGGGCTTTATTGTATCTATCTTGAGAAGGGACTATCCCGTGAGCATGGGAACCGTAAAGTGGTTTAACGCTACCAAAGGCTACGGCTTCATCCAACCGGATGACGGCGGTAACGACGTGTTCGTACATATCAGCGCCGTCGAACGCGCCGGACTTGGAACTCTGCGTGAAGGCCAGAAGATCAGCTACGAAATCGTGGCGGATCGGCGTTCCGGCAAGTCTTCGGCCGACAATCTGCGCGCCGCCAGCTAGGCTCTCCATACAGCGAGAACCCTCGAACGACGGCGAGGTTTTCAAAACCCCGCAAGAAAGGCCGCGCGCTCGCGCGGCCTTTTCGCGTTTCACCTTTGCCGCTTCACCCTTCGCTCACCCTTGGCGCTTCACCCTTGGCGCTTCACTCTTGGCCTTGGGGCAGTGCCGTCGATCGGCTTGTTCTACTGCTTAGGTGCCGCTGCCGCGCTGCCGCCGGCCTGGCTGCTCAGGTTTCCGGCCTGGTCCATCGCCGACTTGAAGTAAGAATCCCCGTCGCCCAGCGTGATGCGCCGCTGGCAAACCGGCATACAGCTGTAGGACTCGCGGTCGACGCCGCGATAAACCGTAATCAATTGATCGGTCGGCCCTTCGACCTGGATGACGCGATCCACCAGCACTTCGCCGCCGCGGTCCATTGCGATGAAATTGGTGGCGCCATAACCCTTGCCGGTGACGACGATCACTCCTCCCGCCTGCAAGGCGACGTCCGCGATCAGGGGATTTCCGACCACGATGGTAGCAACGCGGGCAGGCAGCTTGACGAGCCTTGCCTGATCGACATTGACGGCGATGGGGTTGGCCGACGGTTCGGCAAGCACGGCTGCCGGCCACAGCAGCAACCCGGCCGCATAGGGCAGCAATCCGATGGAGGCGCGCTTGAAAAATCTTAGAAAGCTGAATGACATACGATACCCCGGGACGTTGACAAGCCGGCTAAAGTAAATGCAGCGGAGCCGGCGCCCGACAAGGTGAATCTGATCTCAAATAGTGAATGAACTGCAAATGGCCGCACGAATATCGGGCGCCCAGCCGCTTAGTGGCGAAAAGGGTAAGCAAGTTGCCCAACAATTTCGTTCGGAATTTCCCGATCGTCGGCGCCATAGGTTTCCGGCAGCCTGTTTTCCGGCATTCGGAACGTGCCGAACATGATGTCCCAGATCGGAAATGTCCCGGCGAAATTGGTGTTGCCGCCCTCTTCCAGCGAGGTGTGGTGCCAGCGGTGAAACACCGGGGTCGCCAGCACGTATTTGAAGGGGCCAAGCGTCCAGTTCAGATTGGCGTGGACGAACGCCGAATGGAAAGTCGTGAACGGCCCGACCCAGAGCATCACGTTGGGCGAGATGCCGGCCATCAGCAGAATGACGTCGACCGAGATCGTGCCGAGGAAAAGATTCACCGGGTGAAAGCGCGCGGCCGAAATCCATTCGAGGTCTTCCGACGAATGGTGGATGGCGTGGTACTTCCAGAAATCGCCGCCATGAAACAGCCGGTGCAGCCAGTAAAGCATGAAGTCGGAAAGAATCAGGAACAACAAGCCCTGAAGCCACAAGGGCAGATGGGACAGGGGTCCATGCCCGTTGTCGTAGAAAGCGATCAAATCGTCGGCGTCGTGAATGTTGAAGACGACGCCGGCGCCGAGGATCAGCAAGCCGATCCGCAGCACGCGCGCAAACAGCGGGACAAAGAACCAATAGCAGAGGTCGGTGACGAGTTCGCGCTTTCGCCACCACGGCGTTCCGGGATTGCAGGCCCAGAAGTGGGCCAGCACCGAGAACACCAGCGCCAGCACGATCGTGATCGGCACAACCTTGGCGATGGTCTGCCCGAGCATTTCGACGACTTGCAGCGCAAGGCTGGACATGGCGGCCTCGATCCGAGATGAATTCTTCAGGCCTACGCCTTGCCGCTTAAGGAGCCGTAAACCAGGGGTCGCCGCGGCTTGCGCATGCTCGTCGCATCGCGGGCGTCGCAGGCCGGCAAGCCCTTTCGACCGGCTTTTAAATAGCCCTTTAATTACAAATTTACTGTGCGCAAGAACAACGAGTTCTACTCATGTTTGCCCGATCGAATTAACCGCACTGCAATTGTCGGACTTTAGGCTGAGGCGCATGGTCACGGTGCTGAGAACGCCGCGAGACCACTGTTAGTTCGACCAGCCACGTGTTCACATGGAGTATCCTATGAAGAATCTGATTGCGCGTTTCGTGAAGAACGAGTCCGGCGCCACCGCCATCGAATACGGCCTCATCGCGGCCGGCATTTCGCTTGCGATTATCGCTGTCGTCAACGGCCTCGGCAGCAACTTGAACACCAAGTTCAACTCGATCAACACCTCGCTGAAATAAGCGGCGGTCGCGGTCACGCACAAAAGGCCTCGGTCGATCCGGGGCCTTTTTTCTTCTGCAGTATCCGGTGTCGTTCATATGCGTGAAGTTCCCCTCGCATCAGCGGTGAAGCCGCTGCCCCTGCAGGGTGCGGCGCGACGAGACTTGCCGACAACGATCGTGTTGGCCGCGCTCGTGCTTTCGATCCTGTTCCTTGCCTGGCGGGTCGCAAGCGTCTGGTAGTTGCCATTTCCCGATTGTTCACCTGTGGGCACTAGGCTACGCGCACGTCGCCGATCTCCACTCATCAGCAAAAGCCACACAAGACCATGATACTCGATGCCGTACGCCTGCTGCTGTTTCCCGCCCTGATGGCATACGTCGCCGTGAGCGACCTTCTCACCATGACGATCTCCAACCGGGTATCGCTGGCGCTTGCGGCCGCCTTCCTCGCGTTGGCTCTCGCAAGCGGGATGAGCGCTCCGGACCTTCTCCGGCATCTTGGCGCCGGCGCCACCGTGCTGGCAGTCGCGTTTGGCTGTTTCGCGATGGGCTGGGTCGGCGGCGGGGATGCCAAAATAGCGGCTGGCGCAGCGCTGTGGTTCGGCTTCGGCCAACTTCTGAACTATTTGGTCTATGCCTCGCTGTTTGGCGGGGCGCTCACGCTGCTGCTGCTTCAATTCCGGCAATGGCCCCTGCCCTATCCGCTCGCCGGCCAAGCCTGGCTGGTCAGGCTGCACGCCAAGGAGAGCGGGATACCGTACGGCATCGCGCTCGCGATCGGCGCGCTGGTGGTTTACCCGGAGACGGAATGGATCAAAGCGGTTGACCTCGCGCAGTTCGTCAATCTGTGATCGTCGCAATTGCGATCTCCGGCTGAGGTAAACTCGCATTAACGCGATTTAGATACGCCTCATTAACCATGCTTTGACGAATAGCTGGTCAACTTCCATCACGGCGCCGCGAGCGTCGCGCTGTAATGTGGAAAGTGAAGCGTATGAATAGGGCACGCATTGTCGTCCTGACCATCGCCGTCGCTGCCGGTGGGGTCGCGGCCTACCTGGCGAGTGGATCGGACAACAGGCCGTCACAGACGGAACAGCACGCGCAACTGCAAACAGTCGATGTGCTGGTCGCCAAGTCGGATATCGCTCTCGGCCAGACGCTCAACGCCGAAGACATGCTGTGGCAGACCTGGCCGGCGACGGCCGCAAGCAGCACCTTCATCCGCCGTAACGATCGGCCCGACGCTGCCAACCAGGTTGCCGGCTCGATCGCGCGCTACTCCTTCATCGCCGGCGAGCCGATCCGCGAAGCCAAGCTGATCAAGGCCAACGGTTCGGGCTTCATGGCGGCAATCCTGCCCACCGGCATGCGCGCCGTCTCGACCGAGATTTCGCCGGAGACCGGCGCCGGCGGATTCATTCTGCCCAATGACCGCGTCGACGTCATTCTGTCCAGGCGCGAGAAGAATCCGGATCGCAGCGCCACCAACGATATCGTGGTCTCCGAAATCATCCTGGCGAATATTCGCGTTCTCGCCATCGACCAGGCGCCGAAGGAAAAAGACGGCCAGAACTCCGTTGTGGGCAAGACGGTGACACTCGAATTGAAGCCGGAGCAGACGCCGCTGCTGGCGGCCGCACGCCAGGCCGGAACGCTGGCCTTGGCGCTGCGCAGCATCGCTGATGTCAATCAGGCGGAGATTGCGGTCGATGACCGCGCCCGCGCGCGCGGCACCATCAACGTCGTTCGTTATGGTGTCAACAATCCTTCGATTGTTCAGAAGTGACCAAAGGATTTCACGATATGGAATGCAGGGGAAATCATTTGAAGATGCGGAGTTTTCTGGTCCGCGCCCTGTCATTTTCGGCCGCCGCCGCGATGACGCTCAACCCCGCTCTGATTCCGGCTATCGCGGCAGATTATCGCCCGATCCCGCCGCAGGCTGCCGACGGGCAGATGAACGCGCGGTCCCTTTCGCTTGGCGTCGGCAAATCCATCGTCATTGACCTGCCGCGCGATATCAAGGACGTGCTGGTGGCGGATCCCAAGATCGCAAACGCCGTCGTGCGCTCGGCGCAGCGCGCCTATATCATCGGCGCGGCGGTCGGCCAGACCAATATCGTCTTCTTCGATTCCGCGGGCCAGCAGATCGCGGCCTATGATATCGCCGTCAAGCGCGACCACAACGGTGTACGTACCGCGCTGAGGCAGACGCTGCCGAATTCCGAAATCCAGGTCGAAGGTCTGGCTGACGGAGTGATACTCACCGGATCGGTGGCGACCCCGATCGAAGCGCAGCAGGCGGGTGATCTCGCTGCACGGTTGGCCGGCGGTCCGGAAAAGGTCGTCAATTCCATCGCGGTCCGCGGCCGCGACCAGGTGATGCTGAAAGTGACGGTCGCTGAAGTCGCGCGGTCTATCATCAAGCAATTGGGCATCGACCTCAGCGGCAGTTTCAACTACGGCACCGCGGTCGTCAATTTCAACAATTCCAATCCGTTCACGGTGACGGGGCAGCCGCTTGTCGGCAGCAACGCGATCACAACGGCCTTCGGCTCCACGCCTTCGGTCCGGGCCACGATACGGGCGATGGAGAGCGCAGGCGTAGTTCGTACATTGGCCGAGCCGAACCTGACGGCGATCTCCGGCGAATCCGCGACCTTCATCGCCGGCGGTGAATTCCCGATACCCACGGGAGTGACCTGTCAGACCACCGCGGCCGGGGCAGTCGGGCAGTGCGCGCCGTCGATCGCGTTCAAGAAATTCGGTATTTCGCTCAATTTCACGCCCGTGGTACTCACCGAAGGGCGCATCAGCCTGCGGGTGATGACGGAAGTCTCCGAAGTCTCCAACGACAATTCGATCACCGTGACCGGGATCACCGTTCCCTCGGTCAAGACCCGCCGCGCCGAAACGACACTGGAAATTCCCTCAGGCGGGGCGATGGCGATGGCCGGCCTGATTCATGAACAGACCAAGCAGGCAATCAACGGCCTTCCCGGCCTTTCCCAGCTGCCGGTGCTCGGGACATTGTTCCGCAGCCGCGACTTCATCGACAACCAGACCGAGCTGATGGTGCTGGTGACCCCCTATGTGGTCCGCGCGGTCGCGCAAAAGGATTTGTCGCGCCCCGATGACGGCTTTGCATCGGCCTCTGATCTGCAATCCGACCTTCTGGGCAGCATCAACCGGATTTATGGCGTGCCCGGCCGGGCGGAGCCGGCCCGGAATTATCGCGGCACCTATGGCTTTATCACCGACTGAGGCGGGACAAGGACGACAAAGATGACAGCCAGAACACCCGTCCAATGCACGCGCGCCATACGAATCGCCGGCGCCCTGATCGGACTTTCCGTCGCGCTGGGCGCTTGCACGCATACCGAAGACGTCGTGACCACCGCCGCCATCCCCGACGACTATCGCCTGCGGCATCCGATCGCGATCCAGGAAGCGAACCGTTCCATCGTGATTTTTGTCGGTCACGCACGCGGCGGCCTGTCGGCCGAGCAGCGCGCCGATGTGATGGGGTTGGCACAGATCTGGCTGCACGAGGGCACCGGCGCGATTGTCGCCGACGTGCCGGTCGGCACGCCCAATGCGCGGGCGGCTGCGGAATCGTTCCGGGAAGCCCGAGCCCTGTTGGAGGCCGTCGGCGTGCCGCCGCAGGGCATCAAGGTCCATCACTATCGTCCGGACAGTCCGCGTCAACTGGCTACGGTGCGGCTGACCTACCCGAGAATTACTGCGATCGCCGGCCCCTGCGGCCTGTGGCCCGAAGACCTCGGTCCTTCGATCAAGGACAAAGGCTATTTCGACAACAAGCCATATTACAATCTCGGCTGCGCCTATCAGCGCAATATAGCGGCGATGGTGGAAAATCCGTCGGACCTGCTGCAGCCGCGTCCTGAGACGCCCGCCTATACGGCCCGCCGCACCGAAGGCTTCGAAAAGTATCGCAAGGGCACTTCCACCTCGACTACCTATCCCGAAGCCGAAAAAGCCAAACTCAGCGATACAGGCAAATGATAAACAACGCGCGTCCCAATCCCGATCCTCAAGCGGACGTCACCATGACGCCGGCCGAGGAACACATCGCCCCGGCGCCACGGGTGTCGGTGCAGGCTTTCTGCGAGACGGTCGAGACCGCCGCTGCGGTGCAGTCGGCGGGCGAAGACCGCCGGCTCGGCAAGGCTCACATCAAGATTCAGATGGGCGGCATGGCGGCGGCCATCGAGGCCTATCGCAGTGCGCCGACGCCCAATGTGATCATTCTCGAGACCGAAAACCGCAATGACATTCTCACCGGCCTCGACCAGCTTGCCACCGTGTGCGATTCCGGCACGCGCGTCATCGTGATCGGCCGTATCAACGATGTCGGGCTTTATCGCGAATTGGTTCGCCGCGGCGTCAGCGACTATGTGATCGCGCCGTTGACTGCGATTGACGTCGTGCGCTCGGTTTGCGGCCTTTTCTCCTCCCCGGAAGCAAAGGCGGTGGGCCGCATCATCGCTATCGTCGGCGCCAAGGGCGGGGTCGGCGCCTCCACCATCGCCCACAACGTGGCGTGGGCTATCGCGCGAGACCTGGCGCTGGACGCCGTAGTGGCCGATCTCGATCTCGCGTTCGGCACGGCCGGGCTCGACTACAATCAGGACCCACCTCAGGGAATTGCGGACGCGGTATTTTCGCCCGACCGCGTCGACACGGCGTTCATCGACCGATTGTTGTCGAAATGCACCGACCATCTGAGCCTGTTGGCGGCGCCGGCGACGCTCGACCGGGTCTACGATTTCGGCTCCGACGCGTTTGACGCGATCTTCGACACGCTCCGCACCACGATGCCCTGTATCGTGCTCGATGTGCCGCATCAATGGTCGGGGTGGACCAAGCGGGCGCTGGTTGCGGCCGACGATATTCTGATCGTCGCGGCGCCGGACCTCGCCAATTTGCGCAACACCAAGAACATGTTCGATCTCTTGAAGGTCTCGCGGCCCAACGACCGTACCCCGCTCTATTGCCTCAACCAGGTCGGCATTCCCAAACGTCCGGAAATAAACGCCGGCGAATTTGCCAAGGCAATCGAGAGCGAGCCGATCGTATCGATTCCGTTCGACCCGCAAATGTTCGGCTCGGCGGCCAATAACGGCCAGATGATTGCGGAGATCTCCGCGAGCCATCGAAGCACCGAGTTGTTCCTGCAGATTGCGCAGCGCCTGACAGGCCGTGGCGAGACCAAAAAAGCGCGGACGTCGTTCCTGTCACCCCTGATCGGGAAGCTGCGGGCAAAAGTGACCTAATTCTCCGGGAGTGTAGTCGTGTTTGGTAAGCGTAGCGGTACAGAAGGTGATACGCGGGTGGCCAGGCCGGCTCCGGCCGCGCCGGAGCAGGCTTCCATAGCAGCGGCTGGTCCGCGCTCACCTACCCCGCCGGCCGTCTCATCGCCGCCGCTGTCGCCGGCAAAGCCGCCACCGCCTCCACCGGTCGTCGAAACGCGGCGCTCCGACTCCTATTATCAGGTCAAGGCGACGATCTTCGGCGCCCTGATCGAAGCGATCGACCTCGCCCAGCTCGCCAAGCTGGACGGCGAATCGGCGCGCGAAGAAATCCGCGACATCGTCAACGAGATCATCGCGATCAAAAATATCGTGATGTCGATCGCCGAGCAGGAAGAACTGCTCGACGACATCTGCAACGACGTGCTGGGTTACGGTCCGCTCGAGCCGCTGTTGTCGCGCGACGACATCGCCGACATCATGGTCAACGGGGCCGGCACCGTCTACATCGAGGTCGGCGGAAAGATCCAGCGCACCGGCATCCGCTTTCGCGACAACCAGCAGCTGCTCAACATCTGCCAGCGCATCGTCAGCCAGGTCGGCCGCCGTGTCGACGAATCCTCGCCGATCTGCGACGCGCGCCTTGCCGACGGCTCGCGTGTCAATGCCATCGTTCCGCCGCTGGCGATCGACGGTCCTGCGCTGACGATCCGCAAGTTCAAAAAGGATAAACTCACACTGGACCAGTTGGTCAAATTCGGGGCGATCACGCCGCACGGCGCCGAAATCCTGCAAATCATCGGCCGCTGCCGCTGCAACGTGCTGATTTCCGGCGGTACCGGCTCCGGTAAGACGACGCTGCTCAACTGCCTTACCAACTACATCGACGACGACGAACGCATCATCACCTGCGAGGACGCTGCCGAACTTCAGCTACAGCAACCCCATGTCGTGCGGCTTGAAACCCGTCCACCCAACATCGAGGGCGAGGGGCAGGTCACCATGCGCGAACTGGTCCGCAACTGCCTGCGTATGCGCCCCGAACGTATCATCGTCGGCGAAGTCCGCGGACCGGAAGCCTTCGACCTGCTGCAGGCCATGAATACCGGTCACGACGGATCGATGGGCACGCTGCACGCCAACAATCCCCGCGAAGCACTGTCGCGCTGCGAATCGATGATCACGATGGGCGGCTTTTCGCTGCCCTCGCGAACCATCCGTGAGATGATCTGCTCTTCCATCGACGTCATCATCCAGGCCGCCCGCCTGCGCGACGGCTCCCGCCGCATCACCCACATCACCGAGGTGATGGGCATGGAGGGCGATACCATCATCACCCAGGATATTTTCCTGTACGACCTGATCGGCGAGGACGCCGGCGGCAAGATCATCGGCCGGCATCGTTCGACCGGCATTGGACGGCCACGGTTCTGGGACCGCGCGCGATATTTTGGCGAAGAGAAGCGGCTTGCCGTCGCGCTCGACGCCGCCGAAGTCGCGGGGGAAGTCTGAGAGGGAAAGCGCCATGAATATGCAGGCAATCGCACTGGCCTTTCTCGCCGCTGCCGCCATCGGCGGCGTAGCTTGGGTTTTCCTCTATCCGCTGCTTTCGGGAGAGAGAAAGGCCGAAAACCGCCGCGCCTCCGTGGCGAAGGCCGAGCCGATCGCGGTGCGCCAGAACCAGCGCGACGCGCGCTCGCGCCGCGAACAGATCGAAGGATCGCTGAAGGAGGTCGAAGCGCGGCGGCTGAAGGATAAGAAGCGGATCACGATGACGGCGCGCCTGGCGCAAGCAGGCCTCGACTGGACTCCCCGAAAATTCATGATCGCCTCAGGCATTCTGGCGGCGGTGGCCTTCGTGCTGGCGATGCTGGCGGGAGGCGGGCCGTTAGCTGCCATCGGCATGGCGTTCGCCGGCGGATTCGGCCTGCCGCGCTGGCTGCTTGGCTTCTTCAAGAAGCGGCGCGAAAAGGCGTTTCTGCGCGCGCTGCCGGATGCAGTGGACGTGATCGTTCGCGGCATCAAAGCCGGACTGCCGCTGTTCGAATCGCTCAAAGTGGTCGCCGCCGATTCGCCCCAACCGCTCCGAGGTGAATTCCTGGCGATCATCGAAACCCAAGCCATCGGCATGCCGCTGGGTGAGGCGTGCGGACGACTGTTCGAACGAATGCCGGTTCCTGAAGCGAACTTCTTCGGAATCGTGATCTCGATCCAGCAGAAGTCGGGCGGCAACCTCTCCGAAGCGCTCGGCAACCTCTCCAAGGTGCTGCGCGAACGCAAGAAGATGTCTGAGAAGATCCAGGCGATGTCGATGGAGGCAAAGGCGTCGGCGGGCATCATCGGCGCGTTGCCGCCGATCGTGATGCTGCTCGTCTATATCACGACGCCCGCTTACATCTCGCTGCTGTGGACGCACCCGACCGGCCAATTGATGCTCGTCGGCTGCGCGCTCTGGATGTCGATCGGCATCCTGGTCATGAAGAAAATGATCAATTTCGATTTCTGATGGTGCAACATGATTAGCTTTCTGGTCGACAAGCTTCACGACGCGCATTTCATGACCATGTTGCTCGCCGCTATTGCTGCAAGTGCAACGGCCTACACGCTTGTCATGCCGTTGTTTGCCGGCGAAGGACTGGCAAAGCGCATGAAGGCGGTCGCCAGCGAGCGCGAACGGATCCGGGCGCGCGAGCGGGAACGGTTGTCCAAGAGCGAGAAGATTTCGCTGCGCCAGACGCCGAAACAGATCGTTTCCAAGATAGTGGAGGATTTCAACCTGGGAAAATGGCTGGCCCAGGAAGCCGCCCGCGAGAAGTTGACGATGGCCGGCTACCGCGGGCAGGCTCCGTATGTGACTTTCCTGTTCTTCCGCCTTGTCACCCCTATCACCTTGTTCATTGCGACAACCCTGTACGTGTTCCTGATCTCGCATTTGCAGCAGTCGTTCACGATCAAGATCGGTATCTGCATCGGAGCGGCCTATCTCGGCCTGCAGGCGCCGATGCTGTTTTTGAAGAACGCCATCTCCAAGCGCCAGCTATCGATCAGGCGGGCCTTTCCCGATGCGCTCGATCTCTTGCTGATTTGTATCGAATCCGGCATGTCGATCGAAGCCGCATTTCGCAAGGTCTCCATTGAGGTCGTAACGCAATCGGTGGCACTGTCGGAGGAATTGACGTTGACGACGGCGGAGCTCTCCTATCTCCAGGATCGCAAGGTCGCCTACGAGAATTTGGCCAAGCGCACCGGAATCGACGGCGTCAAGTCGGTCTGCCTGGCGTTGCAACAGTCGGAGCGCTACGGAACCCCCCTGGGCCAGAGCTTGCGTGTAATGGCGCAGGAAAATCGCGACATGCGCATGAACGAGGCCGAGAAGAAAGCGGCCGCGCTGCCGCCGAAACTGACGGTGCCTATGATTCTATTCTTCCTGCCGGTGCTGTTTGTCGTCATTCTTGGGCCGACCGGCATCAAAATCGCCGCCATGCAGTAACTGCGGCGCGAGCGGCAGCAGGCCGCGCCGATTGCCGCAACCGGCGTGTGTGCGGCCACTTTCAGTGATTGCCTGAAGTAACCGTCTCGGGGCGGCTGAGCGAAGCGATCGGCATTTTCGCCGGCGCGGGGCGGGAGTCGTCCTTGCGGTTCAGCATCTGCTTGAGATAGGCGACATTGGCCGCGGCCTCTTCCGCAGGCAGGTCGGCCCGAACGATCTGCTCGGCTTCGGCGAAGCGTCCCTGCAGGCCGACGACCAGCCCCAGGTTTTGCCGCACCCGGGCATCGGCCCGACCGCTGCCATAGGCCTGCCGCAACACCTCTTCGGCCTTCGGCAGGTTTTTCGACAGCATGTAGGAGAGACCGAGATTGGACAGCACAGAGGGTTCCTCGGGCGCGATCTTCAGCGCGCTGGCATAATAGCGGCGCGCCTCCTCGTGCCGGCCGAGCTGGTCGAGCGCAGCCCCCTGCACCGAAAGAAGCCGCCAGTCGGGATCTTCGGGCGAATGGGCGCGGCCGAGAACGTCGAAGGCCTGCTGGAAATTGCCGTTATCGGCAAGCGCGCGGCCGTAAGCTGCAAGCAGCGTCCTGTTGGCAGGATGGGTGATCGTGGCCTGTTCAAGCACGGCGACAGCCTGGCTGCGCTGCCCTGAGGCGCGTAGCGCCTGGCCATAGGCGAGAGCGGCGTCGGCATTCCTGGGGTCGGCGCGATAGCGCTCGCCTTCGATTTCCGCCGTCCGATGAGGATCGGCATCCGCCGCCGGCGCGGCCTTCGGCGATATCGATCCCGTAATATCGGCCATGGTCTGGCAGCCGCACAGGCCTGCGGCCAAAAGAACCGGCAGGGCCGCGGAGGAGAGGAGCCGAGCGAAACTGGGTATTTGACGCATGGCACTTGGGCTCACGGTATCGGGCGGCTGATCGAGCCGAATGTGCCCAGCAATAGTCTGTTAACCCTAACGCGGGGTTAACGGGACTTTTGTGTGTCGCGAACACGACCGCTTTCGGGCTGTCATCCAGCGTACGGGGCGAGGACGTCTTGCGACCTCCGCGAGGCTTTGCAAACCCATTGAAGCCAGCGGTCCTTGTTACGGGTTGAACTCGCCGGATGTAAAGGTTCACGACGGGCGAAGGTGCAGTGGCCGGCATCATTCACGCTGGCTTGGTGCCATGTGCCATTGTAGAACTTGCCGAAACCTGCGGCGCCGCACTCATCCGCCACCCGCTTTGCCGGCGTTCTTCCGATCAATCGAGAAAAGCATGCATTCAGTTTTCGAGAGCGCGACGGCAACGCCCGCCATTCCCATTACGTTTGCAAGCAAGGCGACGTGGGAGGCGATCGCATTGGATCTGCCCGCGCAGGCTCGTCAATTTGCGAAAGCCAACGGATTTACGGCCAAACCGGGTGCATGCCTGACGCTGCCCAACGCGAGTGGTGAAATCGCACAAGTCCTGTTCGGACTGGACGATGAGACCAGCCGATCGCGCGACCCGTTCAGGCCCGGCCGGTTGCCGGGCCTGCTGCCGCCCGGGGTCTATCGCTTCGCCAATGTCAGCGCGAAGGATGCGCGCCTCGCCACGCTCGCCTTCGCGCTCGGCAGCTATCG
>Ga0163163_10003825_pt1 | contig 12818 bp, 11 predicted proteins | sample S65metaG_FD_119766 | JGI IMG/M metagenome (GOLD analysis project Ga0163163, IMG submission 119766) | Switchgrass rhizosphere microbial communities from Kellogg Biological Station, Michigan, USA - S6-5 metaG | ecosystem: Host-associated > Plants > Roots > Rhizosphere > Soil | place: USA... | reverse complement strand
CGGTCTGGACGTAGAACGCCTGAATCGTGAGGGGCTTCTTCAGCGATCCGAGCAGCTGTTTGGTCTGATCCGACAGCGAGAACTGGCCTCCGGCGGTCAGGTCCCAGCGCTTGCTCTGCCGCTTGGCGATGTAGTTGACGCCGACCAGGATCGCGAGGACGAGCAGCACGCTCGGCTCGCGGGCTGACCCGGCCACGCGCATCCCGAGCTCGTCGAGCTTGGTCGTGCCGGCGACCGCGTAGGTCAGCGCGATGCCGAACAGAAAGAACGCGCTCGAAAATCCGCCGAGCACGAAGTACTTGAACGCCGCTTCCGCGCCCTCGCCGCTCGCGCGCTTGAGGCCGGTGAGCACGTAGACGCCGAGCGACATGATCTCGAGCGCGATGAAGACGATGAGCAGGTCGCGCGTCGAGCCCATCAACATCATCCCGGCCATCGAGAACAGCATCAGCGCGTAGTACTCGCCGAGCGGCAGCCCGTCACGCTCCGCGGATCCAGACGAGAGCAGCACCGTCAACAGCCCGACGCTGCAGATCGTGATGTTGAAGAAGTTCGTGTACTTGTCGACGATGATGACGTCGAAGCCGAGCAGGTGGCGATTCCAGAGGAGCGCCGACGCCGCAATTGCGCCGATCAAGCCGATAGCCGCGAAGCCGCCGAAGCCCGGCGCCGGCAGCTTCTCGTTCTGCGGCCGGAACGACTCGGCCAGCAGGACGACGCACGCCGCCAGCGTGACGACCAGTACCGGAACGATCGGGGCGATGAGCTGCAGCGCGTAGGACACTACTCGGCTCCTCGCGCGAGGCGTCGGGACGCCGGCGCCTGGCAGGCCTCAAACGGCAGCGGACAGAAGGCAAACACGTGCCCATCCTTGCCCCTGCCGCCTGACGGCGCGGGCTGCTCCGTGTTCAGCGGCGTCGACGACGCCGGCCGGATGTGATCGATCGTCTTGCGCACCGCGGGCTCCATCGGCTTGAGGAAGATCCCGGGCGCGACGCCCATGACGATGCACATCGCGCAGACGGGCGCGATCACGAACCACTCGCGCACGCTGAGATCGCGCAGGCCGCGGTTCTTCGCGTTGGTCATCGGGCCGTAGTTCACGCGCTGGAACATCCAGAGCATGTAGACCGCCGACAGAATGACGCCCGTCGCCGCGACGGCCGTGTACACCGACGCATGGTCGAAGAAGCCGGCGAACGACCCGAGCAAAATCAGGAACTCGCCGACGAAGCCGTTCATGCCCGGCAGCGCGACCGATGCCAGCGTGATCAGCAGGAACGCGGCGACCAGCCTCGGCGTGACCGCCTTGAGGCCGCCGTATTCCGCGATCGCGCGCGTGTGCCGCCGATCGGACAGCATGCCGACGATGAGAAAGAGCCCGCCGGTCGAGACGCCGTGCGCGAGCATCTGGTAGACCGCCCCCTGCGCGCCGTTCACGTTGAGCGCGCAGATGCCGAGCACGACGAAGCCCAGGTGGCTCACCGACGAGTACGCCACGAGCTTCTTCATGTCGGGTTGCACCATCGCGACGAGCGCGCCGTAGACGATCCCGATGACCGCCAGCATCGCGAGGTAGGGCGCGAAGAACTGCGCCGCGTGCGGGAAGAGCGGGAACGCAAACCGTAGCAGGCCGTAGGTGCCCATCTTCAGGAGCACGCCGGCCAGGATGACCGACCCGGCGGTCGGCGCCTCGACGTGCGCGTCGGGCAGCCACGTGTGGAACGGGAAGAGCGGCACCTTGATCGCAAACGCGACCGCAAACGCGAGGAAGAGCCAGGTCTGCAGGGCCGTCGGAATGTTGAGCGCGGTGAGGTCGGCCAGGTCGAAGCTCGGCAGCCCCATGATCGCCTGGTGGTAGTAGGCGATCCAGATGATGGCGATGAGCATGAGGACGCTGCCCGCCATCGTGTACAGGATGAACTTGACGGCCGCATAAATGCGCCGGTCGTAGCCCCAGATCCCGATGAGGAAGTACATCGGAATGAGCATCGCGTCCCAGAACACATAGAAGAGAAAAAGGTCGAGCGAGATGAACACGCCGATCATCGCCGCCTCGAGCACGAGCATGAAGAACGAGAACGCGCGCACGCGGTTTTCGATCGACTCCCACGAGCACAGGAGCGCGATCGGCGTGAGGAACGTCGTGAGCACGACGAGCAGGAGGCTGATGCCGTCCACACCGACGTGATACGAGATGCCGAAGTCGGGCAGCCACGCGTGGCGCTCGACGAACTGGTAGTCGGCCGACGCCGGGTCGAACTGGTACCAGAGCACGAGGCTCACGACGAAGGTCGCGAGCGACACACCGAGCGCGAGGTAGCGGACCAGTTTGTCCTGCCCCTTCCCCGCCACGAACAGCAGCAGGGCGCCGGCAATCGGCAGCACGACGAGGGAACTCAGCAGCGGAAACATCATCTCCAGATCACGTAGTAGCCGACGATGAACACGACGCCCGCGAAGAACCACATCGCGTAGGCGCGAATCGATCCGGTCTGCGCCCGCCGCAGCACGGCGCTCCAGCCACGGACGACGAGCCCGACCGCGTTGACCGTCCCGTCGATCACGCCCGCATCCACACCGCGCCACAGCGCCATCGTGGAAATGCGTTTGATCGGCTGGACGATCGTCGCGTCGTACAGCTCGTCGACGTAGTACTTGCCGAGCAGCAGCCGGTGGACGCCGCCGAACTGCGCGGCCACCGCGTCGGCCGCCTGCGGCTTGCTGCGGAAGAAGTACGTCGCGACGCCAATGCCCGCGAACGCGGCGAACGTCGAGACGAGCATCAGGCTCATCTCGGTGCTGGCGTTGTGCGCTTCGGGCGGCTGCTCGGCGGCGGCGGCGACTCGTTCGGCCACGCCGCCAGGCGCTTCGAAGCTCGGCTCGAGGAACGCCTCGATCCGGTTGCCGCCAGGCACGATCACGTTCGGCACGCCGACGTAGCCGGCGACGACCGAACCGATCGCGAGCAGGACGAGCACAATCGCCATCGCCGGCGGTGCATCGTGGAGATGAGAGCCGTGTCCGCCCGCCATCCCATGTCCGTGGTCCGACGTGGCCTGGTGACTCGCTTGGGCCTGGGGCCCGTGGCCTGGGGCCTCTCGCCGTTCCCCAAAGAACGCCAAGTAGAGCAGCCGGAACATGTACGTCGCCGTCAGGAACGCGGTGAGGACCGCGACGCCCCACAGAATCGTGTGGCCCGACACATACGTCTGCCAGAGGATCTCATCCTTCGAGAAGAAGCCCGAGAGTAGCGGGACGCCGGCGATCGCGAGCGTGCCGATCAGGAACGTCCAGTAGGTGATCGGCAGATCCTTCCTCAAGCCGCCCATGTGACGCAGGTCCTGCTCGCCGTGGAGCGCGTGAATCACCGCGCCCGATCCGAGGAAGAGCAGCGCCTTGAAGAACGCGTGGGTGTAGAGATGGAAGATGCCGCCGGCGAACGCGCCCACGCCCATCGCGAGGAACATGTAGCCGAGCTGCGAGACCGTCGAGTACGCGAGCACGCGCTTGATGTCGTTCTGGACGAGGCCGATCGTGCCGGCCATCAGCGCCGTCACGCAGCCGATCACGGCCACGACGTCCAGCGTGTGCGGCGCGTGGCCGAAGAGCACGGCGTTGCGGCCGATCATGTACACGCCCGCGGTCACCATCGTCGCGGCGTGGATCAGGGCGGAGACGGGCGTCGGCCCCTCCATCGCGTCCGGCAGCCAGACGTAGAGCGGCAGCTGCGCGGACTTGCCCGTGGCGCCGAGGAACAGGAGCAGCGTGATGCCCGTGAGCAAGCCGAAGGTCTCTTCCTTCGGCAGCAGCGCGACCTTCGCCGCGACCTCCTGGAAGTTCAGCGTGTGGAACGTCGCGAAGATCGCGGCCATCCCGAGCACGAAGCCGAAGTCGCCGATGCGGTTGACGACGAAGGCCTTCTTGCCGGCGTCAGCCGCCGACGGCTTTGTGAACCAGAACCCGATCAGCAGGTACGAACAGAGCCCGACGCCCTCCCAGCCGATGAACATCACCGGGAAGCTCGCGCCCAGCACGAGCACGAGCATGAACGCGGCAAACAGATTCAGGTACGAGAAGTACCGCGCGTACTCGCCGTCGGTCTCCTCGTGCATGTAGGCCGTCGAGTACAGATGGATGAGCGTGCCAATGCCCGTGATGACGAGAATCATCACGGCCGCGAGTGGATCGAGGCGCAGCTCGAACGGGATGTTCAGCCGGCCCGAAACGATCCACGAGTACACGACCTCGCTGATCGAGCGGACGCCGCCGACCGGCTCGAGGTGGAGCAGGCGCCAGACCGCCGCCGCCGACCAGCCGAACGAGAGCGCCATCGCGCCCACCGCCACGGCGGCCGACACCGTCTTGGACAGACGCCGGCCGAACGTCGCGTTGACGACGAATCCGGCGAGCGGCAAAAGCGGAATCAGATACAGCACACGGTCACCATCTGAGCGACGTAAATGCGTCCGGGTTCAGCGATTCCTTGTGCCGGAACAGCGCGATGACGATCGCCAGGCCGGTGGCCGCTTCGGCGGCCGCGACGGTCATGACGAAGAACACGATGATCTGCCCGTCCACCGACCCGAGGTAGCGATCGACCGCGACGAACGTCAAGTTGACGGCGTTGAGCATCACCTCAATCGAGAGCAGGATCGTGATCAGGTTGCGGCGGAGGAACACGCCCGCCGTGCCGATCGCAAACAACACGGCCGAGAGGATGAGGTAGCTGTTGAGCGTCGGCTCAGGCACCCAGCTCATGCCCGCTCCCTTCGCGCGAGGATGATCGCGCCGACCATCGCGACGAGAATCAACACGGACGTCGCTTCGAACGCGAACGCGTAGTTCTGGAACAGCCGCAGGCCGATGTCATACACCGCCGTCGCGGGCGGCTGCTGGTCGCCCGAGGCGAGCGGCGCGGTTTGCAGGTTGCGCAGCGCCCAGAAGAGCTCGATGGCCAGGCCGAGCGACAGGACCGCGCCGAGGCGGCGCGGCCCGGCGCCGCCGATGAGCCGTGCGTGATAGCCGGTGACCGGATCCTCGCTCGCCGCGTTGAGCAGCATGACCACGAACAGGAACAGAACCATGATCGCGCCGGCGTAGATGATGATCTGGATGGCCGCGACGAACGGCGCGCCGAGGAGCACGTACAGCCCCGACAGCGCGCCAAACGACCCGATGAGCAGCAGCACGCTGTGCATCGGGTTGCGCTGCCCGACGACGAGCAGCGACGCGACGATCGCGACGGCAGCGAAGATCCAGAACAGAAGCGCGTGCATCTCCTCGTCCTACCAGCCCAAATAGATGACGAATCCCGCCGTGACGAGCAGGTTGATGACGGCCGCCGGCAGCAGCCATTTCCACCCGAACTCCATCAGCTGGTCGTACCGATACCGCGGCAGCGTCCACCGCATCCAGATGTAGAAGAACAAGATCAGGAACACCTTCACGAAGAACCAGATCCACCCCAGCCACTCGGGCAGGAACGGCCCGTGCCAGCCGCCGAGGAACAGATCCGTGGCGACGGCCGCGACCGTCACCATGTTGATGTACTCCGCGAGAAAGAACAGCGCGAAGCTCATCGAGCTGTACTCGGTGTGGTAGCCCGCGACGAGCTCCTGCTCGGCTTCGGGAAAGTCGAACGGCGCACGGTTGGTTTCCGCGATGCCCGCGATCATGTAGATCAGGAACCCGAAGAACTGCGGGAAGATCCCGTACCACTTCGGAATAAATCCGAACCAGTAGCCCGCCTGCTGATCGACAATCTCGCGGATCGACAGCGACCCCGCCATCATGATCACGGAGGCGAACGCCAGGCCGTACGCCAGCTCGTAGCTGATCATCTGCGCCGACGATCGCAAACCCCCGAGCAGCGAGTACTTGCTGTTGGACGCCCAGCCCGCGAGCACGACGCCGTACACGCCCATCGACGTGATCGCGAAGATCACGAGAATGCCGACGTTCACGTCGGCCGCGGCGAGATGAATCGGGTGGGACAGTCCGGTAAAGCCGGTGAGGGAGGTCACGAACGGAATCTTCGCCACCCAGGAAAAATCCGTGTCGGCGCCGAACGGCACGACCGCAAACGCGGCGAATGCCGCGGTTGCCGAGAGGATGGGCGCCAGGTAGAACAGAATCTTGTCCGCCGCTTTCGGCCGCAGCTCTTCCTTGAAGACCAGCTTGACGATGTCGGCGAGCGGCTGCAGCAGCCCGAGCGGGCCGACAAGGTACGGCCCGTAGCGCTGTTGGATGAGCCCAGCGACTTTGCGCTCCATGTAGACGAGGCCGGCGGCCGCGATCTGCAGCGCAAAGAAGGCCGCGACGATGATGCCGAGATGGAAGATCAGCTCGGGCGTGATGAACGAGAGCATCAGTGGGCCATCGCCTTCGCGCCGGATCGCCACGGCGCCGGAACGGTGCACCGGCCCTCACGGATGTGCGCCTCGTACTCGGCGCGGAACTGCTTGATCGTCGAGAGCACGGGCGTCGCCGCCGCGTCACCGAACGCGCAGAGCGTTTTGCCCAGGATGTTGTTCGAGATCGAGAGCAGCAGGTCGAGGTCTCGCATCTCGCCCTCGCCGCGCTCGATCTTGCCGAGAATCCGGTGCAGCCAGTCGCCGCCCTCACGGCACGGCGTGCACTTGCCGCACGACTCGTGCTTGTAGAAGTGCAGCAGGTTCTCCGCCGCCCACACCATGCACGTCGTCTCGTCCATGACGATGATGCCGGCCGAGCCGAGGAGCGAGCCCGCCTTGGCGATGCCGTCGAAGCTCGCAGGAATGTCGATCTCGTGCGGAAGCAGGACCGGCACGGACGATCCGCCGGGGATGACGCACTTGAGCGCGTGTCCGCCGCGAATGCCGCCGGCGAACGACTCGCCGTAGATGAGCTCCTTGAGCGAGACGTCCATCGACGCCTCGTAGGTGCCCGGCCGCGTGACGTGTCCGCTGATGCAGAAGAGCTTCGGGCCGCCGTTCTTCTCCGGGCCGATCTTCGCGAACCACTCGGCGCCCCGTTCGATGATGAGCGGCACGTTGCAGAGCGTCTCGACGTTGTTGACCGCCGTCGGGCAGCCGTAGAGGCCGGCGACCGCCGGGAACGGCGGCTTGAGCCGCGGCTGCGCGCGCTTGCCCTCGAGCGACTCGATGAGCGCGGTCTCTTCGCCCGCCTCGTACGCGCCGGCGCCGCGGTGCACGTAGATCTCGCAGTCGAAACCCGTGCCCTGGATGTTCTTGCCGATGTAGCCGGCCGCGCGCGCCTTCGCCAGCTCGGCCTCGAGCACTTCCTGCACGTGCCAGAACTCGCCGCGGATGTAGATGTAGGCAACCTTCGCGCCGATGGCGAAGCAGCCGATCAGGCAGCCCTCGAACAGCAGGTGCGGGTTGCGCTCCATCAGCACGTGGTCCTTGAACGTGCCCGGCTCGCTCTCATCGGCGTTGCAGCAGATGTACTTTGGCTTCGGCGACTTCTTGTCGACGAACTGCCACTTCATGCCGGTCGGGAACCCGGCGCCGCCGCGCCCGCGCAGGCCGCTGGCCTTGACGGCCTCGATCACCGCGTCCGGCGCCATCCCGAGCGCTTTCTTGAGAGCCGCATAGCCGCCACGCTTTACATAAGCGTCGAGCGTGAAGCCGTTGGCTTCACGAATGTGGGACGTGAGGAGGGGCTCCATCAGCGAGGCCTCCGGATCAAGTTGGAAGTATGAAGTTTGAAGTTCGAAGTACGGAGGATCACGCGTGACGCTCCGAACTTCGAACTTCTGACTTCGAACTTCAAACTTGACCCCATCACTTCTCCACCTTGAGATAGCAACCGGTCAGCGCCGCGGCCCCCCGCGAGCGAAGCCCGTCGATCAACTCCTTGACCGCCTCTGGCTTCTGACACTCATGCCAGTGATCGTTCACACCCACGACCGGTGCGCGATCGCAGGCGCCGAGGCACTCGACTTCGAGCAGCGTGAACTCCCCCGCCTTGTCCGTCTCGCCCGGCGCGATGCCCAGCGTGTGCGCGAGCTCGTCGGTCACGCGCTCCGCGCCCATCAGCGCGCACGAGAGCGTCCGGCACACCTGAATCACGTGCCGGCCGACCGGACGCGTGTAGAACATCGTGTAGAACGAGACGACGTCCTCGACGTCCGCCGGCGTGCAGCCAATCGCGTCCGCGACGTGGCGCATCGCGTTGCCGGTGATGTAGCCCTGCTGATGCTGCGCGAGGTAGACGGCGGCGAGAATCGCGGACTTGCGCTCCTCTGGCGGATAGCGCGCGCAGATCTCTTCGAGCTTCGCCCGGTTCTCGGGGGTGTACGCGAAGGCCGGCCCGACTTCGGGCACCTGCCGCGCGGACTTGTGATGTCCGCGCCCGTAGTCCATTGAGGGATGAAAGCTCATGTCCGTTTACTCATCTCGCTCAAACAGCGTTCAGCGTCGAACTGGCGAAGGGGGTCGGGTCTGGCTATCGCCGTTCAAGACCCGACCCCAACTCATTGCTGGGTTCAGGTCTCTCTTCCAATAGCCCAATGACCCAATAACCCAATAGCCCAATTACAAGATCACCTGTCCACGTCCCCCATCACGACATCCGTCGATCCGATCACCGCGATGACATCCGCGATCAGTCCGCCGTTGATCATCTTCGGCAGCGCCTGGCACGCGACGTACGACGGCGCGCGCGCTTTCACGCGCAGCGGCCGGTTGGTGCCGTCGGACACGATGTAGAACCCGTGCTCGCCGCGCGGCCCCTCGACCGGCACGTAGCACTCGCCCTTCGGCACGTTGAAGCCTTGCGAGTACAGCAGGAAGTGCTGGATGAGCGCTTCCATCTCGGTGTACACGCGATCCTTCGGCGGCGGGACGAAGCGATAGTCGCCGCAGTCGTAGACGCCCGTCGGCGTGATGCGCTCGAGCGCCTGGCGGCAGATGCTGACGCTCTGCCGCATCTCCTCCATCTTCACGAGGTACCGCGCGTAGACGTCACCGTCGGTGTGCGTCGGGACGATGAAATCGAACGTCTGGTACTTGAGGTACGGGAACGTCTTGCGCACGTCGTACGGAATGCCGACGGCGCGCGCCATCGGACCCGCGAGGCCCATGGCCATCGTGTCTTCTTTCGACAGGTAGCCGACGCCCTTCGTGCGCAGGATCCACACCTGATTCTTGGTGAGGAGCTTGTGGTACTCCTCGAGCTTGCCCGGAAACTTGTCGAGAAATTCCTTGACGGCCGCGTGGAACCCGCGCGGCAGATCTTCGCGCAGTCCGCCGATGCGGATGTAGCTCGGGAACATCCGGAAGCCGGCGAGCATCTCGTTGAGATTGAGCAGCTGCTCGCGCTCGCGGAAGCAGTACATCATCACCGAGATGGCGCCGATCTCCATCCCGTGCGTCCCGAGCCAGACCAGATGGCTCGCCAGCCGCTGCAGCTCCGCGATGAGCACGCGAATATAGACGACGCGATCGGGGATCTGCGACTCGATGCCGAGCAGCCGCTCGACGGACAGGCAGTACGCGAGGCTGTTCGACTGCGCGCCGAGGTAGTCCATCCGCTCGACGAGCGGAATCACCTGCTGCCACTTCTTCTGCTCGGCGGTCTTCTCGATCCCGGTGTGCAGAAAGCCGATCGTCGGTTCGGCCGACACGATGTTCTCGCCGTCGAGCTGCAGCACGAGGTTCAACACGCCGTGCGTGCTGGGGTGCTGCGGCCCCATGTTCACGGTCATCGTCTCGGTGCGAATGTCGCTCATCTCTTCTCTGCCGCCTTGTGCGCCCGCGCGCGCGTCGCGCGTACGTTCTCGGCGAACTCCTCGGCCGACAGCTGAATCGGCTCCCACGACGCCGAGTCCTTGCGAATCTGGACCGGGTAGTCCTTGCGGAGCGGATGCCCCACCCAATCCTCCGCCATCAGGATGCGGCGGAGATCCGGATGGCCTTCGAACCGGAGCCCCATCAAATCGTAGAGCTCGCGTTCGAGCCAGTTGGCGGTCGGATAGATCCCGGTCACGGTCGGCACGGACGCGTCCGCGCCGGAGATGCGGACTTTGAGACGGAAACGCCGCGCGGGTGCGGGCGACGCGCCGGGCACCGTCACGTAGGCGCTGCCGAGGCACGCGAAGTGGTAGACGACCTCGAAGCGCGGCTCGGCGGGAAAGAAGTCGGCCGCCGTCACATCAGCGAGCAGCGCAAACTGGAGCGCCGGGGCGTCGCGCAGCAGCCGGCACACCTCGACCAGGTGGTCGCGATCGACGTACGCGGTCGGCATGTCGACCGCGGTCGCCGGCTCGATCCTGGCGTCCGGCGCCGCAATCCGCAGCGCCTCGGCGACGAGGGTGTCTATCTGGGAATCAGGCATCAGGCCCCGGGCTGGGCGTTACGCGCTCATGCGCGAGCGGTCAATCTTACGTTGAAGCTGCACGATCCCGTAGATCAGCGCCTCAGGCCGCGGGGGACAGCCCGGCACGAACACGTCGATCGGCACGATCTGGTCGCAGCCCTGGACGATGGAGTAGTTGTCGAACACGCCGCCGCAGCTCGCGCAGGCGCCCATCGAGATCACCCACTTCGGCTCGGCCATCTGGTCGTAGACGCGGCGCAGCACCGGCGCCATCTTTCGCGACAGCCGGCCGGCGACGATCATGAGGTCGGACTGGCGCGGCGACCCGCGAAACACCTCGGCGCCGAAGCGCGCGATGTCGTAGCGGCCGCAACTCATCGCCATCATCTCGATCGCGCAGCACGCCAGGCCGAACGTCACCGGCCAGATGGCGGATCGGCGCGCCCACTGCACCATCTTCTCGACGGTGGTCGTCAGAATCGGGATGTGCACGTCAGCCATGTCGTTTCCGCTCGCCGCTCCAGTCGAAGGCGCCCTTGCGCCACACGTAGATGTAGCCCGTCACGAGCAGCCCGAAGAACGTGACGATTTGCCAGAACCCGGTCTTGCCGAGGTCGCGGGACGCAATGGCCCATGGGTAGAGAAACGCCACCTCGATGTCGAACAGCAGGAAGATCATCGCGACGAGGTAGAACTTGACGGACTGGCGCTCGCGCGCGTCGCCGACCGCGGGCATGCCGCACTCGTACGGCGCCTCCTTCTCCGGAGACGGCTTGCGGGGCCCGATGAACTGCGACAGCAGCATGTTGCCGCCGGAGAACCCGACCGCGAGGCCGATCATGATCAGGATGGGGGTGAAGCCTTCCATGGGGGCGACGCTCAATTCTGGAGCACCGTTGCGAGCTTGTGCTCCAAAAGATCAAGCAACGATAGCGGACGGTTCCGGGCAAGTCAACGCGAAGGGTCTCCCGGGCAGAAGTCCGAAGTTTCGGAGGTTGTGATCACTATTGGCAACTTCCAGTGCTTCCAGGCCAGAAAACTTCGAACTTCTGCCTTCGAACTTCAAACTTCCGCAATGCGGATGGGGTCTAATCGCAGCAGTGTCCGGAATGCGCAACCCTCGTCAATTGCTCCTCGTCATCGCCGTCGGACTGATCCTTGGGGCGGGGTCCCGCGCGTCTGCCCAGATCCACGCCGAGCCCGTCATCACTGGGCTCAACAAGCCCGTTGCGTTCGTTCAGGATCCCAGTCAACCGAACATCCAGGTCATCGCGGAGCAGGGCGGCCGCCTGTGGATCGTGCAGGACGGGCACGTCGTCGACACGCCGTTTCTCGACATCAGCGATCAGGTGTCGCCGTCGGGCGACGGCGGCCTGCTCGGCTTCACGTTCGCGCCGGACTACGCGACGAGCCGCCGCTTTTACCTCAACTTTACCGATCTGAACAACAACACGGTCATCGCGCGCTTCACGCGATCGGAGACGGACCCGTTCGCCGCCGATCCGGCGAGCCGCTTCGATCTGATGTGGTCTGACGGCAACCGCTTCATCACCCAGACGGGGGGTGGCCACAACGGCGGCAACATCGCGTTCGGCCCCGACGGCATGCTGTGGATCGCGCTTGGGGACGGTGGCGGAGGCGGCGACGGCGACCTGCCGAACAACGCGCAGAATCCCGCGACGCTCCTCGGCAAGATGATCCGGATCGACGTCTCGGTGCCCGACGACGATCCGGCGGGGTACGTCGTGCCGGGCAACAATCCCTACGTCGGCCAGAACGGTGTGCTTGCGGAGATCTGGGACTTCGGCTTCCGCAATCCGTGGCGGTACAGCTTCGATGATCCCACGCGCGGCGGCACCGGCGCGCTGATCCTCGCGGACGTCGGGGAGAACCAGTGGGAGGAGCTCGACTACGAGGCGTTTGGCTCGCCTGGCGGCGTGAACTACGGCTGGAGCCTGCGCGAAGGCGCCCACGACTTCGACCCAGACAAACCCGCGTGGTCGGCGCTCACCGACCCGTTCTATGAATACGGGCACGACGAAGGCACGTGCATCACAGGCGGCGTCGTCTATCGCGGTTCCGCGCTCGGCGCCGCGTATTACGGGCGGTACTTCTTCGGTGATTTCATCAAAGGACGGCTCTGGTCGATGTGGATCGGGAACGATCCGGACACCGGCGCGCCGCGCGCCGAGAGCATCATCGAGCACACCAGCGAGGTCGGCAACGCGTCGCAGTTCCTCGTGAGCTTCGGCGTCGACGCGTCTGGCGAGCTGTACCTCGTCGACTTCGTCGACGGCGTCGTCTCGCGCGTCGTCGCCGGGCCGACGCCACCGCCGCCGCCACCCGCGCCGATCACGAACGACGGCACGTGCACGACGCCGGATCCGTTCACGGCTCCCGGCATGCACGGCGAGTGTCACAACGGCGGATGGGAGCTAGTGCCCGATGCGCCGGGACCTCCGGCACCACCACCCCCGACTCCGACACCCACGCCG
>Ga0163163_10003824_pt1 | contig 12823 bp, 13 predicted proteins | sample S65metaG_FD_119766 | JGI IMG/M metagenome (GOLD analysis project Ga0163163, IMG submission 119766) | Switchgrass rhizosphere microbial communities from Kellogg Biological Station, Michigan, USA - S6-5 metaG | ecosystem: Host-associated > Plants > Roots > Rhizosphere > Soil | place: USA... | reverse complement strand
TGCGCAAGAGTTCGGCAAATGTCACATTCCATCGAAACACGCTTTCCTCCGCTTCCGCGGACGTTATTCTCAAAACTATCTAGTGTTGATACGTAGTAGTGCACGCGGGGGGCCGAGTCCAGGCAAACCGCGCGGCCTCTCATTCGATAGACTCTAAAGGTGGTAATACGCGGTAATAAGAGACTAAGGCCGAAATAAAGACCGGAACAATTGGGCCAAGCCACCAAAACGCCCGCAATTTATAGACGTAGAGGTGGTTCAGGTTCGATTCAGCTCTCTGGTCCACTCTTCGACTGTCCAATCCAGAGGATTTACGCAGCGCATCATATCGTCGGACGAGGAGATCTTGCGATCTTGGCCCTTAAGTATATACTTGGGCCGGCTGTGCAAGGCTCTTGATAGTAAAAACTCGTGATTACCCTCATTGCTTATAGCTTTCCTAACGAATTGCCACCATTCTTTTGGCGTAAATTTCCAAATCGTCCCATACTCGCAGGCATACACGAATCGGACCTGTGGCACTCCCTTGCTCCAGTCCTGGAATCTGGCTTCTTCGACGCAAGACGCGAATAGTTTCTTGAGTTCTTGTGCTGTCATCAAATCTCCCTTCAAAAACAAGAGAAGAACCGAAATGTCCGGTAATCGCTACCGGTAAACGCTACGGGCCTTAAGACGCACTCCCCTACCGACTTCACAATGATGCTCATGAATATGGCCTTCACAGCTCTTTTCGTCGCACTTCACGTCTCCTTGGAGGCACGTGCGTGGCCGTAACAGCATCATCCAGATTCATAGGGCCGGAGCTGCCTCGACTGCTGCTACTCCCCCCAAACGTGGGTGCTCTATCCCCCCAAAGAACCGAAATCTTAAATTTAAACGTGATCGATATTGTTAGCTATGACGAACCCTACGACAATTGCATTTCGTGAACGAACAACTTCGCTTCAAAAACATATCGGGCTTCCCAGGTCAGCAGCGATCAGTAAGGCTCAACGTGGCGCTCCTCCTGGCATGTCCCAGGGCAGCATGAAGCAAGCGGCCAAGCTCGCCGATCGCGACAGCCTAGTGCTGGAGCACCTTCCGCTAGTGAAGGTTATCGCTGCACGCTTAAGGACGACTTTACCGGTTCACGTAGACTTTGATGACCTAGTGCACGCCGGAATTATGGGCCTTATTGACGCCGCCAACAAGTTCGACTCCAATAAGCAAGTTTGTTTTTCGAGCTATGCGAAGCACCGCATCAGGGGTGCTATCCTCGACAGCTTGCGTCAGCTCGACTGGGCCTCGCGGGATATGCGCCGTCAACAAAAACAGGTGGAAGTTGCCACTCGGGAACTTGCAGCGACGCTGCAGCGCAATCCGAGCGAAGCGGAAGTGGCGCAGAAGCTGGGCATCGAGGAGGAGCAATGGCGAAGCATGATGCTGGATCTGCGCAGTGTGGGTCTAGTTTCAGCCTCGACGCGGGGCAGCAACGAAAGCGACGATTTGCCGGCTCCGGATTTCCCGTGCCCACCCGAGACACATCCGGATTCAATCTGTGCGCACGAAGAAATGCGGGGCGTACTCGGGGAAGTCTCAAGGACACTGTCGGAGCGTTACCAGAAGGTGTTGCGGCTCTATTACACGAGAGATCGCACGATGAAAGAGATCGGGCTGGAACTCGGGATCAACGAAAGCCGTGTTTCGCAGATCCACAAGAGTGCGCTTGAGAAAATGGCTATAGTGATGCACGACAAGGGGATCGATTCCATTCACGCGTTCTAAAGCCGAAAGGACAATTAGTGGCAGCCAAGGCGTTAACCAGTAGGCGGAGACAGTTCGAAGGTAAGTTTTTGGCTCCCCAAATATCGGGGACTTCGAGGTGACTCTCCAGAGACGTTTTACAGACGAACCCGTCGGAAACCAGATGATCCCAGATGACCTCAGATGACCGAATTTCCGCAGAGAGGCGATCTCGGCAAGTGCAGGGCAATCTTTGATAACACGCCGTTTATAACAGAAGATTTGATCGACACAGCTTAACGGGTTAACACGCGAGGTTGGGGCTTTCGCGCCCTTCCTGGAAGGGTCTGTTAAATAAGGATGACTTTGGCCGCGACCGACCGCAGTTCAGTGCCCATGGTCGATATATCGACCGCGTAGCGGGCTGTACCCACAGGGACGATCACTCGACTGGCACGAGTCGCGGTCCTCTTTCCATGGATTGGATTTAATTCATTATCCGAAGGCGGCTTGAACGGCTGCACAGCCATGCGGCGTAACACCCACCGAAACTGTGCCGACTTTTCCATTAGGCAAGCTTTGAACGCCAAATTGCGAATATTTAGACGGCGCTAACTTGGCCAGACTTCCTCGTCTTCGGCTAACCCTGCTTCAGCAATCATCTGTGCAACGACCCCGTACCATTGCGCGAATTCCGAAGGGGAGAGCGACCCATCGGCGAAACGCCGAAGGATTGCGAGAGGCAACTTACCACCTGATTCAGGTATGATGCAATTTTCAAGTTGTCGGACTCTCGTTTTGAGTCTGGTTCTCATTTGGCTGCATTCATGTAATGGGTCCCACCAAAGGAACTATCTCTGGGCCTCCAGTGCAAGAGCGGCCTTGTACTTCTCAACCACCCGAAGCTCTTGCGCATTCCAGGGTATAGTAGGCGATTGTTCCTCCGCTTTCGCAAGCGAACTCATCACTACTAAATCCTCGTAGGAAAGGCGTCCGAGAGCTGCCGCGCGCAGGTGCTGTGGATATGGGTTGTTGTCCTCCCCCGGCGGAAATGATTTACTCAGCTCTTTGAGTCGATTCCGGATATTCCGCATTTGCCCTCCATCCTCAGCAACAGATAATCGCAAGCTATGAGTTATCCGAAGCGCCGTCCGTCCTTCGACGATGCCGCGGCACGTTCGAGTTCACTAACTCGTACTTCAATGTCTTCGATCTCGGTCGCCTTCGCCGCGTGGCTTAGCACGCTATCCGCGGCTCTGATTCGGCAGGACGCCGGTGCGTTGGGATCCACCATAATCTTTAACAGAGTCGCTGCCGCCGCGCTGGATGCCTGTTGAAGGCGTGCGATTGATTGTGAGAAGGCAGCGCGCCGAGCCTCGCGAAACGCCCTCTGGAACTCCGGCAGTCTAAGCCAGCGTACCAGGGTCTTGGTTCCGATGCCCGCAACGCGGGCGGCTTCTTCTATGTTTCGCTGAGAAAGCAGGGCCACGATCGCCTCTTCCTTCTTTCGCCCGAATTTTGTGCCATGGCCCACCATCGAAAGTTCCTCCAACTAGTTGCGGTCAATCCGCCGCTCATCCCGATTTCTCCCCAGTTCACTCGCTGAACGATTAGCTTACGCATTCTGGCAAACAGCTTGATTCATTGCAGCAGTCTCGGGCCGGGAGCGGTCCGTTCATGCCAGTTGTCGTGCGCGCTCGAGCGCGACTTTTTCGAATGTACGGCCGTCGCCGTCGAGCACAGCCTGCTCGCCTGAATAGTCAAGATATCGGCGAATTATACAGTCGGCGTACTTCGGATCGATCTCCATCAGGCGGGCGTGACGTCCTCGCCGCTCGCAACCGATCAATGTGGTGCCGGAGCCCCCGAACAAATCCACCACAATATCTCCAGCTTTGCTACTGTTTAGCAGGGCGCGCTCGATGAGTTCGACCGGTTTGGCGGTTGGGTGGATGCGATTTGCCGCCGGCTTTTTCTCCAGCCAGAGCGTCGACTGGGTTTTGTCTCCGTACCAAACGTCCTTCTGATTCGCTACATGAGAGTAGAAAATGGGCTCGTGCTGGAACTTGTAACGGCCAAAACCCCACGCAAAGGTGTTCTTTCCCCAGATTAGCTGGCAGCGGACTTCAAAGTCGGCCGCTTCCAAGGCGTTCTGAAATTCCCGTTGCCGCGAGGAAGAGTGGCACACGTACATTGAGGCGCCAAGCTTCGCCAAGCTTCGGTACGACTGAAACGAGGCCTGCAGAAACTGTTTAAAGTCGGCGTCGGACATCCGGTCGCCTGTTATTTTCAGCCGATCCTTAGTGTAGCCTTCATAATCGACATTGTAGGGTGGGTCGGTGAAAATCAGATCGGCAGCTTCGTCCGCCATTAGTCTGACCACATCCGAGTGGTTGGTTGCATCACCCACAAATAGCTTATGCGTCCCTAGCATCCACAGATCCCCGCGCATGGAAATTGGCGTAGGTGAAGGCTCGGGCACGGCATCCTCGTCCGTGAGTCCTTCCGCAACTTCCTGTTCGGCGAGGAGCCGCGCCAGTTCCTCGTCATCGAAACCAATAAGGCTGAGGTCGAAGTCCTCTTTCTGAAGCGCGGCCAATTCTATACGGAGCAGCTCTTCGTCCCATCCTGCGTTTAGCGCGAGCTGATTGTCGATAATGATGTACGCTCTCTTCTGTGCATCAGTGAGATGATCGAGAACAATGACTGGCACTTCAGTGAGGCGCAGCTTGCGTGCGGCCAGCAGCCGGCCATGCCCGGCAATAATACCCGCCTCGGTGTCTACCAAAATTGGGTTGTTGAAACCGAACTCGTCGATGCTCGCGGCGATCTGCGCAATTTGTGCTTCCGAGTGCGTCCTGGGATTTCTGGGGTAGCCGACCAGCCTGTTAATCGGCCATAACTCGATATACTTCGCCATCGAATGTTCGTTCATTAAAATCTCCCTCGCGCCGGGGAACGCATGGCCGAACCGAGCTTCAGGTTCTTCGACCCCGGCTTGAAAAGGCGCCATCGCCGTAACGACGCTACAGACAAACCGGTAATACGCGCCAAGTCGTGCTCATTAAGGAGTGTGCTCGATCGCGTGTTCCCTGTACTTTCGCTTTTGCTCATTTTCGGTGTGTTCACACTTCTACTGGGCGAAATTTCGGCGTGAACGTCGAAATTTCAATCGACGCTGCTGGAAGTTATTGAAAAGACATGGAATATAAGCAGATGGGTATTTCAGGCGATCCGCCGAAATTTCGGCGGGTTTCTACTTTTGGTAAGAAGCCGCGCAGTTGATACGAAACTCTGCCGAGTACCCGCTGCCTTTTACATAAGGTAAGGGGTCAGAGGAAATGTCGAATCGCTTACGAAGCCACTTTCTGAGTTCTTGCATCCGTTTCTCTACAGTTTTCCACTGAACTTCTCTGGCGGCTGGGTGGCTCAATGTGCCTTTCGACAGGGCGAGGAAATGTAGCATCTGCCATGCTCTCGTAGATTTGCCGCTGCGCTTTTGCGACATTCCCAACTCACCAAACCCATGTATGCCCTTCTTCTCTCCTGCAGTGATTTGAACTGAATGCTCGTTGAAGAAGGAAATTTCAACCTCTTTCCAGGTGAGCGGATGAACCTTTGCAGCGGCTGGCTCGCTTTGATGCGCGCCAGGTGCAAGCTTTGCTTGCGGTGACCAATCCACTGGGATATCAGCTTGTGAGCCTGGGATGGACTGCATAAGATGGTCCCGGTAACTCTTAACTGCCTCATGGCCACCACTTTTCCGTGCACAAGCGCCAATTTCGCGGAAAGCTTCATCGATGGCGCGGCGGAAGAGTTGCGAACGACGTTGCGGTGACAATGGTGCGGGTTCCAACAGCTCCTCCCAGTACTTCTTCGCAGTTCGCGCGAGATGGCTGCAACAGGCATCTTCGATTGTTACGGCTTGCTGAGAATGACCGCGCGGGAAATCCCGATTGATGGAATCAAGATCCTGTTTTAGATAGTTGTGGAGGTCCCGGTCCAGGTCACGCTTGGTGTTCCGGAATTCCGATGTTAGTTCGTATGATCCTTCGCCTCGTGGCATCGTGCCCCCCATGATCTAGAGTAGCCTGGAGCAAGATCCCAAGCGTGAGCGGAGCTGCCCGGTAGTGCATTAAATCTAGCGCACTACTAGCTGCCTCTGTTCTCGCTATTTAGACCAGCTAGAAATTAAACTCCTCAGATCTGTGCCCGTAGATCCGTAGGATGGTAGTAGGTGCGCGTGTCTACCTGCTTGTGAGTCTCGTCCATGGCGTGAGCTTCGGGTGTTGCCGAGTACCGGACTTCGCCCCCCGACGGTTCTGCGACGCATAATCAAAGCGGGACGGCCGCTCCTCGTTTCAATCGAACGAGAGTCGCGGGCGGTCGGCGCGTACTGGTCGGCCGTTGAGAGGGCGATCGGCTTGACGAACGATAATTTGCGGCGAGGAAAATCCATCGCCTGATCGACTATAGTTCGAAGCGGTCAATAAGGGCAGGTATTTTGAGGTAAGTATGTGACATGCGAAAAAACCCGCCGCTCCGCATTGTTAGAGAAGATCCACTTCTTATTGCAACTAACCGGCTGATCATGACCATTGGCTCTAGCCGATACGCGCTCGATATTTCGACTCGGTGTTCTGAACTGAAGCCTTCGTCCGCCGCAGTCATCCCGATTGACGGATACTTCAAGAAAGGGCAGCGAAAGTCCACATGGTCATGATGTCCCAGGCGTGAACCGAATCGCTGCGCGTTTGAACGTTGGGCGAGATTTGCTTTGGCGCCAAAGTCTGTTCGATCCATGCCAGGCAATTTCAGCCGATACGAGGCGGCGTCGACCGTGGACAGCCGCCCAAGCGCACTACGCCGAGCTGGAGTTGAGATGTCAACAATACGGCTTCGCTTCCAGCCCGGTCTTGTTGCAGGATTGCCGAAACCAGGGCTGGCTTTCGTGCGAATCCCTTGACTAAATCGTGCTGCATCTCATACCGAAAAATGGTGCTGGAGCTTCTGAAACATACGCCGCTGCTCGTTCCAGTCGATCCGGCTGACGATGGGGCGCAGGTTTCTCTCGTTGAGGCCTTTCAAGTGGGGAAGAAAGAGGATCTGCTCCTGAATATCAGGAGCGAGATCTAGCAGCTTCATGATCTGAGTCATCCGAGCTCGCGTCACCCGGCCGAGCCGTGCGATCTCCGCATAATCGCGAAACTTTTCCGCCCGCAACATGCTGTCAAACCGGATAGCAAGTGCCATGAGCCGGGCGATCCGGGGAATGCCGTCACCAGCCCGTTCACCATTCGATCGCTGGCTTTCGGTGGACAACCTGTTAAGCTGCCCGTGGCCCGATCGGCCCGCGCGAAAATCGCGCCCATATGTGATCTCCTCTATTCCGCTCACACCGGGACTTCCTCTGTCGCAGCACGGAAGCGGATGGAGATTTGCCGGGCGGCTCCGTCGTAACCAACTCGCTCGACGAGACCTCCCATCACCTGGACTTGCCGGGTGCGATCCATCTGTTCCCACTCGGCAGCCCCAAACAGTGCAGGTTGGGCCTCCCGCACACGCTTCAGAACCGATTCCTCAATGGCGCGCGCGGGAAGCGACTTACTTGGACACGCTGCCCAGCCCTTGCGCTGCGCGTTCAGGCAAATATAATAAGGATACGCGCGATCGTTCTTTCTCGAGTAGGAGTACACCATCCGCGCCGCGCAGGACTCGCAATAGAGCAGTCCGCCCAGCAGAGCCAGGTGTTTATTCCGCGATCTAGAGTGCGTCAATGCCGCAGGATGAGTAATCAGATTCTGAACGCGATCCCACGTGCCGGGCGCCAGAATGGCGGCGTGCTCGCCCAGGTACGGCTGCCCTTTGTGCCGGATCGCGCCTGTATAAAGAATATTAGTCAACAGCCGCCGTAGCGAATTCAGCGCAAACGGTCCACCTGCGCGAAACTGACCGGTTTTTCGCGTCCAACTCTTGAGGCGCCAGCCCCTGCGCTCGATCTCCGCCAGCGTTAGCAGAACCGAACGGCTTTCCTCGAACAGCGCAAAGATGGCCCGCACTCGTTCGGCTTCTTCCTGGTTCACCATCAGCCGTCCACCAGCCGGGTCTACATCGTAGCCCAGCACAGGATACCCGCCGACCCACTTCCCCTTCCGCCGCGCCGCCGACATCTTATCGCGGGTACGCTCGCCGATGAGCTCCCGCTCGAACTGCGCGAACGAAAGCAGAATGTTCAACGTTAACCTTCCTAATGAGGTACTGGTATTGAACTGCTGCGTGACCGCCACGAAACTCACCTTGTGCTTCTCAAAGAGGCTGAGCATGCGGGTGAAGTCCAACAACGACCGGCTCAGACGGTCAACCTTATAGACCACTACGCAATCAAGTTCGCCGGCTTCGATGGCACGGAGCAGTCTGGTCAGAGCCGGCCGGTCCATATTGCCGCCGGTGAATCCGCCGTCATCATAGAATTCGGGCAACGCGATCCAGCCTTCGCGCCGCTGACTCTGAATGAATGCCTCGGCAGCCTCGCGTTGTGCATCAAGCGAATTGAATTCCTGGTCGAGGCCTTCTTCGGTCGATTTCCGCGTATAGATTGCGCACCGCAGGCGAGCGGGGGACGGCTCTTCTGCCTTCGCGTCCAGATTACTTTTTCGCACGGGGTTGCTCCTTGCGCTTCCGGCGAGCGAGCCGCGTGAGCCCGAAGAAGGCCATGCCGTTCCAGCGAGTGCCGGTAATCGCAGTCGCAATCGCGCTGAGCGAGGAGTATTGCCGGTTCTCATACCGAAATCCCTTGGCGAGCACCTCCACCAGAATGGTCCGTCCTTTCCACTTCCGAGTGAGTAAAGCACCCGGCAGCGGCAGGCGGCGATCTGGTTCCCGCCGATCCTGATCCCCTGTCGTCTGGACGCGCTCGCCGCCTACGGTAAAGAAGCCTCGCGGAGCGTTGATTCGCAAGTCGCCATCCTGCGCTATCTGCTGCGCCCGCGCACGCGCCCTCTCGGAGAGATCTCCTTCGGCCAATGCCTGCAGACGCCACGCAATCCGTCGGAATAGGTGCTCCCGGTGATGGCATCGCGACTCTTCCTGAAACACCTCCTGATACCTCTTGCGCAAATCCGCCAGGCTCGCCCGGCGCAGGCTCTCAATTTCCCTCAATACTGCCGTGCCCATATACAACGGTTTTCCTCTCAGTGACCGTCAACCACACGTCCATGGACGCTCGTTTCCGCCCCACAAGCAAGTGGAAAAATGCAACGCCACCAGCAGTTCGGTGCAGATTGGAGTTGCGTTTCAGACGCAGCCGAGTGATGGTGTTCGTGGCCGCAACAATAACCGCCAAGGAGAAATTGAAAATGACCACCATACCAGACGAAAACGGCACCGCCGCCGCCACGGCAGGCAGCAAGAAGCCAGCGGCTAACAAAAAGGCCCGCGTTGCGCCGCGTCGCGCCAACGCCAAGTCGGCCCTCAAGGCAACGTCGGCCAAAAAAACCAAGCCCCGGCTGGCCAAGCCCCAAGCTGCCCGCGATGGCAGCAAGACCGCCAAGATCCTCGATCTGCTGAAACGGCCCGGCGGCGCCACTTCGAAAGAACTGATGAAAGCCACCGGCTGGTTGGCGCATTCGGTCCGCGGCTTCCTGTCCGGCACGGTACGCAAGAAAATGGGACTGACCGTCACGTCCCCCAAAAGTGAGGACGGAGAGCGAACCTACTCGGTCGAGGCCTAAGACTTCCCAGATCCCCGCCTCTTAGCGTCCCCGGTAGTTTGCTGGCGGCGTTTTTTGTTTACCGCGAGCCAGCTCCACCGGAGTGCGAAGAAGAAGATATTTCGTTTCCAGGGTCCACCATTGCTCCCTCTTCGGCAACGAAATGGCAAGGCCGATGGGCAGCCAAGAGTTCGGTGGGGCAGGGAAGACCGCACAAATCTTTTCACAGCTGCTTTCTCGTCCGCCTTGGGTTAACACAGCCGCTGTTTTAACCATCGGATCGTAGGTTAGAATCGTGTTTGCGGAGCCACAGTTTTCAAAGACTTGCCGCCTTTGATTCCATCGAAAACTTGCTCAACCGTGCCTGACGGAAGGTGTCACGGTCTCCGCGCCTGACTTCTGAATAAGTTCTTCCGAACTCTGGCGAGAACCGCGCGCCGGACGGTACGCGAAGATCCAACTTATCGATCATTTGCGATGGGCCCATGTCATTACGAGAGGGCAGCTTCGTCAATCCGACATGACTTGCAGGCTGTTAGGCTGTTAGACATGCCTGCAACCAGGCCCCTTCGGGGCCGTCCTCGGAGGCTTCGGCCTTCGGCCTCACCTCCTGCGGGAGTTTTTGAGGCATAAGGCATTCACCACCCAGGAGGCTATAAACGGAGAGAGAGACAGGGGCCAGGCCGCTTTGGGCGGCCTGGCCGTCTGACTCCTGGTGCGGAGCCATGCCCTCCGGCTATCCCTTGGACGATTGTGCTCCCACAGAGCCGTCTTCCGTTTCACCGAAGATCGTAGGCGGATATGGCGAGTCAGGCGGCCTACTTCACTCACCCAATTCAGCGCAAACCAGACTATCGGATACCGCATAGGCCGAAGTCTAAAACCTGTGGCTTGCACCAACAAGACCTACGGGTATTACTGGATTTTGCAACAATGGGTCGGGGAATTGTTGTTTAGATGCGCAAAGCCCGATAGGGCAAGTTGATGCTACTTGGTAATCGAGTGAGCCCGAATGACTGCGTCTTAGCTCGAGGCCACGATAACATGAAGTGGTCCGACACCACAAACGCCGGTTTGGGTACGTTCCGTCCAATCCTGATTCGGTCCTTCCGCGCAATAGAATTCCAATTCGCACGGACAACGGCCTAATGCGTGATCGGTAAAAAGAGATAGCATTGGTATCCCATGCTTTCTAGCCACGATGCGACGCATGAACGCACTTTGGAAATTGCGCATGATGGCGAGGCTGTTCCGCGTGTAGGGAAGAGTTCCACCGAAATTGAGGTGTTAAGAATGCGTAGGGAGAAGATCTGGGAACTAGGTCGCGTTTGCACGTCAACACGGATTTCCGCTTCAACTCCCAAAGCTTGACGTTCGCTCTTACGCCTGAGCCTTCGTTGGGAGGCCGAGCATGGCCGACTTTCAAGATGGCGGACGAAGCTCACGAGATCATCGCTTCACTTTGGGCCAATTCAACATTTGGACTGTTGACTTACTGGTGGAGTGCGAATAAGGCACAGGACGGGCGCGGATCAATTACGACGACTCCGATCCCGAAGTTCTTCATTCTCGAACCTCGAAAACTCTCTGCTCCGACGCGTAAGAAGGCCGACAGTTTCTACAGTCTAATCAAGGCCAAGCCGCTTTTGCCTGCGCATCAGTTGGGTCACGATGCGGGCGCGCAGAAATTGACACCTTTGTTCTGAAAGAGCTGTTAAGAATCGACGCTGCAAACCTAACGGCGGTTATCGCGATGATGGCGACACTTCGCGCGAAATTGGGTTCTGAGCCATCTTTCAACGGCGGGAAGCCATGACGATCCGTGCGACGAAGATCACGTCTCCTGTTCCGGGCTGTCTCCGCCCCGGCACTGGCTTCACTCGGACACTGAGCGGCTTTCCAATTTCCTCTATTAGCGGGACAGCTCGGTACGATTGATTGTTTCCAGCACCAACGTATCTGCTACTGCGTTGCGGTTTCTTGGAAGTTGCCCTGTCGTCACTACCGATTGTCTCCAAATGATGGTTGGCTGCCTCTACTCTCCAATCGAGTCGTTGTTTTGTTCTGAAATCAGAACAGAATCCGCACTACTGAAAACCTGCCGGTATGCCGATGAGCGGACATGAGAACTGTGGCTCTGGTGCTGATATTAGCTGGTCCGGCGATTGCAGCCGACTGGCAAACCGGCCAACTTGTGGATTCATCCAGCGAGCGAGTGTTCACGGGAACCACAGACGGTGTATTTGGGCAGCAAGCCCGCTACGCTAGCATGCCTTCCTATGTGATCCGGTCTGGTGACCGCGAATTCGTGATATCGGTCAGGCCAGCGCCCGGCTTACTCAGGCCCCGCATGCCGCACGTCGTGGTTAACACACCGGTTCGCTTTCGCGTCGACAAAAGGAAAGTGACACTTCTGGATGACGATGGCAAGGAATACAAAGGCCAGGTGGAGCGCGAGGCTCTAGTTAAGCCGTGACCTTCCACCGGTTGATGCATCTGGCCGCAGTGCCGCGCACGGGCGCCCCCAGCCTCTTCGCCCGCGAAACCAGGACCGCGCTTCCCGCCCGGTGATAGAATCGAGCAACCATGCGCCTCTACATCGCGTGCCTCGTCCTGCTCCTTTCCCTGGCTACGATCACTCGGGCGGGCGACAGTGAAGCAGATCGACGTACCCTGAGGGGCCTCAAGGGCATGGAGGTCTTCATCGTTTCAATGCCCCCCGAAGCTGAGCAGAACGGACTCACTAAGAGCGCGATTCAAACCGATGTCGAATTCAAGCTACGGCAGGCGGCTATTACAATACTGGACCCCAAACCCGGGCAACCCTGGTTGAGTGTTGAGGTCGAAATGGGCATCCGCACGGAGTCACCTTGGACCTATTCGATCAGCGTGGAGCTGCACCAGTCAGTGACCTTGACGCGCGACCCCTCGATCTCCTTTCCGGATGCTGCGACTTGGAGCGCCGGTGCTTTTGGCAGTGTGGGGCGGGCTAAAGTCGGCAGCCTGCGCGATGACATCAAAGATATGATCGACAAGTTCATCAACGCCTACCTCGCAGCGAATCCGAAGAAGTGAATGGTTAGGAGAGCACTGGCTTCATCTTCATAGCCACATTTTATCAGGAGCGAAGCTGTGTGCCTGCTGTGTGCCAAGACCCACATCACGGCGCTCACTGGCCTTTATACAATCCGCTTGAAGATTGCTTCGAACTTGCGGATTCAGGCGCACCTTCATCAGGACTTGCGCTCAGCGGTTGTAGTCTCGGGTACGTGGTACTTCGGGTACGGTCACACCTTTGATGAGAAGGTATTAAAGGAATTACCCGCGGGAAGCTTCTATACGGAACCAGCGAATGTCGACCACTTTGCCATGACAAAGGGAGAAGTGATAGT
>Ga0163163_10003823_pt1 | contig 12823 bp, 6 predicted proteins | sample S65metaG_FD_119766 | JGI IMG/M metagenome (GOLD analysis project Ga0163163, IMG submission 119766) | Switchgrass rhizosphere microbial communities from Kellogg Biological Station, Michigan, USA - S6-5 metaG | ecosystem: Host-associated > Plants > Roots > Rhizosphere > Soil | place: USA: Michigan... | reverse complement strand
TCAAGCCCGGCAATGAATTGTCCGTTACCGGATTGGCGCGCGCGCCGGTGATGGTCAAGTTGCCGCCGTTGCTGAGCGTCATATTGGCGACGGCGTTGGAGCTCGGCGCCAGATTCAGACTCGCTTGCGAACCGCCGCCCGCGAGGTCGCGATCGATCGTCCACTTCGAGCCCACGCCGTCGATCGTGACATTGCCGGTCACGCGCCCGGTCTGGCCGTTGTTGGCGGCTACCGAGCTGTTGCCGTTCGATGACAGGGTTCCACCGTTGATGATCGAGAGCGTCGCAGTCGTGTTGGCGCCGGGCGTGCCGAAACCAGGCAAAAGGGCGCCCCGCCCGACCTGGAGTTGCCCCAGGCCAGTCACCGAGCCGCCGTTAATCGCCAGCGTTCCCGTCGAGCCGGCAGCGTTGCCGATGGTGCTGAACAGGCACGACGCCACCGACGCGCACGCGATCCGTCCTCCATTGGAGACCGTGACCACGCCGGTGCCCCAGCTGCCGATGTCGAGCCCGTTGAACGCCGCACCGCCGGTGAGGTTCACGGTGCTGCCCGCGCCGGTGACGGTGACGAAGCCGGTGCCGAGCCCACCGGTCCCCGGCACGATCTGCGCCGCGGTCAGGATGCCGCCCACGGTGACGTTGACCGTGCCGATCCCGCCGACACCACCCGAGGTGTTGCCGATGAATATCTGCTGGCCGGTGAGATCGACCACTGCAGCGGGCGCGAATGGCGGGGATACGTCGCCGGACTCGCTCACGCCTGCGACCGCCGGCGCAACCGACGAGAACGCCAGGGCAAGGACGATGACTGCACGCAGCCGGCGGAATTCGCGGTGCGGCGCCATCGAGGCCAGACCGCTGTGTGCGACGACGCCGGGAGTCCTGCGCAAGGTCCGCTTCATCGTGTTCCCCTGGGTGAGCCTCTCGGGACTCGTTGAGGCTAATGTCGCCGCAATCGTCGTCAGGCCCTACTGTCCGTTGGCCCGAGCGGACCTCCGACCCCGCGAACCAGGGGACGGGTATTCACGTACCGAGGCGTTCGCTCACAGAGGTGCCGCGGCTGCGAGCTTCGCCTGGCACTGGGCGAGCAAGACTCGCGTCGCCTCCGCCGCCGCGCGGTGCTCGGCGCCGAGTGACGCCTGGATCTCGAGTGCGCGCGCCAGGACCGGCTCGGACTCGGCGTGCCGGCCCGCAGCCAGCAGGGCGCGTCCGTGCAGATTCAGCGTCGAGCCGAGGACCGCGTGGGCAGCGCCGAACAGGCGCTCCAGGATTCTCGCGGCTCGCTCCGCGGCGGCACTCGCCTCCGCCGCGTCGCCCTGCACGAGCCGCACCTCCGAGAGGCTGATCAGCCCCCAGGCGGTCCATTCGTGCTCGGCCCCGAAGCCGAGCTCCCATATCTGGAGAGTGCGCCTTGCCAGGGCCTCGGCCTCGCCGCAGCAACCGAGCGCTCGCAAGACCTCGGCCAGATTCCACATCGTCAGGCCAATATCCGGATTGTCGGCATCGAGCTGGCGCTGTTGAACCGACAGCGCGCGCCTGAACAGCGGCTCTGCGCCGCTGGCATCGCCCTTCTTCGCGAGCACTTCGCCCAACGCCGTGAGCGCGATGGCGGTCTCCGGCGTCTCGGGGCCGGCCGTGCGCTCGCGGACCAGCAGCACCCGTCGGCTGAGGTTCTCGGCCTCGTCGAGGCGATCGAGCTCCTTGGCGAGGAACGCGACGTCGCTCAGCGTGCCGACCGTGAGCGGATGCTCGACGCCGAGCAGACGCTCGCGCACGTCGAGCGCGCGCCGGAAGTAGGGCTCGGCGGCGGCGTAGTCGCCGCGGCCCTGGAGGAAGCCGCCCAGCACCGCGACGGTCCGGGCCGTGTCGAGGTGATCGAGGCCGAGTTCGCGCTCCTGGATCGAGAGCGCGCGACGAAGCGCCGGCTCGGCCACGTCCATCTCGCGCCGGAAGACCGCCATGCGCGCGAGGTTCGTCAGCGCGCGCGCGGTCTCGACGTGGTCGGGCCCATGGTGCTGCTCGCAAAGCTCGACCACCGACTGCGCGAGCGGACGCAGAGTCAGGGTGGCATGGGCGTTGAAATAGTTGAAGAACTGCGCATCGAACCAGGTGGCGAACGCCTTCGGGTCGGCGAGCCGGCGATGGTCGTGCGCCTCGGCCAGCGCGCGGCACGCCGCCGGCGTGACGTCTTGCGGGCTCTTCACTTCGGCGCGCGCGCTCCAGAAGGCCCCGACGCGCTCATGGCCGCGCCGGCGCTGTTCCTTCAGCACGCCGCCGTAGGTGACCTGGTGCAGCAGGTGGTGCTGGAACGCGTACTCGCCCGAGTCGTCCAGCGCGTCGCGGCGCACCACCAATTGCTTGCGCAACAGGAGCGGGATCGCCTCGACCGCTTCGGCGTCGATCGCGGCGAGCGCCTGGTCCCAGAACACGTGGCCGACCACTGCCGCATGCTGCAGCGCGGTCCGCTCGCGCGCGCCGAGGGCGTCGAGCCGCGCCTGCAGCACGCCTGTGAGCGTGGTGGGCACGTGCGCGGAGAGCAGCTTGTCGGGCAGCACGTGCCAGCGCTCGGCCTCGACTTCGATCACGCCGTCGTCGATCAGCATCTTCACCAGTTCTTCCATGTAGAACGGGTTGCCTTCGGCGCCATCGGTGATCACGGCCCGCAACGCCGCCGGGATGTCGTCGAGACGCTGCAGCAGCGCTTCGGCGAGCTTCTGGCTCACGTCCTTGTCGAGCGGCTTCAGCTCGAGCCGCTGGTGCGCGACGTCTCCTTCGACCCAGTCGTGCTGCTCGAAGACCGTCGGCCGCGTCATGATCAGGGTGAGCAGCGGCGTGTCGCGGTTCGCGTCGAGAAGGCGGCGCATGAAGGCGAGCGTCTGCGCGTCGGCCCAGTGGAGGTCGTCGAGCACCACGACCACCGGCCGCGTCTCGCCGAGGCGGCGCAGGCAGAGCAGGCAGGCATCGAACGCCAGGTCCTTCAACCGATCTTCGTTGCCGATCACCTCCTTGACGTGCGGGCTCGACGAGAAGTCGAGGCCGACGAGGTGGCCGATCAGGTGGATCGGCGCCTCGCCCTCTTCGCGAAAGAGCGGCGCCAGCCGGTCGATCAGCTTCTCGCGCGCCGCCTCGCCGGAATCGCTCTCGGCGATCTGCACCTGCCCGAGCAGCATGTCGCGCAGCACGCCGTACGGATGGAGGGCGCTGCGCGGATGGGCGCGGCCGAGCAGCAGCCAGCAGGCGTCCAGATCGAGGGTCTGCTGGAACTCGGCGAGAAGCCGGCTCTTGCCCAGCCCGGCCTCGCCGACGATCGTCAGCGCCCGCGCCCGGCGGTCGCTGCCCGTGGCGGCGAAGGTGGAGCGGACCACCTCGAGCTCGGCCTCGCGACCGACCATCTTCGTGTGCACGCCCTCGATGCCGCGGCTTGCCACGCGGAATGCGCGGGGCTTGGCTCGCTCCACGAGATAGCTGCGCAGCGGCTGATCGACTCCCTTGACCTGGACGAGGGCGGGCTCGCTGAACTCGAACAGCCCGCGCACGTGCCGATAGGTATCGGCGCTGATGCGCAGCCGGCCGGCCGGCGCGCTCTGCTCCATGCGCGCGGCGACGTTCACGGTCGCGCCGCGGATGCTGCCCTCGGCGTCGACCCCGCCGCCCAGCAGCACGGTGCCCGTGTGCAACCCGGCGCGGACCGCGAAATCGGTCAGGCCGTGGCGGCGCAGGACCTCGTCGGACTGCGCCTTCGAATCCTCGATGATGGCCAGACCGGCACGCACCGCGCTCTCGACGTCGCCCTCGCTGGCTTCGTCGGCGCCGAACGCGGCCAGCATGCCGTCGCCGGTGTACTGCAGCACGCGGCCGTAGTGCGCCCGCACCGTCGCGGTGAAGCGCTCGAGAGCGCTGTCCATCACGGCGTGGATCTCCTCCGGCTCGAGACGCTGGCCGATTGCCGTGGAGCCGACCACGTCGACGAACAGCACGGTGACCTGCTTGAGCTGCTGGCGCGCCGGCGACCGGCGCACGTCCAGCTCGGCCAGCTCACGCCGCAGCGGCGCCAGCGCCGTGTCGACCACGGCGTCGCCGAGCGTCGCCCGCTGCCCTTCGAGCGCAGCGATGGCCGCTGAGAGTTGTGCCGACCGGTCGTTCATCGCTGGGTGCTGACTCCCGAGGGTACGAGAAAAGGACCGGGCCGTCAGCAAAGCTGAAAAGGCGCAGTGCGCCGGCCCTCGGATAATCCGCCCCCATGCACCTGCTCGTTCCCTTCGCTTCCGACGATTCGGAAGCCTGCCGGCACGTGCTTCGCGACCTCGCCCTGCCGAACCTTTCGCGCCTCCTGGCGCGGCTCGAGCCCGCGGCTCGCGACGAAGGCACGGCCGACAGCTTCTCGCCGTCGCACGAGCGCGCCCTCGCCGCCGCCCGTGGCTGGCACGGCGGCGACGGCGCCCTGCCCTTCGCCGCGCGAGCCGCCCAGGCCGACGGCGTGGCCGTCGGCGAGCGCCCCTGGGGCCTGGTGACGCCGGCGCACTGGCTGCTCGGCCGCGACCACGCCACCATGCTCGACCCCGCGGGGCTCGGCCTGAGCGAGGCCGAGTCGCGAGCCCTGTTCGAGGCGATCCGCGAATTGTTCGAGAGCGAGGGCTTCGCCGCCGCCTGGGGCGCGCCCGAGCGCTGGTATGTCGGCCACGACGAGCTCGAAGGCTATGCCTGCGCCTCGCTCGACCGCGTGATAGGCCGCAACGTCGACCGCTGGCTGGGTGAGACCCGCTCGGCCATCGGCCGGCGGATCCGCCGGTTGCAGAGCGAGGCCCAGCTCGTCTTCTATGCCCATCCGGTGAACGAGGCGCGCGAGGCACGCGGCGAGCCGGCAGTGAATTCGTTCTGGCTGAGCGGCTGCGGGCGAGCGCAGGCGGTGGACTCGGCCACGGAGCCGAGCGTCGACGGGTCGCTGCGCGCGCCGCTGCTCGCCGCCGACTGGGCGGCCTGGGCCGAGGCCTGGCAGCGGCTCGACGCCGGCTCGATCGCCGGCGCCGATCCGGACCGTGCGATCCTGACCCTCTGCGGCGAGCGCTGCGCCGCGCGCTTCGAGGCCCGGCCGCAAGGCCTGCTGCAGCGCTTGCGCCGGCGCTGGCAGGCGGACGAAGCGCATGCCGTGCTCGAAGGCCTGTGAGGACCGCGATGCCCCTGCCACCGATGACGATCGTGACCCGCGACGTGCCGCCGCGCACCGCCTGGGCGCTGGAGCAGGCGGGCGTGCATCCGCTGCTGGCGCGGCTGTTCGCTGCCCGCGGCGTGCAGGCCGCGGCGGAGCTCGACGACAACCTGGCGACGCTGCTGCCGCCGGCGAGCCTGCTCGGCGCGGCCGCGGCCGCGGAGCTGCTCGCCGACGCGATCGGCGCCGGCAGCCGGATCTGCATCGTCGCCGACTACGACTGTGACGGCGCCACCGCCTGCGCGGTCATGCTGCGCGGCCTGCGCATGCTCGGCGCCGGGCCGGCGACGCTCGCCTACGTCGTGCCCGACCGGCGCATCCACGGCTACGGCCTCACGCCGGCGATCGTCGATCTCGCGCTCGAGCGTGAAGCGCCGGACGTGCTGCTGACGGTGGACAACGGCATCGCCAGCCTCGAAGGCGTCGCCCATGCCGCCGCGCACGGCCTGACGGTCGTGATCACCGACCACCACCTGCCGGCGATCGTCGACGGCGAGGTGCGTCTGCCCGCGGCCGACGTCATCGTCGATCCGAGCCAGCCGGGCTGCAGCTTCGCCAGCAAGCAGCTCGCCGGTGTCGGCGTCGCCTTCTACGTGCTGCTGGCACTGCGCGCGGAGCTGCGCGAGCGGGGCGAGTTTTCCGTCGCCGAGCAACCGCGGCTCGATGCGCTGCTCGACCTGGTCGCGTTGGGAACGGTGGCCGACGTCGTCCGCCTCGATCGCAACAACCGCAGCCTCGTGGCTCAGGGCCTGAAGCGGATCCGCGCCGGGCGGATGCAGCCGGGCGTGGCGGCCTTGTTCGCCGCGGCCGGCCGCGACCCGCGCCAGGCCAGTGCCGGCGACTTCGGCTTCGCCCTCGGGCCGCGCCTCAACGCCGCCGGGCGGCTGGCCGACATGACGCTCGGCATCGAGTGCCTGCTCGCCGACGACCCGGCGCGCGCCGCCGAGCTCGCCGGCGCGCTCGACGCCATCAATCGCGAGCGGCGCACGGTCGAGGCCGGGATGCGCGAGCAGGCGGAGCGGCTGGTCGACCGGGCCCTGGCCGCCGCCGGCGAGGTCGACGCCGCGTTCGCCGTCTATGACCCGGAGTTCCACGAGGGCGTGGTCGGCATCATCGCCTCGCGCCTCAAGGACCGGCTGCACCGGCCGACCTTCGTCTTCGCCCTCGGCCAGGACGGTGCGCTCAAGGGCTCCGGCCGCTCGGTCGAGGGCCTGCACCTGCGCGACGCCCTCGACCTGGTGAGCAAGCACCATCCGCAGCTCCTCAGGCGCTTCGGCGGCCATGCGATGGCCGCCGGCTGCACGATCGCGCCCGAGTCGCTCGAGCTGTTCCGCAGCGCCCTGCAGGAGGCGGCCCGGACCTTGAGCACGGCGCCGCCGGCGCAGCGCGTCGCCAGCGACGGGCCACTCGCGCCGAGCGACTGGACGGTGGCAACCGCCCGCCTGATCGAAGCCCAGGTCTGGGGCGCCGCCTTCGAGGCGCCGATCTTCTGCGACGCGGTCGAGGTGGTCTCGCAGCGGCTGGTCGCCGAGAAGCATCTCAAGCTCGCGGTGCGCCTCGGCGGGGTCGTCCGCGACGCGATCTGGTTCGGCCGCGTCGAGCCGGTCGGCGAGCGGCTGCGCCTGGCGTACCGACTCGGCCTCGACAGCTACAACGGCATCGAGCGGCTGCAGATGCTGGTCGTCGCCGCCGAGGAAACCGCCCCCTCCCGCTCAGCCTGACCCTCGAAATCGTCGGCCTGTCGCGTTCCGCTTCGCTCCCCGGGCCGGTCACGGCACACTTTTGCCCATGGAACTGCACATCACCGGTCTCTCCAAGACCTACGCCAACGGCGTGCGCGCCCTCGACGAGGTCAGCCTCTCGATCCCGACCGGCATGTTCGGCCTGCTCGGCCCCAACGGCGCCGGCAAGTCCACCCTGATGCGCACCCTGGCGACGCTCCAGGACGCCGACCACGGCTCGGCCCAGCTCGTCGACGCCGAGCGCGGCACGCACATCAACGTGCTGCGCGACAAGGCCGGCGTGCGCCGCGTGCTCGGCTACCTGCCGCAGGATTTCGGCGTCTACCCCAAGGTCAACGCCGAGGACATGCTCGACCACCTGGCCCGCCTCAAGGGTCTCTCCGACCGCGCCGAGCGCAAGCTCGCGGTCGAGATGCTGCTGCGCCAGACCAACCTCTACGAAGTGCGCAAGAAGGCGCTCGGCGGCTTCTCCGGCGGCATGCGGCAGCGCTTCGGCATCGCCCAGGCGCTGCTCGGCGATCCCAAGCTCATCATCGTCGACGAGCCGACCGCCGGCCTCGACCCGGAGGAGCGGACGCGCTTCCACAACCTGCTGGTCGAGATCGGCGAGGAAGTGATCGTGCTGCTCTCGACCCACATCGTCTCCGACGTCAGCGACCTCTGCCCGCAGCTGGCGATCATGAACAAGGGGCGCGTGCTCGCCACCGGCACGCCGGTGCAGCTCACCGGCGCGCTCGCCGGCCGGATCTGGGAAGCCTCGGTGAACCGGGCCGAGGTGGCGCCGCTGCGCGAGCAGCACAAGGTGATCTCGACCCGGCTCTACACCGGCAAGACGACGGTCCACGTCATCGCCGACGGCGCGCCGGGGCCGGACTTCGTGCCGGTCGAGGCGACGCTCGAGGACGCCTACTTCGCGGCGATCGGCGGCCACGCATGAAGGCCGTGCCCACCCCCGCGCCGGAGCGTGCCCGGCCATGAGCGTCCTGACGATCGCCGGATTCGAGTTCCGCTCGCGCCTGAAGCTGATCTCGACCTGGGTCTACTTCCTGGTCTTCCTCTCGCTGGCGCTGCTCTGGATCGCCGCCGCCGGCGGCCTGTTCAAGGAAGCCAACATCTCGTTCGGCAGCGGCAAGGTGGCGGTGAACTCGCCGTACGCGCTGGCGCAGACGGTGGCCATCCTCGGCATGTTCGGCATCACCGTGATGGCGGCGATCATGGGGCGGGCGGTGCAGCAGGACGTCGAGTACCGGACCCAGAGCTTCTTCTTCACCGCGCCGATCGGCAAGCTCGAATACCTCGGCGGCCGATTCGTCGGCGCCCTCGGCGTCCTGCTCGTCGTCTTCGCCGGCCTCGGCCTCGGCGCCTTCCTCGCCACCCTGCTTCCCGGCATGGACGCGGAGCGGCTCGGGCCCAACCGCTGGGCGGCCTACCTCTCGCCCTATGCGAGCCTGCTGCTGCCGAACGCGCTGGTGATCGGCGCGGTCTTCTTCAGCCTCGCCGCGGCGACGAAGAAGATGCTGCCGGTCTACATCGGCAGCGTGCTGGTGCTGATCGGCTGGCTGATCGCGCAGCAGTTGGTGCGCGATGCCGACAACCGGGTGCTGGCGGCGCTGCTCGACCCGTTCGGCAGCCGCGCGCTCAGCGTCCTCACCGAATATTGGACGATCTCCGAGCGAAACCTGAAGCTGGTGACGCTCGAGGGCGTGCTGCTCTGGAACCGGCTGCTCTGGCTCGGCATCGGCGCGGTCATCGTCGCTCTCTGCTTCTGGCGCTTCTCGTTCGCCGAAGCCGCCGTCGCCCGGCGCGGCAGGCGCAGCAAGGTCGTCGCCGACCCGGCCGACAACGAATCGGCGGACTCCACGCGGCCGGCGCCGGCGGTCCCGTCCGCCGCCACGCCGCCGCGGCCGGTGGCCGCCTGGCGCCTGCTGCCGCACCGCATCTGGCTCGAGTTCCGCGAGACCACGAAGAACATCTACTTCGGCGTGCTCGTGCTCGCCGGGCTGCTGTTCCTCGTCTTCGCCAGCACCACCGTCGGCGATCTGTTCGGCACCAGCACCTGGCCGGTGACCTTCCAGATGCTCGGCCTGCTCTCCGGCAGTTTCGCCGCGTTCATGCTGATCATCATCGCCTTCTATGCCGGCGAGCTGGTCTGGCGCGAGCGCGACAACCGGCTCGACCAGATCAGCGACGCGCTGCCGACGCCGACCTGGCTGCCGCTCGTGAGCAAGCTCGGCGCGCTGATGCTGGTGCCGGCGGTGCTGCAGCTCGTGCTGATGCTCTGCGGCATCGCGATCCAGGCCTTCAAGGGCTACACCCGCTTCGAGCCCGGCCTCTACCTGTACGACCTCATCACCATCGACCTGGTGAACTACTGGCTGGTCTGCGCCCTGGCGATCGCGGTGCACGCGATCGTCGACAGCAAGTACGTCGGCCACTTCGTCATGGTCGTGTACTACGTGCTGCTGCTGTTCGCCGGCCAGCTCGGCCTGGAGCACAACCTCTACAAGTTCGGCAGCGTGCCGGCGGCCGTCTATTCCGACATGAACGGCTACGGCCACTTCCTGCCCCGGGTGCGTGCCTTCCAGGCCTACTGGGGCGCGGCCTCGGTGCTCCTCCTGGTGGTGGCGCTGCTGTTCTGGAGCCGCGGCACGGCGAGCTCTTGGCGCGAGCGGCGGGCGGCGGCGAGGGAACGTCTCGGCGGCCCGGCGCTGGTCGTGGGCGGGGCGGCCCTGCTCGCCTTCGTCGCCCTCGGCGGCTTCATCTTCTATAACACCAACGTCCTGAACCGCTACGAGACGACCGCCGACAAGCAGGCGATGCAGGCGGAGTACGAGAAGCGCTACAGGCCGCTGGCGGCCGAGCCGCAGCCGAAGATCGACGCGGTGACGCTGGCCGTCGACCTGTTCCCACGCGAGCAGCGGGTGCGGATGAAGGGCCGCTACGCGCTGGAGAACAAGTCCGGCCAGCCGGTCGGCCGGCTGCTGCTGGCGTTCGCGCCGGCGACCCAGCGGATCGTCCATCAGCTCGACCTCGGCGTGCCGAACCGCCTCGAGAAGGACGACGTCGAGCTCGGCGTCCGGATCTACCGCCTCGATCCGCCGCTGCCGCCGGGGGCGAAGACGACGCTCGCCTTCGACATCGAGCTGCCGACTCACGGCTTCACCAACGAAGGCTCGAACACCGCCGTGGTCTACAACGGCACCCTCGTCAACGGCGCGGCGGTACTGCCGCAGATCGGCTACCAGGATCGCGGCGAGCTCGAGCGCGACCTGGACCGAAAGAAATTCGGGCTCGCGCCCAAGGAGCGGATGCGCGATCGCGACGATCCGGCCGGGCTGCAGGTGAATCTGCTGCAGGCCGGTGCCGACTTCATCGCCTTCGAGGCGACGGTGTCGACCGAGCCGGACCAGATCGCGATCTCGCCCGGCTACTTGCAGCGGGAGTGGACCGAGAACGGGCGGCGCTACTTCCACTACAAGATGGATGCGCCGGTCATGAACTATTACGCCTTCCAGTCGGCGCGCTACGCGCTGAAGAAGGACGTCTGGGCCGGCCCGTCGGGCAACGTGGCGATCGAGATCTACTACCAGCCGGGGCACGAATTCGACCTCGACTCGATGAACCTCTCGGTCAAGGACTCGCTCGCCTACTTCAGCGCCGCGTTCGGCCCGTATCAGTATCGGCAGTTCCGGATCATCGAGTTCCCGCGCTACGAGGTCTTCGCCGAGGCGTTCCCGAACACCATTCCCTACTCGGAGGCGATCGGCTTCATCGCCCGGGTCCGGCCCGACGATCCGAAGGACATCGACTATCCGTACTACGTCACCGCGCACGAGGCGGCGCACCAGTGGTGGGCGCACCAGGTGGTCGGCGGCGACCTCCAGGGCGCAGTCATGCTCTCCGAGTCGCTGGCGCAGTACTCGGCGCTGATGGTGATGAAGAAGAAGTTCGGCCCGGCCAAGATGCGCCGCTTCCTTTCCTACGAGTTGAACCGCTACCTGCGCGGCCGGGCGTTCGAGCAAAAGAAGGAGCTGCCGCTGTCGCGGGTGGAGAACCAGCCCTACATCCACTACGGCAAGGGCAGCCTGGTGTTCTATGCCCTGCAGGACTACATCGGCGAGGACAAGCTCAATCAGGCGATCCGCACCTTCCGCGACGCACACGCCTTCAAGGGCCCGCCCTATCCGAGCAGCGAGGAGCTGGTGCAGCGCATCCGCGAGGTGACCCCGCCCGAGCTGCAGTACATGGTGGAAGACCTGTTCGAGAAGATCGTCGTCTACGACAACCGCGCGGTCTCGGCGACGATGAAGCCGCTGGCCGGGGGCAAGTGGGAGGTGACGATGAAGGTCGTGGCCAAGAAGCGCGTCGCCGACGAGCTCGGCAAGGAAAGCGACGTCGCCCTCGACGACCTGATCGACGTCGGCGTGATCGACGAGAAGGGGAACGCGATCGCGGTCGAGCGCAAGCGCATCAAGAGCGAGGAATCGACCTTCACCATGACGGTCGACAAGCCCCCGGTCAAGGCCGGCATCGACCCGCTGAACAAGCTGATCGACCGGCGCCCGGAGGACAACGCGATCGTCGTCACGCCGGGTTAGGCAACAAACGGCGGCAAGGGCGCCTCCGCCCGGGCCGCGCCCTATCATGGGCAAAGCCTTGCGCACCGTGAACGCCGACCTCCACTGCCACTCCGCCTTCTCCGACGGCACCCTCGAACCGGAGACCCTCGCCGCCCGCGCCAAGGCCAACGGCGTCGAGCTCTGGTCCCTGACCGACCATGACGAGCTCGCCGGCCAGCGCCGCGCCCGCGACGCGGCGGCGGCGCTCGGCCTGCCCTATCTCACCGGCACCGAGATCTCGGTCAGCTTCGCCGGCACGACGGTGCACGTCGTCGGGCTCGGCTTCGACGCCGAGGACGGCGACCTGGCGGCGGGCCTCGCCGCCACCCGCGGCGGCCGCGAGCCCCGGGCACGGGAGATGAGCGAGGCGCTTGCCAAGGCGGGCATCCGCGGCGCCTACGAAGGGGCGCTGAAGTTCGTCGGCAACCCGGAGCTGATCTCGCGCACCCATTTCGCCCGCTTCCTGGTTGAAAGCGGCGTCTGCGCCGACACCCAGGAGGTATTTCGCCGCTTCCTGGTGGAAGGCAAGCCCGGCTTCGTGCCGCACCGCTGGGCGCGGCTCGGCGACGCGGTGCGCTGGATCGTCGACGCCGGCGGCATCGCCGTCATCGCCCACCCGGCACGCTACAAGCTCACGCCGACCGAGGACTACGCTCTGTTCGTCGAGTTCAAGGCACACGGCGGCCGCGGCGTCGAGGTGGTGACCGGCTCGCACAGCGCCGCCGATGCGCTGCGCTACGCCGAGACGGCGCGCGAGTTCGGCCTGCTCGCCTCGCGCGGCAGCGATTTCCACAGCCCCGGCGAGAGCCGGATTGACCTCGGCGGCCTGCCGCCGCTGCCGCCGGACCTGTCGCCCGTCTGGGAGGCGCTCGAGCCGCGCATCCAGGCGCCGTCATGAAACAGGCACGGGATGTGCCGACAATCGGCGCATGGCCCAGTATTTCGAGGTCCACCCGACCCATCAGCAGCAGCGCCTGCTGAAGCAGGCCGCGCAGATCCTGCACACCGGCGGCGTCGCCGCGATTCCCACCGACTCGAGCTACGCCCTGGTCTGCCATCTCGACGACAAGGCCGCCGCCGAGCTGCTGCGCCGGATCCGCGGCGTCGACGACCGGCATCACCTCACCCTGCTTTGCCGCGACCTCTCCGAGGTGGCGAGCTATGCCCGGGTCGACAACAGGCAGTACCGGCTGCTCAAGGCGGCGACGCCCGGACCGTTCACCTTCATCCTCGAGGCGACCAAGGAGGTGCCGCGGC
>Ga0163163_10003821_pt1 | contig 12826 bp, 9 predicted proteins | sample S65metaG_FD_119766 | JGI IMG/M metagenome (GOLD analysis project Ga0163163, IMG submission 119766) | Switchgrass rhizosphere microbial communities from Kellogg Biological Station, Michigan, USA - S6-5 metaG | ecosystem: Host-associated > Plants > Roots > Rhizosphere > Soil | place: USA: Michigan... | reverse complement strand
AGGTGCAGCACGACATAACGGAGCCGCTCCGGGTCGGGCACCCTGCCGTCGGCAACCGGCTCGTCCAGGTAGGCGGCGCCGTTCTCGTGCACATACCAGGCGGTGCCCGGATAGTCGGCGGCGAGGCGGCGCAGTAGTGCGGCGAAGCTGCGCGGCCGGATCGGCCAGTCCAACGCGGTCACGTCCTCGGTCGACTTCACCCGGGTCAGGTTGTCGGCGGCTACGAAGGGCATCGGCGTCGGGTCGGGGTCGGGGCCGGAGACGACGATGTGCGGGGCGTAGTAGTTGATGCCGACCCAGTCGACGGGCGCGGAGATCCGGGCCAGGTCGCCGTCGACGATCGGCAGCTCGGCGCCGACCTTGGCGAAGTCGGCGACGACGTCGTCCGGGTAGGAGCCGCGCAGCAGCGGGTCGAGCCAGAGCCGGATCGTCTGGCCGTCGACGAGGCGGACGGCGTCGCGCGCCGCCGGCGAATCCTCCGGGGACTCGGCGGGGATCAGGTTGAGCGTGATGCCGACGTCGGACACGCCACGGGCGCGCAGTACCTCCGTCCCAAGCGCGTGGGCGAGTAGCAGGTGGTGCACGGAACGGACGGTCGCATGGGCGCTCTGCATGCCGGGAGCGTGCCGGCCGGTGAGGTGGCCCTCGAAGGCGGAGCACCACGGCTCGTTGAGCGTCGACCAGTGCTTGACCCGATCTCCGAGGGCGGCGGCGACATGGTCGGCGTACTCGGCGAAACGGGCGGCCGTGTCCCGGTTGGCCCAGCCTCCCAGGTCTTGCAGCGGCTGCGGCAGGTCCCAGTGGTAAAGAGTGATCCAGGGGTCGATCCCGGCGCTGAGCAGCTCGTCGACGAGCCGGTCGTAGAACGCGAGGCCGGCCCGATTGACCGTGCCGGACCCGGTCGGGACGACACGCGGCCAGGCGACCGAGAATCGGTAGGCCGCGAGGCTCAGGTCGGCCATCAGCGCCACGTCCTCGCGGTAGCGGTGGTAATGGTCGACGGCGACGTCGCCGCTCTCGCCGCCGCGGGTCTTGCCGCGGGTACGGGCGAACGTGTCCCAGATGCACGGGCCGCGGCCGTCCTCGGTCGTGGCGCCTTCGATCTGGTACGAGGAGGTGGCCGCGCCCCAGACGAAGTCCCTGGGCAGGCCGCGGGCGAGGTGCGCAGCCAGCTCGCCGGTCTCGGGCGTGCCGGTGGCCGAGACGGTACCGGGAGTACCGGCGGCCGAGGCGGTGCTGATAGTCATCCCTTGACCGCGCCTTCCATGATTCCGCTGATGATCTGACGGCCGAACACTGCGAAGAGCAGCAGAACGGGCAGGGTGCCGAGCGCCGTGCCGGCCAGGACGAGGGTGTTGTCGCGGTAGTAGCCGGCCGACAGCGTGCTGAGCGCGACCTGCACGGTCGGGTTCTGCGGCGAGAGCACGATGAGCGGCCACATGAAGTCGTTCCAGGCCTGCATGAAGGTCAGCAGGCCGAGCACCGCCATCGCCGGGCGCAGCCCGGGCAGGACCACGTGCCAGTACAGGCCGAAGGTGGAGCAGCCGTCCATCCGGCCGGCCTCGAGCAGTTCGTCCGGGATGGCCTGCTCCGTGTACTGCCGCATGAAGACGACGCCGAACGCGGTCACCGCCGTCGGTGCGATCACCGCGATGAGATGGTTCGCCCAGCCGAACTTCTGCATCTCGATGTAGAGCGGGATGATCCCGAGCTGGACTGGCACCATCATCGTGGCGATCACGATGGCCAGCAGCGCGCCGCGGCCACGGAAGCGCAGCTTCGCGAACGCGAACCCGGCGAGCGAGCAGAAGAGCAACGTGCACAGCGTGATCGAACCGGCGACGATCAGCGAGTTGACCAGCGCCTTCTCGAACTGGACGGTGTCGAAGACCCGGCGGGCGTTCTCGAAGAAGTGGCCGCCCGGAAGCAGCGGCGGCGGCGTCTGGCCGACGACGTCGTTCGTCCGGGACGGGATCATGAAGGTCCAGTAGACCGGGAACGCCGACAGCAGGACGACGACGATGAGGAATGGGTAACGCCACGGCCCGCGGCGTTCGCCCTCGCCGGCGGGGGCGGCCGGGGCGGCCGGGGCGGCGGACGGACGGCCCAGGCGACGCCAGCCACCGACACGAGACGTGCGCGCGCCAGCGGCGTCGGCGGCGTCGACGCCCTTGTCGGTCGTCACAGTCATCGGGATCCTCCCCGTATCCGGGCGCCGCCGCGGGTGATGAGGTACGCGAAAGCGGCGAGGAGCACCGTCATGAGGAACATCAGCCAGGCGACGGCCGAGCCGTAGCCGAAGTGCCGCAGCCGGAAGCCCTCTTCGTAGAGGAACAGGGCGAGCGTCTGGAACTGGCGGTCGGTGCCGCCGCTGACGCTGCCCGGCGAGATGTCGAACAGCAGCGGCTCGGTGAACAGCTGGATCTGCCCGATGAGCGAGACGAGCGCCGTGAATGCGATCGTCGGGCGCAGCGCCGGCAGTGTCACGTGCCAGAGCTGCCGCCAGGTGCCGGCGCCGTCGATCGCCGCGGCCTCGAACTGTTCCCTGGGGATCGCCTGCATGGCGGCCAGGTAGATCAGCGCGTTGTAACCGGTCCAGCGCCAGATGACCATCATCGCGATGGCGAACTTCGAGGACCATTCGCCGGCCTGCCAGTTGACGTTGTCGACGCCGACGAGGCCGAGCAGCCAGTTGAACAGGCCGAAGTCGCGGCTGAAGAGCTGGCCGAACACGATCGTCACGGCGACGATCGAGGTGATGTTGGGCAGCAGGACGCCCATCCGGAACAGTGTCCGGCCGCGTAGCCGGGCGTTGAGGATGTGCGCCAGGATCAGCGCGAGCGCCAGCTGCGGAATGGAGCACAGCAGCATCAGCTCGAACGTGTTCTTGACTGCGTTCCAGAAGAACTCGTCGTGCAGCAGGTCGGTGTAGTTGCGCAGCCCGACCATCTTCGCGTCGTGGGGCCGCAGCAGGTCACGGTCGGTCAGCGACACCCAGAACGTGTAGGCCATCGGGAAGAGCCCGAAGACGAAGAAGATCAGGAAGAACGGCGCGACGAAACCGTAGGGCGCCGTCACGCCGGTCACCCGCCGGATCGCGGACCGGGCCCGAGCCCGGGCCGTGCTCGGGCGGCGAGCCGGCCGTGGTGGCGGGGCGTCCAGCCCGGACGCCGCGGGTGCTGTGGTGGTCACCGGGTCTCCTCCCGCCCGATCGCACGGCTGGCTCGTGGTCACGGCCTGGGTCGGTGGCGGTTCTGCGGTTCTGCGGTTCTGTGGTTCTGTGGTTCGGCAGATCGGCGGATCGGCGGATCTACGGATCTACGGAAGACCGTCCTGGGTGCCGGGTCGCGACCACCTTCCCCACCGATCGGCTAGGTAGGAGCTCGGCGCCAGCTGGCACGCCCGACCTGTCCCAATTGGGAGCCAATCGCAGACCTCCCAGCAGACCTCCCCGATCGCTTACCTCCCAGATCGACTCCGTCGATCCGGCAGGGACCCTGCCGCCGATCGAGCAGGGACCCCGGACTCCGCAAGCTCCCGGCAGGAACCCCGGGGACCCCGCGGGAGGTCGAGGCAGAAGAGCTGCTCCGGGTCGGAGTGGGCTGGCGCCGAGCTCAGGTCAGCGCGCCGCTCGCTCGGCCTCCGCGATGGCGTCCTTGAAGGCCGTGTCCGGATCTTCCTTGCCCTGCTCGACGAGCTGGATGCCGTGCTCCTCGATCGCCTGCCGGATCGCGCCGTGCTTCGGCCCCTGGTACTGGGGGACCAGCTTGAGGGCCGACTCACCGAAGAACTTGCCGGTGGGCGCGTCGTTGAAGAACGGGTCGGTGAAGCTCTGCACCGTCGGGTCGTTGACGGCGCCGATGGTGGACGGCATGTTGCCGACCGCCTTGAAGACCTTCACCTGGTTCTCGGGCCTGGTCAGGAAGTCCACCAGCTCGTAGGCCAGCTTCTGGTTCTTGCTCTGTGCCGGGATCGTCAGCCAGGATCCGCCCCAGTTACCGCTGCCACCGGGCACGGTGGCGACGTTCCACAGGCCCTTGGTCTCGGGAGCGTTGGTCTTGATGTAGCCGGCCATCCAGGCGGGGCAGGTCAGGGTGGCGAACTTGCCCTGCTTCATGGCCGTCGTCCAGTCGTCCGCGAACGGGACCAGCTTGGCGGACAGGCCGTCGCCGATGGCCTTCATGACGTTGTCCCAGGCGGTCTTGACGGCCGGGTTGGTGCCGACGATGACGTCTTCCGTGCCGGGCTTGTAGTAGGCCGTGCTCTGCTGGAACATCTGCCCGTTGTAGATCTCCTGGCCGGCGTCGAAGAAGGCGGCGCCGGTGTTCGCGTCGCGGAACTTCGCGCCGGTTGTGAAGAACTGGTCCCAGGTCGGCCAGAGGGCGCTCACCGCGGCCGGGTCGGTCGGGAGGCCGGCCTTCTGGAACAGGTCGGTGCGGTAGCACATCGCGAGGCCGCCGACATCGGTGCCGAGGCCGAGCTGCTTGCTGCCATCAGGGGACAGGAAGGCGTTCCACTTGGCTTCCGGGTAGTCGGCCTTGCGGCTGCTGGCTCCCAGGCCGAGCAGGTCCGCGAATAGCTCGGGTTCGGCTTTGAACTGGGCGACGAAGCCCTCGTCGACGCCTTCGATGTCGGCCGCGCCCGAGCCAGCCGCGAGGTGGTTGACCAGGGCGTTGTGGTGGTCGTTGTACTCCGAGACGGATTCGACGATCTTGATTCCGGGGTGGCTGGCCTCGAACGCGGCGTAGAGGCCGGCCTCCTTGTAGCCGAAGACGCCGAACGTGTTGATGTGGAGCGTGGTCGTGCCGCTGCCGCCTCCCTTGTCGTCACTGCCCCCGCACGCTGCCGCGACTAAGGCGGTGGCCAGGGCGACCACCCCGGCCACGGCCGCGAAACGGCCACGATGTGCCCTCATGAAGCCCTCCCTCTGGCTTCCACGCCCACCGCACTGATCGCGTGTGAGCGCTCTCATGGCTTCGAAACTGTGAACGGGGGTTGCGAAGCTGTCAAGGGCCAGTCGCTTTTGAGTTTCGAATACTAAACGGGTTTACCTAACTACTCTCGGCAATCAGCGCAGCCGGCGAGGGGTGCACGGCGGCAGTTGCCGCCGTGCACCCGTCGAGGGCTGGACGTGACCGGGCGCACCATGCCACCCTGAGCGCCACGACGCCCCGCCGCGGAAGTCCGGGGACTCCCTCCCCCGCGCGTCCAACCGGCCGAGGCGTCGGTCGATAGTCGCCTGCCCGCCCGCCCGCTCACCTGCCCGCCCGCTCGCCTGCCTGCCTGCCGCTTCGGCGGGCTGGCCGCTCGGCAGCGCTCGGGTGCTGCCGATAACGGTCGCGGGTGAGCCACCCCCAACGAACGCACCCGAACACACCCCGCACCGCCATGGTGGAAGGGAAGAGGGAGCCCATGTCCACGATCGAGCTTCGCGACGTCACGCTGACCTACGACGTCCGGCCGGTTCTCGACCACGTCAGCCTCGTCGTCGAGGACGGCGAGTTCCTCGTCCTCGTCGGGCCGTCCGGCAGCGGCAAGACGACCGCGCTGCGCATCGTCGCCGGGCTGCTGCGGCCGACCTCTGGCCAGGTGCTCGTCGGCGGCCGGGACGTCACGAAGGTCCCGCCGGCCGACCGCGACCTCGCGATGGTCTTCCAAAGCTACGCGCTGTACCCGCACATGACGGTGCGCAACAACATGGGGTTCGGGCTGCGGCTCGCCGGCGTACACCGCCGGGAACGCAACGAGCGGGTGGAACGCGCCGCCGAGATCCTCGGCATCACCGACCTGCTGGACCGGCGACCGAAGGCGCTGTCCGGCGGTCAGCGCCAACGCGTCGCGATGGGGCGCGCGATCGTCCGCGAGCCGCAGGCGTTCCTGATGGACGAGCCGCTGTCGAACCTGGACGCGAAGCTGCGCACCCAGGTCCGCGCCCAGATCGCCCGCATCCAGCGCACCCTCCAGGTCACTACGCTTTACGTCACGCATGACCAGATCGAGGCCATGACCATGGCCGACCGCATCGCGGTCCTGCACGACGGCCGGCTCCAGCAGCTCGGCACCCCCGACGACCTGTTCTCCCGCCCCGCCAACGTGTTCGTCGCCGCGTTCATCGGCAGCCCGCCGACCAACCTCGTCCCCGGCACGTTGACGACATCCGACGGCGAGACCGCGCTGCGGGTCGGCGGCCAGACGCTGGTCCTGCCAGCAGGCATCGCCGCCGCCGTCACCGCCGCCAGCACCCCGGACGTCCTGGTCGGGGTGCGGCCACACGACGTCGAGGTCAAACCACCGGACGGCGCGGCGCTGGCCCTCGAGGTCGCCGTCGATCTCGTCGAACGGCTCGGTACCGAGACGCTCGCCCACGGGGAGATGGTCACCGGCTCGGTCAGCGGCGCCGCAGCCCAAGCCGCGCACGCGCTACTCACCGCCGACGACGAGCTGCCCACCGACCCGGACAAGCACCGCTTCACCGCGGCGCTCGACCCGCGAACCCCGGTCACCTCCGGCGGCCGGCTGACGTTCTATGCGGCCGCCGAGCGCCTGCACCTGTTCGACGCCGAGACCGGGGTGACCCTCAGGGCCGCTTCCCCATCGTCCCGATCACCGCTCGCCGCCGTGACCACCGCGGCCGGCGTCCCGGCCGCGTGACCCGGCTTTCCGGGCAGAACCTCGTGGGCGTTCCGGGCGGGAGTAGGGCCGTCTCGCGCCGGCCGGTGTGCCGCATCAGCCGGACGCCGACGGCACCGATCGCCAGGGAGGCGCCGGCCAGGCCGATCTCCCGGCCGTGGCCGTGCAGGACGGACACGCCTGCCCCATGGGCGGCGCCGCGGCTGGCGTCGACCCGTTCGCCCGGCCGGTGCGCGAAGCCTTCGCCGACCGTCGAACGAGCCGTCGGACGGGCTCCGCCGCCCGGCTGGGCTCCGCCGCCCGGCTGGGCGTTCCCTCCCCGATAGCTCTCGGTCTTCTCTGTTCCATACCTGTCGGGTCGAGCCGAGCCCACTCGGCCTTCCTCTGGACGGATTGCCCCAGATGGGACGCCTTCGCCGCCAACGACGCCGGGAGCCCGGCCTGACGATGCGTACGACCGCTCGGCTGAGCCGGCGAGGTACGCGTCGTAGTTGGATGATTCGGTCGGGTACGGCTCGTAGGTTCGCGACTCTTCCGTCCAGGAGTCATGCACGCCCGGGAACTGCTCGGACTCGCTGGCAGCGCCGGTGCCGCGACGGCGGCGGCCGAATCGACTCCGGCGCTCGTGCTTGCCGGCGTCTCGGTGCCCTTCTCGATGGCTGTCGCGATCGCTTCCTCGATGGTCCCGAGTCCCGTGCGAAGCGCGGGCCTCGGTGGTCTCGCGGATTTCCCTCCGGGCACGGCTGTCGGAGTCAGCCAGCCGGGCGCCGGCCGCCCCCGCCTCGCCGTTGCCGGTGTGGCCCTCGCCGAGGTGGCCGCTGCCACGCAAGGTCAGACGCTGCCTCACCCCGGAAGTGCCAGAACCTACCTTGGAGCCCACCTTTGCCCGCATGGACACCGCGGCGTCCTTCGCGCCGTGGACCTTGCGACCGGCGACCCGGCCCGGGCTGTATCGCTCGGTCAGTTCGTCGATCTCGGCGCTGATCCGGTCCCGGGTGTCCTCGATCTCGGACCTTATTTCCTCAGGCCGCTCGCCCACCGCACGTCCTCCTTCAGCGTCTCGACGGTCTGGGTCGGCGCGGGATGCACCTTCTTGACTGTTTGCTTGGCGACGAGGCCGAGCGCGGCGGCCGAGAGTGCCAGGATCGCGGCGACGATCAGCGCCGCCCAGCCGAGCGCCATTACCTCCGCCAGGCCAAACATCGCCGCCAGCAGCAGGAACAGCACCGCGAAGACAGCGGCGCCGGCGGCGCCGACGGACATCCCCGCGCTCTTGCCGGCCCGGCTCGCCGACTGCCGGACCTCGGCCTTGGCGAGCGCCACCTCCTTGCGGAACAACGTCGACATGTCAGCCGCGACCGCGGAGACCAGCTCGCCGGCGGACGGGCGACCCGTCCTGGGCGTTGCCGCGGACGGCGGCGCGGACGAGGGTGCGGGCGGCGGGGCCGTCGTGGGAGGGCCCATGGGAACGGTGACGGCCGTCGTGCCGGCGGGGCTCCTGGCGGAGGCGCGGACGCTCTCCGGCATCTGGCCCACCGGAGTGATGATCGGCTCGTTGGCTGGCAGGGCGGTTCCGGTGGAGCTGGCGGTGCTGGCGCCGCTGCTGGAGTCGGTCAGGGCGGACGTCCGGGAGATGGGCCGCGTCGCCGAACCGGCGGCAGTCGCGGGGAGCCGGGCCGGGCTCGTGCCATGGCGCGTCTGCCTTGATTCCTCCGGGTACGGCGGTTCTCCCGCTGATGTGATGGGTCCGGTGGAACCGCGCGGCGCGGCGGCTGCCCGGCCGGACAGATCCATCGGACTGCTCCCGCTCGGCGGGCCGGCAGGATCAAGATTTCCGGTGGACCCTGGCCTGCCGGCGTTCTCCGGCGTGTAGGTGCCGAAATTCCTGTCCTCGCTGAACGGGTGCTCTTCGAGATCCGGAGGCATCGGCTCGGTCGGCTTCGACCGTTGCGACCTCGTCATGCGGCCTCCCCACGTCTGCGTAGCTCCAGGAGACGGGCGCGTGGTCGATGCCCGGAAGACGCGGAGTTAAGCCTCGCCGGGCGCATAGCAGCAGACTGGGGCGCAGATCGCCGTGCGGCCGCCCGGCCCGACGGCGTTCGAGCTGCTCGGGCAACAGTCAGGCTGGAGCGCCGAGCAGCTCGAAGCCGTCACGTCGATTCGGGCGGCGCTCCGGGGGGCGGAACCGCGGCTGGGAGCCGATGCGCTCGGCGCAGGTCGGCGGCCTGGTGGTCGTGTCCGAGCCACCGTTCGTCGCGCCGCAGCGAGGAGGCGGCGGAGTCGTCGTCCAGCGACGAGGCCAGCCGCAGCTCCTCGCGCGCGAGCGCGTATTCCGCATAGCGGGCGGCCATGCGATCGGCGACCTCGTCGGCCCGGCTTCGACGGGCTTTGGCATTGCGGTGCAGCTGGAACGCGTCCACGGACTCGTTGGTCTCGCCTTCCCAAAGGGCGGCCCGTTCCGCCCGGGCATAGGACGTCCGGTCCAGACTGCGCTTGAAGAGCAGCGGAGCGAGGTCAATGCCGAGAATCAGCAGACTCAGCAGGACACGCCACGCTTTGACCGAGTTGTCGTCGGCTGTCAGCCGCCAGAAGCCCTTCTCCCGCATCAGCAGGTCGTTCGAGCCCTGGATCTGAGTCCACTGGGCGGCGGCGTACCGCGCACGGCGCTCGTCGCGGGTCGCCCGGAACGTGTCCAACCGGGCCTGGGCGGCGTCACGGTCGGCCCGCAGCTTCGGCACCTGCGCCGTCGCGGCCTCGAGCTCGCCGAGCTTCACCTGGTACACCGGCCCACGGCCGCCGAGACAGCCGTCGCCGCCGGTGAGCTGGCAGTTGACCTCGCCGGTCTTGGTCGTCACCAGGTTCTCGGCCGCGGTCAGCTGCGCGCGCCGGTCGGCGAGGTCCGCGGCCAGCCGCGCCTCGACGGTGTGCTGGTTCTGGTCCCAGGCGGCGAGCACGCCGGACAGCTCCTCCTGGCGCAGCTCGGCGACCCGCGGCTCGATCGACGAGTCGAAGAACCGCAGCAGCAGCGACTCGCCGATCAGGATTGCCCCGCAGACCGCGATGAAGATCCGGATTGCGCCGGTCCACTGCCAACGGCGGGGCCGCACGTCCTCCTTGTCACCCTTACCCTTGGCCTGCAGGGGACGGACGGTGAGCAGCACCGAACGGTCGATGAAGAAGATGAACGCCGCGTAGAACAGTCCATACGGCAGCGCCGCCAGCGTCGAGCTGCCAAATCCGAACGCCGCCACCGAGGCACCCGCGTAGGCCGCGAGCGCCGCGGTCAACAACATCAGCGCCCCGGCGCTCACGAATCGAGACCGGTCCCGCTCGGCGACCATCCGATGATCGGCACCGGTGCAGCTGATCAGCAGATTGGCGACCACCCGGCGGACCACAGGCCGCGGACGTCGCGGGCTCCCATCGAGGCGGCGGCCCTCATCGCCGCTCTCGGCACTTTCTCCGCCTTCGTGGCCTTCGTGGCCGGCGTAGTCGGCGTAGTCGGCGTAGTCGGCGTAGTCGGCGTAGTCGGCGTGGCCGGCGTAGTCGTCCTCGTCGCGACCGAGACCGGTGTCGCGACCGCGCCGGCCTTCGTGTTCTTCCTCGTATTCGTCGACGTATTTGTCATCGCTTTCGACAAATGCCTCGCGACGACGCGGCGCATCACCGTCATCATCGGACCCGGGCGTCTCGTCCGAATCCAGATCCGGATATGGGTCCGAACCCAGGTCAAAAGCCGAGTTCCTTACCTCGTAACGCTCATCGGAGTCGTCGACGAGGTCACCACCGTGCAGCCGTTCGCCGCCGGAGTCCATGCCGGCACCATAGCCGGCACCATCACTCTCCGCATTCAATCATCCACGAGGAGGTAGTGGATGAGGAGGGAGCGGCCGGCGGCGGCGCGACACTCGGCGGCTCTCGTTAACGTCTGTGCGAGGGCAAGGTCATGCCGGAAGGGCAAGGTCTGCCGCGGTGCGCACCCGCGCACGCGCGCAGCCGGTGGCTGGCGGCAGCGGCGCCACCCGCGCCGCGGGGCGCCAGATGTGGACGGAGGACGGGGCAGATGGGCCAGATCAACGTCGCAGTGGAACGCTCCCTGAACGCGGCGCCCGGCCGCGTGCTCGAGCTCGCGTCGGACTATGCGCAGACGCGTCCACACCTGTGGCCGGCGAACATCACCGACTATCAGGTCCTGGCCGGCGGCAAGGGAGCGGGCACCCGGATCTCCTACCGGCTGCACGCGACCAAGAAGCGGATCCGCAATGTCACCGCCGAGGTGACGGTGCCGGACGAGCAGACCATCGTCGAGGCTGACCAGAACTCCACTTTGCGGACGGTCTGGCGGGTGCTGCCCGAAGGCACCGGCAGCCGCGTCACCGTGACGACCACCTGGACGGGCGCAAGCGGCGTCGGCGGATTCTTCGAGGGGATCTTCGCGCCGATCGGCGTCCGCAAGCTCTGGACCGCCGTCCTCGACAACCTCGCCACCCGCGCCTGACCCGCGCCCGGCCCGCACCTGACCCGCACCTGACCCGCACCTGACCCGCGTGATCGTCCGGTTCAGACCGGACGATCACGCACATCGTGGCCGGGCCGGCGAGCACGACCTACGGATCGGCAGTCCAATCGCGCCTTACCAGGTGCGGGCGAGGACGTTGGTGACGTAGCCGGTCATCCGGTCGAGCTTGGGCTTGTCGTCGGGGTTGTTCGCTGTGATCTTGCCCTGGGCCCAGTCGGCCGCCCAGGTTGGCACGTTGTGCGCGGCGATCACGTAGATCCAGTTTTTGGCCCACCGGTCGGAATCCATCCGGTCGCGCATCGCGTGCGCGGTGGAGTCGAGCGCCCAGTAGGGGTCCAGCGCGTTTTCCTTCGTGATGCCGGGCAGCGTGGTGTTCCACTGGCAGAGGCCGAAGTCGGAGTTCGTGTAATAGCCGACCGCTGCCGGGTCCCAGTTGCTCTCAATTGTCGTGATGCCTCGGAGCAGCCCGCGGGGAACGGTGTACTTCAGTGCGTACCGGTCCGCGATCGGCATGAACAGGGCGTACGACGTCTCCTTGTGGACGAGGCCGAGTGGGCTGCGCTCGTTGGCCGGAATGTACATGTCCCGGTTGATGGTCGGCTGTTTCTGCTGCTGGAACGCGATCAGCGCGTTCCGGGTCGTCTGGGTGAACTTGCCATCGGTCGGGATGGCCGTCTTGGTCGCCTGGTGCCAGTTCAACGCCCGCTGGATCGCTTTCACCCCGGCCTTGACCGCCGCGATGTCGTCCGCGGTGCTGCCTTCTGGAGATCGCTCTCCGGCACCGATGCCGTAGTAGGGCCCAAATCCGTCGCCCGCGGCGTTGATCGTTCCGCCGCGGCCGTCCGACGGCCAGCTCCCCCGACCGACGCGCACCTTCTCCGGTGTCGTCACGCTCGCCCCCAGTCCCTCGTCCCCTCGCGGCCAGGCCCGCCGGCCAAGGCTTCGCGGGCAACGTTAGGGGCGCTTGGGACCTTTGGTGCCTGAATCCGCACGAATCGATGGGCCCGGTACAGGGTCCGGGCCTGGGACCGAGCCCCGGCCTGGGATCGGGTCTGGGTCTGGGATCGGGTCCGGGTCGCGGCAGGCGACTGGCTGGCCGACAGGCGGACCGGCACGCGGACCGGCAGACCGGCAGGCAGGGCGGACAGACAGACCAGCGAGCAGAAAGGCCGACGGCCTCGAACCGACCGCGTATGGGTCCCGCGGGTTCAGGTCCGAGGCCGTCAGACAGATCGACGGAGGTTGTCGGGCAATCGAGCCGAGAGAGCCGGGATGGCGGCCGGCCAGTCGGCCGGGGTGCTGTGGCCGCTGGCCAGCCGGCCACAGCATCCCGCAGCGGCGAACGAGCGAGAAGGGAGCCTTTCCGCCTGCTGACGCCGCTTACGCCAGTTGGTGCCGACCGCCGATCTCCGGCGCTAGTAGCTGGGCCGATCTCTGGTCTCCTAGCCGGACGGCCAACGCCGGTGGCTAGCGCGCCCGGTGTCGGTGGCTAGTGTCGGCCGCCGATCCCGTGTCGGGCCAGGGTCCGGCCGATCTTGTCGCCGAGCTCCTCGTGCGGAGCCTCATGGCGGCTACCGGCCGATTCGTCGGTCTGGGCGCGGTCGCCGCTCGGGTAGGCGCTGGGCTCGGTGGTCGTCGTGGTCGCGCTCCGGCCACGAGACGAGACTTCACCGTTGT
>Ga0163163_10003818_pt1 | contig 12834 bp, 11 predicted proteins | sample S65metaG_FD_119766 | JGI IMG/M metagenome (GOLD analysis project Ga0163163, IMG submission 119766) | Switchgrass rhizosphere microbial communities from Kellogg Biological Station, Michigan, USA - S6-5 metaG | ecosystem: Host-associated > Plants > Roots > Rhizosphere > Soil | place: USA... | reverse complement strand
TTCGTAATGCGCTCCGCTGTTGCTCAACCCTTGTTTGTAATCGTCGTAAAACTTCGTGATCGTCGCTGTCTTGCTCGGCTTCTGCTTCGCTGGTTTAGCCTTCGATTGAACTGGTTTCTGAGTGGGGATTAGGTCTGCGGGAACACTCGGGGCCTGTCCATTATCAATGACGTTTAGAACCTTCACTGCTTTGAAAACTTCGGCAGCTCCCCCCATGTGATCCGGATGCGGATGAGTGATGATGAGGTAATCAAGCTGCTGCACGTTGTAGCGCTTCAGGGCGTCGACAACAACCTTGCCCTTAGTCGTGTCGCCGGCGTCGATAAGAACAGTTTTTCCTCCAGCGGACGAAATCAAGATCGAATCGCCGTTGATCGGTCCGACATCAAGTATGCGAACGAGAAGTTCACTCGATGCTGGCGGGGGCTTATTTCTCCACCGGGGCAGGACGTAGCGATAACCAACAAAGCCTGCTGCCCCAAGCAACACCACGAGTACCGCAACTGCACAACCACATCCTCGAGTAGCTCTTCCCAAACAGTGACCTCGTACGTTTTTATTTGTGAATTACTTGAGTTTGTGGAGGCGCGTCCACATAATTCGCGACGCGCATTATTTGCGGCTGGATTGAGTAATCGCCTTTCAGGTAGGCTTCGAGTGCGTCCCTCGGCTTGATCACTTCCCAAATCGCTTCGACGCCCAGGACCTGTTCCAACATTAGGACCAGCCGGTTGCCTTCTTTCATCTTGAACTTAATCGGGGTCACAAACGTGATTGTTGTCGTTCCATGTGCTTGAAGGCCAAAGCCCTCGATTCGACTCGCAATCGGAATCGATCCATTACCGGGATCAATCGCTGTCAGTGAATAACGCAGTCCACGTATTTCGGAAGTGCTTTCATTGGCCATCCGACAACGAACGACATAACCCGAAGCCTTCTCCTCAAGAACAGCCTCATGAATATTCAGAGGCAAGCCTAAAACTTGAAAGACTTCTACCGAAAGACTGCGGGGCTTCGTCTGAACTTGTTGTCCGTAAACAGTTGCGCCGGCGATTGAAGTCCCGAGTAACGCTGCCAACACAATCTGTCGCATAGAACCTCTCCTTGGAGTGCGGTGGCCCAGCACCGCTTTGGTAAAACTAAGGACTCCGCCGAGGAAATATTCTTTGCCAAAAGCGGTGGCAGGCCACCGCACTCCAAAGTTCAACCCTCCGCCACTACCTCTTCGTGGTCACGCTCCCGCTCCCACATTGTTTCGGCTTCACGCGTGATTCGAGTCGGGTACTTTGCATTCCAACAAGCGACACACGACTCACTCGCTTCCAATCCCGTCGCTTCAATCATTCCCTCAAGCGACAAATAACCTAAAGAGTCAGCGCCGATAAAATCTCGAATCTCTTCAACGGTCATATTCGCCGCGATCAACTCCGATTTGTTTGGGGTATCAACGCCGTAATAACAAGGGCTGATCGTGGGCGGGCAACTGATCCGAACATGAATCTCCTTCGCGCCGGCATCTCTAACCATTCGGACGATCTTTTTGGAAGTTGTCCCTCGCACGATTGAATCGTCAATCAGAACAACTCGTCGCCCATTGATCAGATCTCGAACTGGATTGAGCTTTATTCGAACGCCGAATGAACGAATCGATTGACGAGGCTCGATGAAGGTGCGTCCAACATAGTGATTTCGAACTAGTCCAAAACGAAAACTCAGTCCACTCTCCGCCGCGTAACCAATCGATGCCGCTGTGCCGGAGTCAGGAACCGGAACCACAATGTCAGCATCAGCTGGTTGTTCGACCGCGAGCCGGCGACCCATCTTGTGACGCGACTGATTGATCGACTTGCCATAGACCAACGAATCCGGACGCGCAAAGTAAACATGCTCGAACAAACACATCGAGTGTTTGTTCTCAGGAAGCGGATGAGACGAACGCAGACCGTCTTGGTCGATCACAATCATCTCGCCTGGTTCGACGTCGCGGATGTACTGAGCATCAATCAGATCAAATGCGCAGGTTTCCGACGCTACCACCCAGGCATCGCCAAGGCGACCAAGAGCCAGTGGTCGGAATCCACGGCTGTCACGAATCGCAATCAGTTCGGTTGGCGTGAGGAAGAGCATCGAAAAAGCGCCTTCGGTCTTGCTCAGCACATCGGGGATTGCTTCCCGAATCGGTGCGGAGGAACGCGCGACACCATGCAGTACAACCTCGGTGTCGGAGGTCGACGAAAAGATCGCGCCGTCGCGTTCGAGTCGCTGTCGCTCTTCTTTTGCAAACGGCAGGTTACCGTTATGACAGACAGCTATCTGACCGTGTTGACATGTGACGAGAAACGGCTGTGCTTCGAGTATCGAGACTTCACCTGCAGTTGAGTAACGAACGTGCCCGATTGCACTCGCGCCACGTAGTCGATCCAGGTGCGGCTGGCTGAAAGCGTCCGACACATGACCCATTGCGCGTTCCAGACGTAACTCCGCGCCGTCAGAAGCCACAATTCCGCACGACTCCTGACCGCGATGCTGCAATGCGTACAAGCCCAGATAACTCAGTCGAGCAGCATCCGGATTTCCAAAGATTCCAAAGACGCCACACTCCTCGCGCAGCTTGGTGATCTCTATTTCAGTCAATTGGGTTTTTCCTGGATTGCAACGTTGGGGCTTACACTCGCAGCTTACTTCGCAATTGAAATCGTTTCAACTGTCTTCAACAGATTGGCCGGTTGGAAAAGGGCAGTGATGAAAACTCTGACACTCAACTACACAAGGTCGGGAAGGGTGCAGAGCGACAATTTCTCTAGACTCCCCAACGCGGACCTAGCGCGCCCCCGCAGGTTTACTTACCTCTGATTGGATTCTGACCTGACACTTTGACTCTTGCGTCATGATGCCCTGCGGGGGCGCGCTGGGTTTGAGTAAGTAGAGTTTCGAGAACCTGCCGCTCTGCCCCTTCCCGACCACTTGTATTTGACGAGTAGGAGTTTCTGTTCTGCGTTCTACCTTACTTGCCTTAATTGAACGTCTGATTTATCACTACCATACCTGATTCTGCTCGCGGTATGATTCAGATCAACACAAATATGAAACTTGCCCTTTACTGCCTGCTTATTTTGCCCGTCCTGTTCGTTCTTTTGCCGATCACTCCAAAACTTGTGGCGAGCCCGGCTGCAACATCCAACGCGCGGAGTGCATCGCAACTCTATGCGAAGTATTGCGTGTCATGCCACGGGCAGAATGGAAAGTCACAAACTCCTAAAGGTAAATCCCACCATGCCAGGGATCTTACTGATGCCAAGTGGCAGGACGACGTTAGTGACGAACGCATTTACAATTCGATTATGAACGGGCGAAAGGTACGCGGCGAAATGCCATCCTTCAGTAATAAATTAAGCAACGAGGAAGCGGACGCGTTGGTAGGTCGAATACGCGGACTCAGAAAGTAGGTTTAGGTGTGAGTCTTTATCGCGGCATTACAATTCGAATCCTACAGCTCGCACTTATCGCGATCCTGGGTGGAGCTGCGTGGCTGATTTACCAGCGTCTACCCAGCACTCCACCCGACAATCAAGGAGAGAATGGCACCACGGCATTACAGATCCTCATGGAACGTCCAACCGGCACCGAACCAACTGAGCTCGATGTTGAAGTGGAACTGTATCCCGTCGATGTTGTGGCGGTGCGGCACGAATTCTTTACCGAGCCTCGGGCTGGAAAACGCTTTGACGATTTTTTGAAGGAACGGATGAAAGGCAGATCGCCGGTCACGATGCATCTGGACAAACAAGGACGTGGCTCAATAACGCTGGCGCCAGGCAACTGGTGGTTGCACGCAAAATTGTCCGGTGATGAGGAATTAGAGTGGCGTCTGCCCGTAAGTGTGAATGGCGCAAAGCAAACATTACAGTTGAATGCGCAAAACGCTTACACGCGCTCGAAAACATTTTGAGCCCTTTGCTGGTTAGGCGTCCTCGCCTGCCTCAGTAGATTTGACTAAACCTAAGACCAAAGACCTCGCCATCATTCAATGCTCGCTCTCCGCGTCGATAAGAAACGTCTCTCCGTTAAAAACATCCCGAAACCGTCAGCGGAAACTGAAGCGCTCGTGCGCGTAACCTTGTCAGGAATTTGCAATACCGACCTTGAAATCGCTCGCGGCTACGCAGGTTTCAAAGGAACAATCGGTCATGAGTTTGTTGGAGTTGTCGAAGAATGCGTGGATGCATCACTCATAGGCAAAAGAGTCGTCGGAGAAATCAACGCCGGCTGTGGTAAGTGCAGCCTGTGTCTCGCAGGTGATCCTCGTCACTGTCCAACCCGAACCGTGCTGGGGATCGTTGGACGCGATGGCGCGCACGCAGAATATTTACGGCTACCACGTCAGAACCTCTTTCCAGTGCCTGCGAAAGTTGTTGACGAACGCGCTGTCTTTACAGAGCCGCTGTCCGCTGCGTGTGGGATCCTCGAAAGAGTTTCGATAGACAAGTCGGATCGTGTCGCCGTCATCGGAGACGGAAAGCTTGGTTTACTTTGTGTCCAGGTTGTCGCTCTAACGGGTGCGCAGTCTCTGCTCGTCGGAAAGCATGCCGACAAGTTGCAAATCGCCGAGCGACGCGGCGTTGAAACTTCTACTCCTAAGCAAGCGGCGAAACTCAAGCGCCAGTTTGATGTAGTTGTCGAAGCCTCAGGAGCAGCGCCGGGCTTTTCACTGGCTCTCGATCTGTTGCGACCGAAAGGCAAACTCGTTCTTAAATCGACGTTCACCGGCACCACCGAAATTGATGCAGCTCGAATTGTAGTTGATGAGATCTCGATAGTCGGATCACGATGCGGACGGTTCAAGCCCGCCATCGATCTACTTTCAAAAGGCGCAGTCAATGTAGATGATTTGATTAGTGAGGAATATCAGCTGTCGCGAGGCGTTCATGCAATGCAGCGAGCCGGAACTAAAGGTATTTTGAAGGTTCTGTTGCGACCGTGAAGTTGTTCAAGGCTTAAAAATGATCATCCGCAGATTGCGCCGATTACGCAGATTCAGTTTAGAAGGGATGGTTAGTACCTCTCGTTGCAAAAAAATCTGCATAATCAGCGTAATCTGTGGATGATCACGGCCCTGCTTTTTTGCCCCTCAACTCCCCTTTAGCTATACTTTAGTTCCTTTCTTGCGCTCCCGAGCGTCTTCCTGTGTGGAAGACATTTTCGTAAGCGCCACAGGCAGCCCGGATTATCTCAAAGGCGGTGAAGTTCATGTTTGACCCGAACAACAATGCAGCTGACCAGGAACGAACGATTCTCCGAAAACTTCGCGTTTGGATTGCGGCACTCGCAGTAGCATGCTTGCTGGCCGGCATCGGCATTGGAGCAATGCTTTCCGGTAAATCGACCGTGGCGCAGAGTGAAATTCAGATCGCACGTGCGCCGGAAGCCCTTTCGGCGTCGTTTGCAGAAATAGCTCGTCGCGTTGAACCTGCTGTCGTCAACATTGAAACTCTGCAAGCGCCTACGGAGCTAAACGATAAGGACAACGAAGATAAGGACGATTCTTCGGTCAATAATCCATTGCTTGATATGTTTCGACGTCAGGCGCGTCGACCCACTCGCGGTGTTGGTAGTGGATTCATCGTTAGTCCAAAAGGTTACATTCTCACCAACTACCACGTCGTCGACGAGGCGTCTCGCATAATCGTTGGCCTTCAATCAGGCCAAACGTATCCTGGGACTGTGGTGGGTTTTGACCCGGAAACAGATGTTGCCGTCATCAAGATCGATACGCCCCACGATCTTCCGACTTTGACACTCGGCGATTCTAACGCTGCCCAGGTTGGTGATTGGGTGTTGGCAATGGGTTCTCCATTTGGACTCGACCAGACGGTGACCGCTGGAATCATTTCAAAGAAGGAACGCGAGAGTCCATTCTTCAATGTGTTCCAGAGATTTCTTCAGACGGACGCCGCTATCAATCGTGGAAACAGTGGCGGCCCACTGGTCAACATGCGTGGCGAGGTGATCGGAATGAATTCTCAGATCGCTACATCCACCGGGGACTACAACGGAATTGGCTTTGCTTTACCTGCCAACGAAACAAACTTCGTTTACAAACAACTAGTCGCACAAGGAAAGGTTAAGCGCGGCTTCCTGGGAATTAATCTAGACTCAGTTCATGACGAGTTCGCCAAAGTTTACGGCTTATCGGAATCGAAGGGCGCGATCGTTACTTCAGTGAGCCCCACTGACAATGGTATTCCGACACCGGCCGCAAAAGCTGGCTTGCAGCCAAACGACGTCATCGTCGAATTCGAGGGTGCGCAGATCGTTAACGCTCCGGATTTGATTCAACGAGTTGCCAGCACGGCAGTAGGTCAATCAGCCACTCTGGTTTACATGCGAGACGTTGACGGAAAACTCGAAAAGAAGACAGCAACCGTCGTTCTTGCTGAGCGGCCGCCATCTGCTGCGCGCGATTTTGAAGAGCCATCAACCAAACAAAATGCTAAGGAGGCGAACCCGAAAGGGAACGCGCTTCACTTAGGAATCACCCTTGCTGAACTGACTCCGCAACTTGTCGCCGAAAAGCGTTTGACTGGAGTTCACGGTCTGTTTGTGAAAGAGATTGATCCCAATGGTCTGGTAGCGGAGGTTCGTGTTCAGCCAACCAACGCGCAAGCATTGAGCGAAGGTGACATAGTTAATCGCATCAACAAAATTCCGGTAAACACGTTGGCGGATTTTCAACGAGTCGTGAGCGGTCTAAAGGCTGGCGATCCAATCGTTCTGAATGTCACAACTGTTCGGGGTGATCCGAAGGGTGTGCGACTACAACCGATTATCGTGCAGTTCACCTATCAATAACACAGAAGATGGTTCCAAATGTTTAGCTTGTCGGTGTCGACACATTGTTGACATCGACAAGCTAAAACTTAATCAGCGAAATCTATTTTATGGCTCAGGCAAAAAAAGCGGTCACTAAAAACAGCGGTAAGCAAAGTCCTCGAACTACTGTGCGCGCAGCAGTCAAGACTTATCAGAACTACATCAACGGCGAATGGGTCGCAAGCGAGTCAGGTGAGATGTTCGAAAACATCAACCCGGCTGACAGCCGCGACATCATCGGCCGCTTTCCGCTTTCAACCAGCGAAGACATCTATGCCGCAGTTAATGCTGCGCAGGGGGCTTTCGATCGTTGGCGTAACACACCAGCGCCAAAACGAGCCGAACTGCTTTTTCGTCTTGGTGAGATCCTCATCGCAAATAAAGAGCGCTACACGGCCGACATGACCCGCGAAATGGGTAAAGTTCTGAAAGAGGCCGGTGGCGATGTCCAGGAAGCAATCGACTGCACCTATTACACCGCCGGTGAGGGTCGACGTCTTCACGGCTTTACCACACCGGCAGAAATGCGCGACAAGTTCGCTATGTGCGTGCGTCAGCCAGTCGGACTGTGTGGACTGATCACGCCCTGGAATTTCCCGATGGCAATTCCTTCGTGGAAACTAATTCCAGCGCTCATCTGCGGTAATACAGTCGTTATCAAACCGGCGGAAGACACGCCCCTTTCAACCTATAACCTCGTGAAAGCTTGCGAAGAAGCTGGAATCCCTCCAGGTGTTGTCAACATGGTGACGGGATACGGAGATACTGTCGGAGCCGCGATGACAAATCATCCCGCGTTGCGACTGATCTCTTTCACCGGCTCGACAGAAACGGGTCGTATCGTGGCCTCAGCTTGCGCTGAGCGAAACGCGATCTGTTCGCTCGAAATGGGCGGCAAGAACGCCATCATCGTCATGGACGATGCAGACGTGGATCTGGCAATTGAAGGCGCCATCTGGGGCGCCTTTGGTACGTCCGGGCAGAGATGCACTGCTTCATCGCGATTGATTGTTCACAAGAAAGTCTACAAACAATTTGTAAAGAAACTGGTCGAGACTGCAAAGAGTTTGCGCGCGGGGAACGGAGCCGATCCAAAGACCGATGTTGGTCCCGTTATCAATAGCGACGCCGTCGAAAAGATCATGAACTACATTCGCATAGGACGTGATGAGGACGGAGCAACGTTATCTTGCGGTGGAAGGCGTTTGAGCCGCGGCGATTACGCGAATGGTTACTTCATTGAGCCGACCGTCTTCTCTGATGCAACTGCGGACATGCGAATTTCCCAGGAAGAAATCTTTGGTCCTGTCACCACAGTGATTCCGGCAAATTCACTCGACGAGGCAATTCAAATCGCCAACGGTGTCCGCTACGGGCTGTCCGCAGCAATCTATACACAGAATGTGAACCGCGCTTTCCGCGCCATGAACGAGATGTACACGGGCATCTTCTATGTCAACGCCTCAACAATAGGAGCCGAAGTCCATCTTCCTTTTGGCGGCACGAAAGCTACAGGAAATGGCCATCGCGAAGCCGGCACCCAGGTCCTCGATATCTTTTCTGAATGGAAGTCAATTTATGTCGACTTCAGCGGCAAACTGCAACGAGCGCAGATTGATCCTGTTGAGTCGTCCCAGTAACAAGCCCAAATCGTAATTTCAAAGTCTTATTTTATCCGGAGGATTAAGCCGTGATTGTTGGTCTGCCGAAAGAAATTAAAGATAACGAATATAGAGTCGGATTAACTCCCGCCGGCGTGCGTGCACTACACGATGCTGGACACGAGGTGATTGTTGAGAAGAGTGCAGGCGAAGGATCCGGCTTTGAAGATTCGCTTTACCAACGCGCGGGAGCGTCGATCATTGAGTCAGCTGATGAAGTATGGTCACGAGCCGATATGATCGTGAAAGTAAAGGAGCCAATTGCTCCCGAGTATCCACTCATGCGTGAAGGCCAACTGCTCTTCACCTATCTTCACCTGGCTCCAGATAAGGAGCTGACCAAACAACTCGTCGATCGAAAAGTAACCGGCATTGCATACGAGACAATCACAGATCGTCGCGGGACACTACCTTTGCTAACGCCAATGTCTGAAGTGGCAGGACGCATGGCGATTCAAGTGGGAGCGCACTACTTGGAGAAAATGAGTGGTGGTCGTGGCATCCTTCTTGGTGGCGTTCCCGGTGTTCCAGCGGCTCGCGTGGTGATCATCGGCGGCGGTGTCGTCGGCACCAATGCGGCAAAGATCGCTGTTGGCATGGGTGCACACGTCACGATAATCGACAACAACCTCGATCGACTGCGCGAACTTGACGATATCTTTCTATCGAAGATCTCTACCCTCGCTTCCAGCGCTTACATGATTCACGACGCAATTTCGCAGGCGGATCTGATCGTTGGTGCTGTCCTGGTTCCCGGCGCAGCAGCGCCCAAACTTGTCACACAGAAGATGCTGAAGGACGTACCTAACGGCGCAGTCATCGTAGACGTTGCCGTCGACCAGGGAGGTTGCATCGAGACAACTCACCCAACAACACACTCAAACCCGACGTACTATGTTGAAGGCGTATTGCACTACTGCGTCGCTAACATGCCTGGCGCGGTGCCACGCACGTCAACCTTCGCGCTAACAAATGCGACGTTGCCTTACGCTTTGAAGCTGGCAAACAAAGGTTTCTATGCCGCTATCGGGAGTGACCATGGTTTGAAGGAAGGCGTAAATACTTTCGCCGGACATTGTACGTATGAAGCAGTTGCCTCGGCCCAGGGGATTCCATTCACACCACTCGATAATCTAATCAACAGTTCAAGCGGCGCTGCTTTTTAGCGAATGTCCGACATGCTTCAGCTTGTCGGATCCGCCTAATTTTTTTTCAACTTGTTTCAGATCCGGATCGACAAGCTAAAGTTTATCGGACACTAATCTCTCCAAACACTCCAACAATCTCTCCGGCGAAATCGGCTTTGTCAGAAACACGTCAGCCTGTTCAACCTCTGCGTTCTTAGGGTCGAGTGCGCTCAGCAGAACCAACGGCAAGTGTGATAGGCGTTCAGTGCTTCTCACGAAACGACACAATTCGTGACCACTCAGATTTGGCATCACCGCATCAGTCACAACTACGTCAAATGAGTGACTCAGTAATAGCTTCATAGCCTCCAACCCATCGGACGCAGCGAACACGTTGTAACCGGCACGCAGAAGGACGATTTGAAGGTAGCGCCGGAGAGCAGGATCGTCCTCGGCCAAAAGCACAGAATAGCCTTCGTCCGGCGTCGCATGCGGAGCAATATCTGGAGTTATCCGGTTGTTTAAATCCTGTGTAGCCATGTGGGAAAACAGCTGGGTTTCGAGGCTGTGAGTGCTTCGGTAGGCGAGCCGCGGCAGCTACCACGGTAACTAGCAGATTAAAGGTCGTTGGCCACCGTTGTCAATCGGCTCTCTTGGTGAAAGGGGCTGAGATGACAGCTGGTTCGAACCCTAAATTGCAGGCTGGGAAGGGGACCTTGTCCCCGCTGGACTCTGGGAACGCGAAACTTCAGGCGAGACACTGCCTTAGTTTTATGGGAAAGCTAATGCTTACTAAGAGTGAGCGGGGACAGGGTCCCCTTCCCAACCTGAAATTTAGCTCAATCCACAAACGTCTTGTGCCAGAGCTCCAAGCCGAGCAGTTGAAACACTTGAAGATTGTTGTCCTCGCGACCTGAAAAGTTCGCATCGATTACGCGCTTCACTTCCTTTGGACGGAACATCCCACGTCGTTTAATTGTTTCTTCGGATAGCAAGTCATTCACGAGCGGTCGCAACGGTCCGCGCAGCCACGAACGAATGGGTGCACCGAAGCCGGCTTTCTTGCGCCAGACCACGTCAACCGGCAGCACTGCCTCAAGCGCGCGCTTCAGGATGTATTTCCGCTTGAGACCTTTCAATTTCAAACGCGGCGGCATGCGTGCTGACATCTCTATCATCTCGCGATTCAGGAAGGGAACGCGTACCTCCAGATTTGCTGCCATAGACGTTTTATCAGTCGTCATCAGATTCAAGCAGGGAAGAAAAGTCTTGAGGTCGACGTAGAGTAATCGGTTCAACGGATCGGCGTCGGCTACGCGATCAAAGTATCCTCGATGAGTCGCATATGGATCTAAGTCGCGAGTTAAGGAGCGCCACTCATCCGAATACATTCTTCGCTTTACTTCGTTGGTGAAGTAGGTTCCATAACCCAGGTAACGATCCTCAAAATCCAGCGCCGCGCTGCGCGCAAACTTCTTCGCGTTACGCAACGGCGCGGTAAATCTACCCGGCAAGCCACCGGGCAAAGCCTTAGCGACTGTCTTCATCAACGGTCGTCGCAGGAGACTGGGAACTGGATCAAACGCCGAGGCAATTCTCATCGCCATCTGCCGCGGGTATCCAGCAAACACTTCATCACCACCCATCCCGGATAACATCACCGTTAACGTTTCGCGTGCAGCTTTCGCAATCAGGTAACTGGGAATCGCCATATCGATTGGCGGCTCTTCCATGTGATAGACAAGCTTGGGCAGGAGATCCACAACTGAAGGCTCGAGCATGATCTCGTGATAGTCGGTGCGTAGCTGTTCATTAACACGACGCGCCCAGCGAACATCATCTGGAATAATGTCGTACCGAAGGTCTTTAGTTGAGATGCCAGCCGTGTAGGTGCTAATCGATCGTCCATCGCTGTGGTGCTGCATCATGGCAACAATGCCGGATGAATCGATGCCGCCAGACAAGAACGATCCCAGCGGCACATCCGAGACCATCTCCATCTTTACAACGCGGTCCAGTGTTTCAAGCACACGCTCGCGCCACCACTGTTCACTCTTGCCCTCTTCAATATCATCAAACGAAACGTCCCACCATTTCGTGAGTTTGATTTCGTTGTTGTGAAACTGCAGCACGTGGCCGGGCGGGACTGTTTTGATTCCGGAGAAAAGTGTCAGCGGATCCGGCGACCATAGAAAAGTCAGGAACTGGTTAAGTGCTTCCGGATCGATCTCGGACTTTACCAGTTTGCTCGCCAGGATGGCTTTGATCTCGGAGGCGAACAGAAGTGCACCAGACTTGGGCATGTGCGCGTAATAGAGTGGTTTGATTCCGACGTGGTCGCGCGCAAGCGTCAAAGTTCGCTCGTGTTTGTCCCAGATCGCAAACGCAAACATTCCATTGAGACGCGGGAGAGAGTCGAGGCCCCAACGGGCGAACGCCTCCAACAAAACTTCAGCATCGCTATCAGTGTGAAAGCTGGAACCGAGTCCGGTTAGTTGTTCGCGGAGTTCCCGATAGTTATAGATTTCGCCATTGAAGGTTAAGACGAAGCGGTCGTCGTGAGAGAACATGGGCTCGTGACCGCCGGGGCTGGTGTCGATAATCGAAAGACGTCGATGGCCAAAACACACTTGCCTGCCGCTGTCGTCAACCGGATCTGAAAGCCACTGGCCCTGATCATCACGGCCCCGATGCTCGATACTTTCAAGCATGGGGCCAATTTGTTCAGCAGGATTGAGACCTACAATACCGGCAATGCCACACATGGGAAGATGTTCTTAGTACTTTGTGCTTTGAGCTTTGTATATCCGATAAGCTTCAGAGCCTCTTGCAAAGGTCCACGAGTGAATCGCCGAATGGGATGACTCAAAGCTTTTGCTTCTTCGGTAGTTCTTTCTTCACTCCCGGAGGAGTGCGATGTTTATAGCTCGCCGCGATTCAGGCAACTCTGCTCTGTTCGGAAGAGCGGCATTCGTTCGAACCTACAAGGGATCGCCATGCCGCTCTTCCGAACAGAGCCGGAGGAGGATGGCTTTTTGGCTATAAACATTGCACTCCTCCGGAGTGGAGACATTGATATCTTTTTGATCGCGTTCTGACTTTTGCAAGACGCTCTTTAGCTTATCGGACATCGATCGGAGTCGCCTCACGCAAGGAATCCAAAATGCGAAACGTTG